>Ga0080013_1006140_pt1 | contig 10818 bp, 7 predicted proteins | sample ETNvirenome_6_85_FD_69236 | JGI IMG/M metagenome (GOLD analysis project Ga0080013, IMG submission 69236) | Marine viral communities from the Pacific Ocean - ETNP_6_85 (SPADES assembly) (version 2) | ecosystem: Environmental > Aquatic > Marine > Oceanic | place: Pacific Ocean | collected 2013-06-19
ACCACCGCCCAGGCCACCGCCGCCGGTGATAAGCATCGAGATTGGATCTGTTGTAGTTGATTCCATCGTTGTCCTTTATCGGCTATCGGGATGGGCCGCTTTATACACCCAGGCGAATAAACTTGTCGTTAAAAATGTCAGGGTAGAAATCATCGCTTCGTGTTGCCATAGCGATTGATATTTTGCGCCGCCGATCCAGGCCTCACTTGCTTTGCAAAACTCGTAAAAAAGCGCAACACATATCGCGGCGCCGCCACTCCAGTAGCCGGCCTTCGAGGCTTCCTCTTTTGCTTTTTGTTTTCGGGTCAGTGTTACCAGCCGCCCTTTAGCTGTTTTGGCTTCGTCGCGTTTTTGCAGCAACTCCTGTCGATTGGCCTTGTTCACACTCTGAATCGCCCGCTTTTGTCGTTTCTGTTCTTCGAGTTGCGAGTGGAGCTGTTTGTACGCGCGCCCAAGATCCTTCATGCTCATCCCACTGGGATCGGACGGCAGATTGTTCCAGTTAATCCTCATTTTTAGTCGCCGATAGTATCACGATGCCGATTCCACATATCGAAATTATCGCTAACAGCACAACAAACCCAATCTCGCCGTGGGTCACCGAATCATCCATAATTCGACGGCATCAGAAATATCCTTCATCTTAATCCATCGCGGATTTGTCGGCTCGTTAGCTTTGATCTGCACCTGACCCAACAGACCAATCAGATTCCACTCATCCCGTTTGTCACGAGACACGTAATCCTGATCAGAATTGTACTCAGGATTAAGGACACGTTCACTTTGACTGATCTCCCGCGCATCATCGGGAGGAGTCCAATCGGGGTCTTTAGCAAGCTCCTTCGCTTCATACACACAACCCAACTTACGACCCTCAACTTTAATATCGCCCACTGTCACGCCTTCGGGCAGATCGTCATCGTCTGTATAGGTAACCTCTTTTATTTCATCCCACTCCCACAACGTCACATCCTCCAGCAGGTATACCCCCCAATCGTCCTTCAGATATTTGCCCTGCCAGCGACTACCTCCGGTGTTGCCGACAAACCCACTACTACACTGAGATCCCTTTGGACGCACCACGCCGATAATATCGTCGGTGGTATCAGCAGAGGCATCATAGAGCCGCACCTTGCCATCGGCGAGGACTACAGACAGCCCCTGATCCAACGCACTCGCATCAGTGGACTCAAAATACTCACTGTAATCACCGCCACCTGTGCTGTACGCCTCATCCGCATTAGTCGCGCCACTACCATCCACGTTCCAAACATTATCACCCAACCCATCCGAACATAGTATATGTTTGTACGCAGTAGTGGAACCCCTCTCTACCAATGACCAGATATTGTTGCCACTATAAGACCCACTCCCTGCATATATTTGACCAGTGATACCAGACGCATGACCCTGTGTAACCGCAAGAGCCGCGTTACTCCCTGAAAAACTTAGGTTTAGGCCGTACCCCATTGTGGTCGTGCCCATCGAAATATTGCCATCCGACCCGATCCGCATCTTCTCGGTGGTATCGCCCCCGTTCACGCGGGTGCAAAACGCAAGATCACCATCAGTATTACCAGCAGTGCCATTAGACTTATACGCGTGGATAACCGCCAGCTGTGTAGCAGTTGTCCCTGTCTGATTGCCTCGAAAAAAAAGCGCACCGCCAACGCCTTCGGCCATACTCGTCCTATCATACGTTGCTAAGCCGCCGCTCTCAGGAATCGTGACGCTATTCTTCGCTCCACCCACGACCAACGAATTGCCAATTTGAGAAACGTCACCATCCATACCAATACCTACGTACTCTGTCCCTGTCGGTATCTGTATGACATTCTTATCTGCATCGTTCTTGATCGTCACATCGTTGGTCGATCCCTGCCCCGTGAGGATAAGCCCCTCGGCGGAGGTATAGCCTATTGCCGCATCATCGCCAGTAGCAGTATCACCCAGCACCTCCAGCTTGGTAGCTATCGTCGCGCCTGTCCCATTCGGTGTAATCGAAATATCGCCATTACTGACGGAGACAATATCGTTGCCGTTGACATCCAGATCACCGCCCAACTGGGGAGTGGTGTCTGCAACCACACTGGCTATACCACCACTTGAAGGAGTTTCCCACGCAGGGGCAGTACCACTACCCGTACTGGTCAAGACTTGACCATCGCTACCGTAGTTAGCACCACCAATGCCAAGTTCGCCTTGGCTCGTGAACCTAAACTTTTCAGTAGCCGCTTCCGAATGTCCAGTATAAAATATTAGATCAGTGGCATTGACTGAAGCAGAAAAAGTGTCTTGTGCAATTGCCTGTATAGAAGCAGCAACAGTAATAGCATCAGTTCCACCAGATTCATGTGGAGCTTGAAAGTCTATTTTGCCTAAAACATCATTAGCATTAATGTCATTAAGAGAAGTAGCCAGCAATAATTTGCCAGTGCTGGTAGTTGCATCAGCAGATGCCCCCATAAGACGAAGCTGGTCAGCACTCTCATCCCACTCCATGTAAGCACCAGCAGATTCACCAAAGAACTTTACATCCTTACCGTCATCATCCACGCCAACAGTGACCGTGCCAGTAAAGGTTTTATCGCCTGTAAAAGTCTGCGTGGTCGAAAGGTGGGCGGTGTCGGCGTCGAGGTAAGCCGAAGCCACCGCCGTGCCTTGCCAGACCCCCGTGCCTATTGTGCCTACGGTCACCAGGTTAGCGCACGTTGTTATCGCCGCCTGAGTGCCGCCTGTAACCGTAGCGGCAGTACCAGAAGCATTGCCAGTGACGTTGCCCGTTATGTTGCCGGTAAAAATCTTACCGCTCTCGAGCGTAATGCCGTCATCGTTGATATTGCCAATATTAACCTCGTCCACGTAAAAACTCATCTTCCCGTGGTTGGCGGTACCCGAGGCCGTCTTGGTGGTGAATCGCAGCTCTTCCAGCGTTTTGTTGCTGGCTCCATTCAACGCCTCTACAAAGAGCGCCTCTGCCGAGCCTGTTCCGAGCGCGATCTGCGAGTCTGCGTTGTTTGCATCTTGATAGATCGCCAGGTCATGGGCCAGGGTAGTGGCCGCCGCGGCTATCGACTGCACCGCCGTAGCGTCAACGGTGATGCCGAGCGTAGGCGTCGAGCCGTGGGTGTATTTGAGTAAGCCATTGTCGGCATCGCCCGAATCACCAAAGGCTATGTTGCCGGTGCTGGTGGCGCCCGAGAGGATCGTCACGCCGCTGGCGCCCGAGTTCTCGAAGACCGCCTCGTCAGCATCAGCGCTGGCCTGTATCGTACCAGCGGTAGCCGTATGGACATGGAGCTGGCCACCGTCAGCGCTGGTGATACCACTACCGACGATCAGCTCACCCATCGTATAGGTCGCCGTGGAGTCTATATCGTCGTTGTCGAGGCTACCGAAATGGTTGCAGATGTTGTTGAACTCGGCGTTGAGATCGCTGGCGGTGAGGGTCTCTGCCGCGTTCCATGTTTTTATTCGAGATAATGCCATGTCTATATCCTCTAATAGTGTTGCTTATTTTCCACCCAAAAGTGGTCTGATATATTCTCGAGCCCCTACCTGGCCACCCAGGCGACCTAACGACTCTAAGGCCGTAGCCGGCGCCAGGTTCTGCCAGCGGGCATCGCCGCGAAGAACCCGCCTACCCATTGGCCAGGTAAATGCCTTCGTGCCAATAAATCCGGTCAGGCTGCGTGAGACAATACGCGCTATCGCCATTGAACCCATACCACCCGGGCCAAAAATATCTTTGACATCATTAACCATCGACCCGCTGGCTCGGGCTGTATTGCTGAAGTTACCCAGGGTTGACTCGGTGAGGGTCAGGTCTTTTACGAGCGAGGCGAAAGTTTTTAGATCCCTCGTCACTGCCGGCCCGAATATTTCCTCAAGCGCCCCGTCTTTATACTTACCGAGGGCAGTCTGTAGCTTCTGTCCACTAATCAGCTCGGGACCACCGCGCTCGGGACCGACCATCCGCTGGCGTAGCTGCCCCGGGGTGGTCTGCGCGGCTTGCCGTAGGTCTTTAAAGACCTCGAGCTGTAGCGCGGCCCAGGCAGTGGCGCCCTCTTCGGTGGCTTCCAGCATACTCTCTTGCGCTCCCTGCTGCATTATGTCCGCTGGTCCCATGCCCACCGATAGCCGCAGTGCCTTTACTTGCTCGGGCGTAGCGTTTCGCACCATATCGGCTATGTTGGTTGCCTTCTCGGCATCGCCTAATACACGCCGCACAAATTTCGATTCGTCGGCGCCGAACATCTCCGCTGCATACCGCATGGCCTCGCCACCGCGTTGCCTTGCCACCTCGCTGCCGGTGCCGCCGCCGGCTTCGAGGAAAGCGTTCTCGTCGGCCTTGAGCGCCGCATAGAGCTTTTCAAACAACCCTTCTACGCCCTTGCTCATCTTGGTGGGGTCTGTTTTCGCCATGTTGGCTTCGTCAAAGATGCCCTGGCGTACTACCTGTAGGGTGGTGTAGTTGTCTATCGCAGATGCTTCTTCGAGCGCATTCTCGAGCGCCGCCCTGCCTGTGGTACCCGACTTCTGGCGCTTCATTATGTTGGAACTCATTATCTCGCCTATCGCGTCCCGGGTAGCCGTCATATCGGGCAGCACGCTGGGGTCGATGACCTCTTCAAATCCCTCGTAGAGCCCGGTGCGTGTGCCTCGGCGTTGCTGCTGGGTGGCTGTGACCGCATCGCGTAGCATACTGCCCACTTCTTCTCGGGAACGCCGCGTAGCCGTTGGTCCCTCGCCGGGTAGCCATTCGCCGATCTTGTCCATCGCGTTCGCAATTTCTTCTCTGAACGGTATGTCTACCTTATCGCGTATCGTCGCCCCATATTGATCATCCTCGCGTAGTCGCTGCGCCCAGGCGGGCATCATATCGCCCGATGCCGTAGCCTCTAAGGGGGCGGTGCCGGCCAGGTTGGTCTCTAAGTCTGCGTCGAACCGCGCAACATCCTCGCTCAACTTTTGAAACCCGGGCGCTTGCACACTCTCGCGTAGTGGTCCCTTCAACGCTTTCGACGCCACCGCGCCACCCGCCTCGCCTAAGAGGCTGGTGCCGCCTTCGATGGCCGTCTGCCCGAGGTCGTAGTCTCTCTTAGACCCGAACTGCTGGGCCGCTTTCTGGCGTATTGCATCGCCGGCCATACCACCCGCTACCGCGCCGGCGCCACCGGATATAGGTCCACCACCAACCAATCCGCCCAGTATCGACAGGATCGTCGCCGGCGCTTCACCGCCCAAATCTGCTACATCGCCCGGGAAGTCAAACCCTGCGGGATCCACCGGCGTCTGCCCCTGTGGCGTCTGATAGACCACCTCGTCGCCCCTAACAGATGCCGGCACCCCTTGTTCCTGGTATATCTGCGCTTCGCTTAATGGATCGCTGGCGAAGCCGGCCTGTAGGCGCTGTAGGAACGTAGGCGGCTCGGGACCAGCTTTCCATACCTCTACAACCGCTGGTTTGCCAGCGCCGGCAATAAGCCTATCTAACGCTGATGAATCGCCGAGCTGCTGAAGCTGCGTATACGCCTGGTGTACTTCGTTGTAGGTTGGCCTACCCCCCGAATAGCGTCCCATTACCGGTTCCCCCGGCGTAATATACCTGCCCCTGGCGCCATTCGATTAGGTTCATATCCCTCAAGAAAACTCAGAATTTCTGCATGTGTGCTACCAGAGCCTGTGGGCGATTGCTCAAGCGCTTGGCTATTTTTAAGGATTTCGTCAAAGCGATCTAAGTTTACTGTGTAATCCATTACAATATTTCGTGCGTCGAGATTTTCTCGCCCGGCAATTGCGGTATAGTTATCAATGATGTTTGTATATGCCGGCATCCTCGCATCATACAAGTTCTTAGCTTGAGTTAGAAAATCTGATCGGTTGGTGGTCAGCTTCGTACCATCCCAAAACTTATTCATTGCATTTAGCGCTGTATCAGACCAATTTGCCGCTTGTTCAGCCTGGTCAAATTCACTCTCGCGCACTGTAGATCCAGGATCGAGCATCTTCATAAAAGAGAAGACCAGCGACATATCCGATACGCCTGTTGGATTATCCGCACCGGCCATGATCGTATTGAACGAGTCGCCCACTGCGCGGAAGTCTTTAGTCAATTTGTTAACGTCTCCACGTAATGTCCTCTCGGCAGCCAATCTATCTTTTTGCGACAATTTGTTCAGGTTCAATGTTTTGTCTTGGAAGATTTTCAATCTTAAATCCAAGTCAGCCGCTTCCAGAAATTGTTCATTCAGCGCCTGTTGATTATCCCACGCTTGCTGTTGAGCCGCACTCTGCGCTGCTGCCCTGGCTGCTATCTGTTCGTTTTGTGCCGCGCTGAACGCCGCTTGCCCCACATCGGACAACCCACCTGGCGCTACGCTGCCGCCCATCGTAATGTTTGCCGGGCTCACTCTGAGATCAGATGCGATAGGTGGTGTCTGCTGCGGCATAAATCGGCTGGGATCGGTGCGGCCAGCTCTGCCGCCCGTAGTACCTCCAACCGGTGCCGACATCTTAGGCGCGATAGTATCGGCTTGTGGTAGGTCCGAACCCGCACCGAGGATGGAGCCGCGGGTGATGTCATCGGCCATCTTACCTCTGTCTATCTGCCCTTGGATGTTCTGCCTCTGTAGGTCAGCCATTTTCGTTGCATCGTATATGCCATATGCCTGTGACGCGAGGCCGGCGGCATCGCCGAGCTTCGACAACAGCGTAGTGCCGAACCCGGGGTCGAGCTTGGGCTGCACCATCTCCACGGATGGGTTGCCACCAAACGACTGCCGTAGGTTGGCCCGGGCCATTGCTTGCCGATTCGTTTCTTCCGCTTTTTCTATGGCGTTTTTAGCGTCATTGCGACCTAAGAATCCGCTGCCGAGCTTACCCAATAAGGACGCAACACTCAGAGTTAGCTGCGGGTTGGCTGTGAGGAATGCGGGTATAGGCATTAGGGGTTTCTCTCTTTCCAATTGGCGAATATGGCGTCTGCTTCCGATTGTGTTATATCGCCTTTTTCAACGCGCCCCTTGAGCGCATCGAGGACAGGTTGATCGGATATATTAATCTTAAAATCTTTTTCTGCGAGCTGATCCACTGCTGTAGCTATTTGATCTTCCGTTGGGGTGTTAATCGGCGCCCTCGGCAACGTAGTGCCACCGCGGGTAAGCTCGTTCATCTGCTCTTCTATAGTATTTGCCAATTCGGGATCGAGGGGCGCCGCTGCCTCTGGCAGCTCGAAATTCGACGAATCCAGCTCACGGTGAGCAGTCCACATGGGCGATCCATTAGTCGTTTGCCGACCCAGGTATCGTCTTTCGACATTTGTTTGTGGCAGCTCACCCCCCGGCATAAACCTCGCATTACCTTCCTCATCTAAGCCCCAATCGGAATTGCCGGCGACAAATTCTTCCGCAGTGGGCTTAGGCCCAAAAGCGCCGCCGGGCATCATGTTTGTTTGTGGAAGGCGCCCGGTAGCACCGAGGCCGGTGCCTGTATAAGTATTACCATCAGTAGTGGCAGTGTCTGTAGTGGTGGTGTCTGTAGTGGTAGTGTCAGTAGCTGTATCGTCTATAGGGGTGCGATTCAACCCCAAGGCTTGTAATACGTATTGATTGGCTGTTTGCTGGTCGATCAAACCCGCTTCTGCTGCCGCCAGTATTTGGTCTATACGCTGGTTGTCGAAGGTTCTACTTTGAGCGTCCTCGGCCCGCGTATCGGCGCTTTGTGCCAAGGTGCGGTTGAGTCTGCTTGTGGTTAGGTCTTCCTCAAATCCTCGGCCACTTAAGGTTGTTCGCATCGTAGGATCGGATCCCTCGCCGGCCACCTCGCCAAACAGCGCCGCGTCTTGAGCCTGGCCCGCCCGGGTGTCAGCAGACCTCGCAAGCTGACGGTTTAGAGATGCCGTAGTTAGATCGTCAGCCATAGCGTCCCGCTGGCTGGTGGCGGTCTCCAGGTCGCTAACTAATCCGCGCTCGGCTCGATCATCTGCCGTACCAGCCAACCTTCGGTTGGTCCGGTCTGTTGCCAACGCCGACTGTGTTGTCATCGCCGCCCGGGTATCGGCTCTGCCCGCCAATTTTCTATTTAAAGCCGTTGAAAGTAGATCGTCGGCCATAGCGCCCCGCTGGCTGGTGGCGGTCTCCAGGTCGCTGGCTAATGCCCGCTCGGCTAATGTGTCTCCGCCCTCGAATTGTCCCGTCAAGCCCGCCCGAGCCAATTCTTGGTTGAAGGCATCCATCTCAGCGCCGCGGGTCTTTCGTGCTGGTGCCGAGCCACGCCCGGCGACCTCGCCAAACAAGTCGCCCTGCAAGGCTTCCTCGGCGCGTAGGTCGGCCCGGGTGGCCAGCCCCTCGCCAAAACGCGACTGCCTCACCCCTTCCTCGAAGCGTTCGCGCTGGGTGGGCTCTGTCTGCGTCAGCAGCCGCGCCAGCGTCCTATCGGACACATCTTGCTGCAGGTTGGCCGCATCGAACTGAAGGCCCGCCTGGGCCAATCTGGCCGGCAGCGTAGCCTCGCCGCGGATCGCGCCGGTCAACTGCGACTCAGCCAGGTCACGGCTATCTATCATGCCCTGGCGCCCGAGCGCATCACTGATGGCAGCCCGCTGCAAGTCTTGCTCGGCCAGCCCGAGCGCATCGCGCCGCTGCTGGAACGGTAGCGTATCCGATATGGCCTCGCGCCGTAGCCCTTGCTCGGCCATTGCTCTATCGTCCCGCTGGCCCGCTAAACCGGCCACATCACTGATGGCGCCGCGTTGCAGTGATTGCTCGGCGGCTTTGCGCTGGTCGCGTTGGCCCGCTAACCCAGCCACATCGCTGATGGCGCCCCGCGCCAGCTCTTCGTTGGCTAACCCCAGCGCATCGCGCCGCCCTTGGTAGCCGAGCGCATCGGCTATGGCTTGCGACTGTAGGTCGAAGCCCATAGCGTCAACGTCGAGCATCTGCTGGTCGCGTCCTCGCGCCAGCTCATTAAATACATCGGCAGTGTCGCCGCCGCGCAGTACGCCGAGGCGGTTAAGGTATTCGCGCCCCTCGTCCATCGAACTGCCATAGCGCTCTTCTACCCGGGCGCGTTGTGCGGCCATCATCGGATTCTCACCGCCCAGCAGCCTCTGCCGTATTATATCTTCGGCGCTCGTCGCCAGGGATCCCTCGAGGTCTACGCCCGAGCCCCCTTCTTGCATACGCGCCAACGCCGCCGCCTCTGCTGCGTCTAAGCCGGTATTTGCACCCAAGAGGCTGTCATTAGTCATTCGATCCATTGCCCGGCGCTCGGCAGAATCGAGACCCGCCGACTCACCTAAGAAGCTGTCTTGCTGTAGGCGCTCAAGCGCTTGGGCCTCGGCTTCGTTGGTCAAAGCCGACTGTGGATCCAGGAACTGGCCGCCGGTAAGGCGATCTGTTAGGCGGGTGTCTATCGCCTGTTCCATCGTAGACATTTCCCGCGCTGGAACATTCGTCTTAGTCAGGTCAGGCAAGGTCAGGTCCGTGACCGCACTCTTACCCGCCGCTTCGGCCTGGTTGGATAACTCGGCCAGGAGCGCTTGCTGGTTACGCCGTAGCTCGTCGTTAGACTGAAGGTCAAGCGCCGCCGTATCGGCCAATTGTTCGTTGATCGCTGTATTTAATCCGGTGTTTTGGTTGGCCGCCGGCCCACCTACGCCAGCCACTACGTTAGCAGCGCCGGTAACCGCTGGCGCCGCTTGATCTATTGCTGCCGTCGAGGCTTGTAGTGTGGGCGCCGCTTGCTGGGCCGCCAAGGCCGTAGCGGAAGCCGCTTCGCGCTCGGCGCGAGCTGCCGCATCGTCTTGTGCAGCTTTATCACGCGCCTGTTGCTCTTGTCGCACCCGCTGTAGCTGTGTGTTGGGGTCAGCGTCTTGGGCAGTACCTAAGAGCTGGGCATATTCACCGCCGCCCAGAAAGGTGTTCATCTGATCTTGTGTGCTTTGCGACAACTCGTTGAGCGATAGCCCGCCGCTGGTGCGATAATTCAATAAATTAGCACCCCCATGAAATGCCATTGGATTGTTGCGTATGGCTTCCATGACTTCGCTTAAATTAGCAGCCTCTTGTTGCTTTCGAGCATCCTCCGCTGCCGCCGCCGCAGCCGCTTCAGCAGCCGCATTAGCATTAGCATCAACTTCCATCCTCTCTTCTACTGCATCCGCAGTTGAGGCGGGTGCATGGAACTGTGGGGGTGACGCCACTGGTGCCGCCGGTGGTGCATGGAACTGCGGAGGTGACGCCGCTGGTGCCGCTGGTGGTGCATGGAACTGCGGAGGTGATGCCGCCGGTGGCGCATGGAACTGCGGAGGTGATGCCGCTGGTGCCGCCGGTGGCGCATGGAACTGCGGAGGTGATGCCGCTGGTGCCGCCGGTGGTGCATGGAACTGCGGGGGTGACGCCGCTGGTGCCGCCGGTGGTGCATGGAACTGCGGGGGTGACGCCGCTGGTGCCGCTGGTGGTGCATGGAACTGCGGAGGTGACGCCGCTGGTGGTGCATGGAACTGCGGAGGTGACGCCACTGGTGCCGCTGGTGGTGCATGGAACTGCGGAGGTGACGCCGCCGGTGGTGCATGGAACTGCGGAGGTGACGCCGCCGGTGGTGGTGCTGGTGGCGCATGGAACTGGTCACGCCCTACTACCGGTTTCTTCTTGCGATTGTTTCCGCGCTTACTTTGGTCAAAGTTGAATCCCATTAGAGCTGCCCCGCTTTTTGTTTCCTATGTCGCCCTATCACCGTGTATTGCAGATGGGTGCGACGAACGCGATAGGGTTGGTTGATCGTATTGTTGGTAAAGGTCAAGCTGCTATGGGGGTC
>Ga0080013_1006142_pt1 | contig 10816 bp, 15 predicted proteins | sample ETNvirenome_6_85_FD_69236 | JGI IMG/M metagenome (GOLD analysis project Ga0080013, IMG submission 69236) | Marine viral communities from the Pacific Ocean - ETNP_6_85 (SPADES assembly) (version 2) | ecosystem: Environmental > Aquatic > Marine > Oceanic | place: Pacific Ocean | collected 2013-06-19
TTACCCTCTATCGCCAGACCCTCTATTTCTTCCTCATTCATTCAAAAGTCCCCCCTTTCCAAATGTGCTATGCTTCTCTCTAGTCCCTTTATTATGAATCCACTGCTAGGCCATGGATGGACAACCAGCACTTCGTCTAGTTTCTTTTTGAGTACCTCAATAGCAAAATCGTGGACGTAAGCACAGTTGTCGCACTTCTTCCTCTTATCATGACCATAAGAGATGGCATGATGGCAGTAGTTGCAGAGTTTCTTGCTCTTACTCGTAAAGCCCTGCGTCATTCCTCTTCCCTCCTGTTATCCTTGCCCACTATCATCTCGATGTGAGAGAATGTCCATGCCTCCCACCACTCAGACATACAGTCAGCGTCTTGACACTCCACACGCATGCCTCCACTCTCGAAAGTGTCTATGTATGATATGTCATCAGTCCCACAAGTGGGGCACGTGACTGGTTCTATCTCAGTCATTCCTCTTCCCTCCACCACCGTGCGATATGGTTGACATTCTTGGGATGCCCTACTGTCTCCTTCTCCTCGATGTAGTCACAGTCTCCACTACACAGGAAGTAGCCGGGGGCTGATTGTGATTCATATGCCTTATGACCACATACATTGCAGTATAACCACAGTCCCCATTCATCTCTCGCTCTCTTCATTCTTATTCCTCCTTCTCTTCATTAACTCTTTTTGTTTCTTCATATTATCGCCTCTGGCGTAGTACTTTCTCATGTACCCTTTCATGTACTTTCTCTTTGCTCTTCTTCTGTTGTCCAAGCACTCCTCGTGCCTCGTTCTTGGTCTTCCCATACCTTGGTATGGAACCTTCTTTCCGCATTCCAAACAATCGTTCTCCTCGGTCATGCTCTCATCTCCTTCTTTGTTTGATATAAGTCTTTCATGTTGAACCCGGCCTCCCCCTGCAATCACTCAGTTCTCTCAAGCCTCGGTAGATAGGCTTGGGTTCCACGACCTCTGCTTCTTCTGACTTGTGATACTCAATCATGTCTTCAGCACATGAGAGGCATATTTCCAAATCAAACACGTCAACCAGTTCCTTCCCTATGACAATCTTCTCGCATAATTCACAGTGGAAGCATAGGTTGATGCAGGTATAGCCCTCGAAATAGGACTCCCCGCACTCACATTGGAGGACTACATCACTCTCATTCATAATCACCAACTCGAATCATACTCGAACCACTGGAACCAGCCAACTGCTCTTGCGTCCTTGACATCCTGAATGGCAGGCTCTAGTGCGTCGATAGTGTCCTTCACGTCCTTGTAGTAATCCTCTGAGTAACCAGTGTCTCCGAAGAAGAAGCCTTCTGTTGCAGGCAGGACGGTTTTTGCGAGGTCACCGGCCACGTGGTACTCCCCCATATTCTCATGTACCTCCCAGACCTTCTTGCAGACACCCAATAGTTTCTCCAGCAAGTCGATTGACACCTCGTAAGTCCTGCAGTCATCTATGCCCTCCTGTACATTCTCCACGAACCAACCGTGTATCTGATTGGCCTTCCTCCATGTGATTGTATTCTCCACGATATATGCCACCTTGTCCACATCGACCGGAATGTCCTTTACCGTCAACTTCGGCTCGAAGTCTCTATCGGTGCTGACAGTGGCTTTCTTCGCTGACTCTAGCCAGTGCTTGCTCACGGGAGTCTTCTTCCTCAGGTGCATATCAAGACCCATATCACTTCCCCCTACTGGCGCTCTTGTATGTCTCAGATGGCTCGTTGTTCTCAAGCATCTGCCATTCATGCAAGCACTCCTCGCAATGATAGTCGATGAACGAGAACTTCTCGTCCTCCCATCTCTTGGTGCTGACCATGAAGAAGAGCACGTCGCCGTACTGCTCCCCAGCCTCTATTACTAGGCAGTTGCAATCCCCGCCCTCTTCTGCCCTTACCGTCCATATCCTCTTCTTGTCTCTGGCGTTGTAAGGCCGTTGCTTCTTGCTCTCGTCCTTCACGCTAGCCAGCATCCATCTCTCCCATCCGAGATAGCCTTCCGGGTCATTGTCGTTGTGCTTCATGGAAGGTAGGAACCCATGCTCCTCGATGAAGGCCTTGGTCTTCTCACTCACCATCGGGTATTCCATCAGCCTTCCTCCTTGAGTAAGTCCTGCAGGCTCGGAGGGGGACTCCTGAGAACAGCCTTGTTCAACAGGAACCTCTTGTCTATCACCTTCACAATCTTCTCCATTAATTCCACATCACTGCTCTTCACATTGCCCTTCGACAGTTTCCTGCTGAAAAAGTCCCTGCAATCCAGTGTTAGCACTGGGGGGAAGTCAGCGCATACCTTCCTCAGACTGGGCAGTTTCGCGTCCCCCTTGGCTGCTGAGTACATTATGTTAGCCAGTGTCTCCACTGCCATGCCTTTCCCAAACGGCCCGGACATCAGTTCACCTCCTCGATGTAGTTTGCAACTAACCACGCCAGTAGGCATTCCTGCCTGATTGTGGGGTAGTTGTTTTGTGGGGTCTTCTTCAAGACGTCTAGATGGCTGTATGCTACATGGAGAGTCTCCTCGCCCCCTACTAAGAACTCGAGCATCTTCACATCGTCACCGTTGTTGTCCTTCCCATCCACTAGTCCGACGTACTCCAGTTTCACATAGTCATCTGCAGCACTAGCGAAACTCCGCACATTAGATGCACTCTGCAGCCTGTGACCCAGTTCCTTCATCTCATGCTGGTCTATCGAACCAGACGCACTCACTATGTTGAAAGCCACGCCATACTGCCTCAGAACCCTCTCTGAATTGGTTTCGACATAGGGTGTATCGAAGGACTCTTTCAAGTCCTCCCAGACCTCAGATGGGGTTGGATGCCCCATCTGTATGTGCAATGCCCCGCTATTCTGCAAGGTAGTCTTCTTCATCCTGAACTCAGGGTCTGTGGGAACAGACACCCCATCTGCTAACTTCCCCTCGATTCCCTCGCTGAATATCTTCGGGCTGGGGTCATCGGCGCTCATCTTCTCAATCGTCTTCATGTGCTTCATTATCTCTTCTTTCTGTTTGCTCATATTTTCTCCTCCTTATTGGTGGAATGCTTGTCTTTTGTCGTGTTGTAGGCGTTATCAATGCAATACAGACCCCTCTCTCGTAGGTAGTCTGCCCTCTGCATGTAGCCCTCTCTCTTTTCTTCGTCGAACTTGCTGTTGTGGGCCTGTTTCAATGCAAATAGCATTTCTCTCAGGAGGAATGACACCTCATGATTCCAGAACTCCACGTCGTTCATCCTAATCTGCTCAGGAGTGGTATTGGGAACCATAGGCTTCACTAACGTCACCTCCCTTGTGCTGTACGAACTTCTCGTCGTCTGACTCGTTGTCAGTCTCTTCGTTCTCGTCATCGAACACGCTTATGTCGCTCAGTCTCAGCCATGACTGTGGGCTGAGTCCGTCGATTATCGCACCTTCTATTGCCTCGGCCTTTATCTCGTCCCTGAAGTAGAACTTATTCTTGCTCCCCTCAATGCACTCGAAGCAAGCCTTGCAATTGATATTCTGCTTGGTGTCCCTAGCCATCGTGAGAATGTGCGGACTGACCTTCTTGTGGCAGTAGTCACACTTGACGTGATGGACGAACCCCCTGTCTCCCTTCTTGTAGTCCGGCGCATTGTCGTTGTTGTTCATTGTGATGTTGCAAAGAATGCAGGAGGTCGCTACTATCACCCCTTGCTCTATCTTGGCTATCTCCTCAGTGGTCAACTTGGCCCTGCCCTTGTCGTCTAGGTGAACCATGTTGCTGAGATGCCTCAACAGCACTCCCTTGAGAGTCCCTGCGCTGTTCAGTCTCTGCTGGCTCTGGAGCAGTTTGTTCCAATCCCCGCCGTGCAAAGTCTCCATTATCCCCTTGAAGTCAGTCACCTTCGCCACACTCATAATCTGAATGTCGCTAACTGGCTGCAAGCAGTTGAGGCACAGGCAGGAGTCCTTGTCCAGTCCCGCCTTGTCTCTGTCTAGAGCGTACTTGCTAATATCCTCCAACTTCCCTGTGCAAGATATGTCGTAGCACCAGTCACTTTCCTTCGTGCTTGTCTTCTTCGACTCCCAAGTCGTGAAGTCACATGATGTGCATTCGAGCAGTTTGGCGTTGTAGTTAGTCCTCTTGACGCTTGACTTAGTGCCACCCCATCCAGAGGAGGCGCTATAGGAGCCTCCATACTGACCCTTGTGGAAGCCCACGTATGGCCCTGAGTCAATCCCACACATCTCAGCGACGTAGTCCTGCTGACCGTTAGCCTCGACTGCCTTGTCGCAGTATGGCTTTCTAATAGCAGTAATCAACTCATTGGCATCGGCCCACTGCTTCTTCTCCTCATCAGTGGCCAGTAGGTATCTCAGTATGGCTAGTTGCACACCTGTCCTACCATGACCACCCATGCACATGCAGTGGATTGTCTTCACTTCGTTCTCCCTGATGTCGATGACCAGTTGCTCCCAGAACTCCCGTCCTAGGTCTTGTGGTACTTTGAAGTCGGGGAAGTCTATCGCCAAGAGGTTCTTGGGTTCCACTTTCTCCACTTTGCCCATGCATGACCACTTCTCGGCATCCAAGCCTCTAGTGGCGTACTTGCCGGGCATTCCCTTCGACACTTGGTCATCTGGCCCCATTGCTAGGTCGGGTATCTCCTCCATTAGCCACCAGCCACCTGAGCGACTGCTACCACCAGCATAGACCTCTATGCCATCTGACGTTGTGAATACGAGGACATTGCCAGTATGACACTGTGCTGTCCCTCCTCCCCACGTCGTCTTGCTTCCGTTGTTGTTTCCTTGTTTTCTTTTGTTCCATTTGTTGTACTTCATTGTATTTCACCGTCCTTGGTGATTCCCCCTTCTGAATTGAATTCAATCAGGAGTTCTCTTGATGTAGGCTTATGGCCTATCGCTGAGGAAATCAAAGCCTGAATTATCTCGATGGCTTTCATTTTACTAAGGGGACTGTATAGTTGACTGTGCGTACTGTAAGAATGCTCTCTAATTAAATCATCAATTGTCTCCACTTGGTCGCATATGCTTACTGCCTCTTCCTCGTCGATAGCCCATCCAATGTCTTCCCACATCAAGTCCCTGATAAACTGTGATGGGTCTCTCCAAGCATGGTACTGCTCCGAGTATGTAGAGTTATTGAGGAGCCAATTCTGAACGTCGTCGTTCTGTAGGTGTATAACCCACCTCTCGATGAGGTGGTCGAAGTGGATGTATTCTCTATCGCCAGTTCGTATTATCCACGCAAAGGGCCCTTCGTCAATACCATAGATTCCTTCGCAGAGGTAGACTTTCTCAGTAGTCACCTCGTTTGCCACCATTTTCCTCTCTGCCTCGATGAAGACAGTCTGGCTGGGTGCTCTCGTCCCCTCCGAGTGAAAGACATCCAAAACTTCCGTGATATCTTTATGCTCGATGTGCTGTAGGTTGAAGTGAATAGATGTCACATAACTCTCCAAGGACTTGAGCACCTTGTCTCTAACTTCCTCGGAGAACCCCATCTCTATCATTTCAATGGCGCTCTTGCATACGTCCAAGCCACAGGCTGGGAAGCCACAGGGGCCGTGTTCGCTCAAGTGCATTGTAGTGTCTTCCTGCACCTTGTCGTAGAGTCCCTTGTATTCATCGAAGCCCTCAGTCTCCATATCCTTGACTAGGATGCCTCCTGAACGCCTTGCGAAGAGCACAGCACGCTCCACTACATCTCTCAGGGATGTATCGCCCACCTCTCTCTCCAAGGACAGCAGGCGAGCAATCAATGCGTCGTGTCCCTTGGCTACCCTGTGTGGCTCATTCACGTAATTGGTGTAGAACAGAGCGTAGAAGGGTGCTGTAGCGAGCCAGTGCTCCGGGGCGTACTTGAGGTTAGGGTGACCACTAGTGCCTATGTCGAAGGCCATCTTGTCCCCTAGGAACTTGTTGAAGAAGAAGCCCGTGTTGTGGACTGCGTTCTCTAACTTGTTGACTTCGTTCAAGACTGTCTCGAGGTCTATGTCTTCGCCTCTTAGGAGCGCCTTGATGCAATAACTAGCCATCACTGTCGGCTTGGTGGATTGGAGGTACTTCTTCCCTCCGAAGGAACCCCCTGCCCAACGAGCGTACTTGCTAGTATAGGAGTCAGTGTAGAACTTGGCTATCTCATGAATCAAATCATAACCCAGTTCATTGTAGTTGAGTCTCTGGTAGTAGTCGTTTCTCACGAACATGCTGTCCACTCCACTCTCCCCGCTTATGGCCTGTTGTATCAGTATGTGAGAGAACACTCTATGTGGGGTCATACCGGGAGCCCTATCACTCCCAATCCCATGCCTGAACTCTCCCATTGCCACAGCCAAGGCTGCCTTGATTATCCATGACGTGTAGATGCCAGCGAGATAGGCCTCCAGTCTCGGGTCGTTCTTGGGCCCACTGATGAAGTTATGGAAGAACTGCGACAGTGGTGCTAGGTTGTACGTCCAGAACCTGTCTCCGTCCCTCAGCCCTATCTTGTAGAAGTCCATGAAGGGAGATGGTGAGTAGGGCTGTGGCTCAGCCCCCTCCTCGTCAGTCACCCATCCATTTATCTCAGTCCAGACAACGTGGTTCTTCCTAGGCTTGATTCCGTAGATGACTGGGAACCCGAAGTCCATCCCGACCCCTGCTACATGAGCGGAGGGGGAGCCTGATGGTGCATACACCACCAATCCCTCTGGGAGTTCGTCCTTCTCTGCCATCTGCTCTAGGTGAATGCACTCGCTCAGGTCTCCCGACCCCACGTCTATCACTACCAGTTGCTCGACAGAGCCTGCTGGGACGTTGCCCCTTATGTGGAGTGTCACTCCATTCACTGTCGGTGGGGGATGAAGGTCTTCCTTGGGTGTGTGAAGTCCTCTCATTTGAGTCAGTTTCGGCGTAAATCTCCAATACTCTCCTTGCTTCTTCTGCTCAACGCACTCCCTGTACTGCATGGCTATCTTCTTGACCCTGTCTCCCAAGGGCCAGACTAACTCCGCTTCGTGGTGCTCCATGCCATCTTCCAGCCCTAGGCTCGATATGTCCTCATCGAACTTCCGTCTAGCCTTGGGGGACAGTGTGAACACTATGTTACTACCCCCACCTGCTGTGACTCCGTCATGGCTTGGGCCCACTGTGATACTATCACCGCCCTTAGTCATCACCGCTGAGCACATGGGCCTGATGAACTCTTGAACGACCAAGCAACCCTGAGGGTCGTAGTCGATGTGATTGGGGTCAGTCATGCACATTCCTAGCATCCTGATTCCGTCGATGTACTGCCTCGGTGTCTTGGCTAGCACATTCGGTAGTGCGCCGGGACGGGGTGCTGCTGGGCAGGTTCTGATGTACAGTCCCTTGGCTAGAGTGCTACTAACCGTCCAAGAGGCCCATGCTCTCCCTACGCTAGCAAGCAGTTCTCTGTTCGTGGACTCATTCGCTGCATCGAGAGGGACTAGGAGGGTGTCTGCCTTGACGCTGAGTTGCATAGTGCTTCTCTTTGATATCGACTTTATGCCCTTGGCCTTCTGTGATGCTGGATTACCCTGAGAATCATCATCTTGGTAACTCAAGTACGGTAGTACGAAGATGTGAGTCAGGAACTTCTCTGTATGCTCGTCCAGATACTTCTCCATTAACACCCTCTCATCATCGAGACCCTTACCTGCTTCCCTCTCCCTAGTATGCCCCACGTATCGGTGTAGTCCCAGACTCGAGAGGCTTTTGCTCGCCACGCACCAGTCAACGGTGTCCTTGACCGCATCCTCGACCCACGAAAAGAGTTCGTTTCTCCTGTCCTCTCGGAGTTTCTTAGACCTCTTGTCGTAGCATCCCCTCACGAGTTTCCCCATGTCCTCGGGAAGCAACATCTCGTCACACTTCAACACATTGTACTGCTTTGGTATTATGTCCAAGGCCTCTTCCTTCGTCAGGTTGTCTAGGAGGACGTCTAGGAAATCCCTTAGTCTCTCACTTGACATTCTGACACTGTTGGTGAACCCGCTGTATATGGCAGACCCTCCCAGTTGATGGTCGAACCTCTCCAGTTCTCCCAATATCTTCACGGCTCTCTCTCTTTCGGCTATCTTCAGGTTTGGTTTCTTTGTTTTGCTCATCTTCTTCTCTCCTTTTGTTGATTTTATGTCTTGTGTATATGCTTCTCCACGAACTGCTGCCACATTGGTGTTCCATGCTTGCATGCCTTTCACATCGGCAAGACTCTTGATATAATGAGTCCAGTTAGATTTGGTGTAGGTAATCCACCGCGCCTTGTTAACTCCCTTCATTGTTAGTTTAGGCAGATTGGCTGGGAATATTTCGGATTCGTGGTCAGCCTGCTCATTGTCTATTTGCTTCTTCATCCAGTCATCAAAACCGGGGTTCCAAGCACTATTTTGCTTTGAAGGTTGACTCCAATCTTCTCCCAATCCTATTTGCTTGAACGCCTTCTCCCAACCCTCTAGAGCCGCACCCCATGGCAGGTCAACCCCTCCCTTTGACTTCGATGCGTATTGAGAACGTCTCATCTCTCTCAATCTAAGCCTCGTCCATTCAGCCATGGTCTCAGCATAGTTGTCTGCCTCTATTGTCCCGATAATGTGAAGTGGAATGCATAGCAAGTCACTGAGATTCTTCGCAGTGAGCCCTGTTGAGGGGCCTTGCTTCTCCACGAACTGCTGCCAGATGCTCTTAGTGATGCCATCGGGGTTGTACCCGTTCGTTTTACCGTGGTGCAAAGAGTGCTTCTCGCACTGGATGCACTCCCCATCCTTGCAGTAAGACCACCCTTCATCGAAGAATAGTACGTCATCAGAATCTGTCGAGTTACTAATGTCCAAGAAATTGATATCAGGCTTGGAGAGCCAGAATGATTCGTACAATGGGTTCATTGGCTTTCCGTGTTTCTCAAATAGAACAATCTCGTTCATCGAGTGGACTAGCATCTTCACCTCCATCGAGGCGCTGTCTAGGTCGATGTCGTATATGGTCGACAGTAGTAATTTCACCCTCTTCCATTCGTTCTGTAGTATGACGCTATCTAGGCTGGTCTCTTCATTCTCTGTCATTATTCATCATCTCCCTTGCTGGACTCCGTACCTTCTCCTGACGGTTGATTATCCTTCCTGTGAAACGCCTTGTGCTCGTCTCGGTGCAGTAGAACTAGGTTGTCCAAGGCCCATAGTTCCCTGATTGCTTCTCTCCTTGTGGATGGGTCTTCTATCTGACCCTTGAATGTGTTTTGGGGTGTGATGTGATGCAACTCGTAGACATCTGTGAAGTAGTCTATCGGTACCCCTCTCTGGTCTCTCTCCACCAAAATGGTGTGAGTACAACCGTGTGTTGCTAACCATTCCGAATTGTGGGTATTGGAGAATAGAGTGGCTACTGCCACCTCCTTGGTGTAGTCAAACCAAGAGTCGTCCCCGTCTATGCTGAACGCTCCTATCTGCTCCTTGTCCTCTCCGAACCTAGTGAGGCACTTGTAGAGACCTCCGCTCATTTTTACCTTCAACTGACGGTGTACGCTGGAGTGGTAGTACGCCCTCTCCACTGCCCTCATCCGAGGGCCCTCGACAGGGTCTCTCCTCCTGTCTCTCTGGCGCTTGTTGTTCTTCGCTCTAGTCTCTGGGGTGCGCTCTCTCTTGATTCCAGCAGCCTTCCGTGCTGCTCTACGCAGTCTGTCGTACTCGGCCTTCTCTGCTCTCATTCGTGGGTTGGAGTGCCACTCCTCGCTCCTAGCCCTGTTTATCTCAGACCTGTTGTCGTTGTACCGCTTGCTTGCACGAGCCTTGATTGTCTCCGAGTCTCTGAGGTACTCGGCTCTCCTCTTGCACGTAGTCGAACAGTATCTCCTCGCGTGGTGAGAGTCAAGTGGCAACGCTTTGTTGCACTCTGGATTATTGCAATGTCTCACTCCTGTTCCCCCCAGTTATGCTTAATGTATTGGTCTGGGTATCTGACCTTCTCCCCGCACTTCCAGCAGTAGACGATACTCTCTCCCAACCAAGGGAAATTGAGGTCAGCACCACAGAACTGGCAGAACTTGACCACTGGCAGTTTCACGAACTCTCCTCCTTATGGAAGTCCTTGGCTATGGCCCACAGGTCACTCATGGTGAGGAACTTGCCGTCCACCAGTGCTATTGGCTGTGTGAACATCTCTGGTAGTTCCACTATTCCTCACCATCCATTATGTCTGCGAACACAGCGAACTCCATGATGTCCGAGAAGGCAGGGTTCTCCAACTCCTCAACCAAGATGTTGATGTGACTGTCCCCGACCTTGTTCTGCACTATGTCTCCCTCAACCGCACTGTCCTTCATCTGGGCAATCAGAACATCTACACCAGACCTCTCCAGCAGTTCCTTGAGGTACTTGGTACCCGTGGACTTCTCCATGCTGGCTAGTTGCTTGTTGAGTTCCTTGGTCTCCTTCATGACGGCCTCAATCAGATAGCCCGTCTGCTTCTTGCTGGGCTTGAGTATCTTGTGCAACTTCTCAAACATCACTGCGAACAGGGCTGATGGGTTCATCAGAGCGCTGTTTCTCTGAACCTTCATCGGGAACCTGCGGTAGCCGTGGCCCTTGGTTCTGTTGAATACCCTCTCTCCAGCAGCCTTGCTGTCGTGAACAGCCTCTGCTGCGTGGTCTGAGCGAATTCGTATGACCCTGCCACTGACGTTGTCTATGATGGTCAGGTCGGGGTCGCTGAATATCTCCTGCTCTATGCCGAACTGCCTCTTCTCCTCGGCTGTGATTGACTTGCCGAACACAGAGAGTATCTTGCCCACTCCGGGCGTCCAACTCCCTGTCTCCTT
>Ga0080013_1006143_pt1 | contig 10815 bp, 13 predicted proteins | sample ETNvirenome_6_85_FD_69236 | JGI IMG/M metagenome (GOLD analysis project Ga0080013, IMG submission 69236) | Marine viral communities from the Pacific Ocean - ETNP_6_85 (SPADES assembly) (version 2) | ecosystem: Environmental > Aquatic > Marine > Oceanic | place: Pacific Ocean | collected 2013-06-19
ACCATTCCATTCTTTTTTAAGGTCTAGTAATTTATATTGAAAACCACACCTATCACAAAGAGCAATTGCAAATTTGGCGCTTGCGTAAGCCATTTTATATTCCTGCTATATAAGGCCTAACTTTAAAAGACGCCCTATCTTCGTCTTGGTCAGCAGCTCTTAAAAATTCTTCCTCGTAAAGTTGTTTTAAAAGCGTTGATTTTTCTGGCGCTCTTTTTAAAGAAATGTAATAAGCTAGTCCAGCAGCAAAACAAGGATAAAACCTAAACGGCATGTCCATAGTATTAGTTGCCTTATCAGCATCGTCCATTCTTACAAGTTTATTAAAAACCAATATATCAGTAGAATTTTCTGGAGAGGGCCAAACTTTAATAGATGGGGTTGATAATTTATCAAAGAAAAATTGAGTTGGCCTAGCTTTGGTTGTTTTGTTTGGAATATTAATATACTCACTTCTACTCAAACGATTCATAGAAATATCAGTTTGAGTTGAGTTAACGGTACGTCTAACAATCATATCTAATATATCAATCACATTAGAGTTTAAAGAATAGCTAGTTGTCCCCTCTGTAACAGTTTGCGTTGCCTGCTCTATAGTCCATTGGTTTAAACCACGATTAGCCCATTCTGCTAACATTAAGTTAATAGAACGTTTTGCAGTTTTTAGATCATAACCAGTTCTAAGTTCTAGACCGCATCTTTCAAAGGCCTCTTCTACGAACTCAGCTACATTTGGCTCAAAATCTGTGCTGCTGGATGTTGCCATTTATTTTTTCTTAGATTTTTTCTTAGATTTTTTCTTTGGGGGTCTTCCAATTTTTGATCCGTATGTTCCCTTGCCTCTTGGCATCTTTATTCCTCCTAAATTTTATTAATTAAAAAAACTTAATTTAGTATTCTTTTAAAATGGTTAAAACAATTACGTAAGAATCGCCACTAGCATGCCCTGTTGTTGTAAGTTGTATGTCGCCTGTTTTACCACTTCCAGAAGTATTTTGTAACCCGCCAAACTCCGAAAAGTCAAACGAATCGCTATACCCTGAGTTTAAATCAAGAGCAATAGTGTCTGTAGTTGCATCCCAAAGCAACTTAACGCTCATTCCAAAAGTTGTATAAACTATTTTTTCTATCTTACAACCTGTGCAAGTGGCTCCATCTGAACTTCTTGTAGATAGAGCACTTACATCGACTTTAGTAACGGCTGATTCACCTGTTCCATCAGAAGTGTTAGTAAGCTGTATAACTGCTTTTCTATCACCATCAAGTATGGTTGTTGAGGTTACTGCATCTGCCATAATTTACTCCTTAACTGTCAACAAATGGTGTAGCTAAAGTTCCATCTCCCATTAGGAATGCTTCAACAAACCATGTTGTTGTATTAACTCCTGTAAGTTTGATGAATCCACCTGTTAGCCATCCTTGCTCTATTTGGCCTAAATCAATAATATCGTTTGATGATGCTGGGTGGAAGTTGTCTGTTTCACCAATTTCACCTGTATCAAACAAGAAAGCAGTTCCTAAGAAACCATCTGTCCCATCAGTCGTAGCAGTTTTAATTTGTCCTGCGCCTGTAAAGGTTGTTTCTACAAGAAAAGTGTAATTAAGCCCTGCTGCGGGTGTTGGTAAAGTTACTACAATACCTGCGGCTCTATTAAAACCATACACCGTACCTGAATCTGCTGATGTTACAGTTTTAGTTGCTGCTGTAATAGATTCATAATCTTTTACAAGGTTAGTAGCGCCAGTCATTTTCATGGTACCAGTACCAGTAACATTACCGCTTGAATCTACATCAAAGTTTGTTGTTTCAGCACCAGTTGCCGCTGTAACAGTAATTTGTTCAAAACCGTTTTCAGATCTAACTGGTCCATTAAAGGTTGAATTTGCCATAATTTCCTCCTACGGAAAAAAATCTATCGTCTTGGCTTGTCTGCTAGGTCAGTCGATAGATAAATTAATAATCCTAGTCATTTGATTGTATAGGAATGTATTGATAAATGAAAGAATTAAACGTCTTGAGGAAAATTTTCTTTAGATTTTAAAATTTCTTCTCTGCATCTAAATAAGGCTTGATAAGAATCTTTAATTGAGGGATCTTTGCCAAACTCATCCATCATGTCTTTACCAATCATTTCAACTAAAGCAATAACAGTTGTCATTCTGCCATCTATATCTTTTATTTTTTGAATGTCTTTTACTGTCATTGTTGATTCTTTTTTTTGTCTAATATTATAACCATCTAACCAGTTTTTTACATTAATTAGTTTTTTATTAAACTCTGGGTACATTTCCCAATCTCTTATTTCTTCTATATTTCGACCGCAACCTTGACACCTTTCGTCAAAGGGGGCCATAGACGTTGAACAACGCCCAGTACAGGGTGAGTTAGCTAAGCTAATACTCATGTGTAAACCAGTATTCATATATATATACCTCGGTTTACCCAAATTCTACATCAAGAATAAAATTAAAGGTAGCTTTTTGTAGATTTTATTTTGAAACAAAAAAAGGGAGCCGAAGCTCCCTTTACCAAAAAAATTTGGATTTAGATACCTTCTGAACCGTAAATGGTTCTCCAGTTTGACCATCCAAATGAGTATCTTTCTCTAGCTTTGTAACGCATGTTACCAGTATCGAAATCGCCCTCTAAGGCTGTAGTCATTGGACTTCTCTGGAAGTGTTTTAATCCATCAGGACAATCTGTTTTTAAGAACCAAGCATCTGTATCTGTCAGATAATGGTTAACAACATATCCTTGAGGGATCATACCCATATTCTTAACAGCATTAACGTCATTGTCAGAAGATCCAGGTCTTAAATTAGACTGGAGAAGTCTGTCAGCAACGAATTGTAATGCTGGTGGAATAATTAACTTTTGCGCTTGAAGAGCAATTGTCAAATTTCTGTCGTCAACCATAGTTGAAACATTAATAAGAGCATCTTCTAATGAAGTCTCGTTCAAGTCGGCATAAGTTGAAGGTCTGTTACTAGCAGTTCCACCGCCACCCAAAGGATGAGCGTTGTTGATGAGTTCTTTCCCATCACCACCAGTATAACTGCTATCAAACGCATTGTTTAATGTTGCAGCAGATTTGACCTGTTTGGTATTTGCCATAGATCTAGCCAAGGCTTTTGTATACCTTGAACCAAGTCTATCGTAAAGGTTATCTTCAACTGCTTCTTCTGTAAGTGCAAAAGCTAAAGCAACAGTTTCGTGGCTGTAACGAGAAGTATAACCTTCAGTAGCGTTATCAAACGATACCCCAGATCCTTCTTGTTTTGTTTGGGCATTCCCAAAGCCAACGATCATTACTTCTTCTTCAAACGCTCTGTCAGAAGACTCAGTTTCGTAAATTTCTTCGTGTTCAGAATCATAACGAGCATATTCCATCCCAAAAAGGGCGTTCAATCCTGGTTCTAATTCTTTCGCTAATTGAGCTCTATTTATAGCCATGATTTACTCCTATTATGCTAGACCTGCGCCTTTTTGGCCGCAGATATGATTTTGAATAACAACTAAAACATTTGTGTTCGCCGAAGCAATATCTGAATTATCAGGATCTTCTGATATATCAATTGCCTTGATCGGTAACCCAGCTGTTGTAGCACCCGTTGTGACGTCTAGCTCTGCTCCTGAAAGTCCTGACTGAGTGCTTGAACTGTTTGTATAAACAATATCAAAATTTCCGAATAGATCAGCTATTGGGAAAGTGTCATCAGCTTGGATTTCAAAAACAACGTTAGGATCGTCCACTATAAAAGCGATAATATCCGAAGTATTTGTACTTGCTGGATAATATGCGCTAAATACTTGCTCGCCTGAAGATGGATCTGTGTACTGACATCCCATGAAAACTCCTACAATTGGAACGGTTCCGCCATCAGCGTGTATTTCTACAGTACCACCAGTAACTTGCGCCACCATGTCTCCTGTATAAATAGCCGTATCGTAATTTGCAGCAATTCTATAGCGACTTGTACCACCAGTCCAAGGTGAGCCACCCATCATTTTGACAGGTTTCATACCAAATGAAGCATCTTTATTTGCCATTTTATTTACCTTTAATTAAAAGTTAAGTTTAGTGAGAAAAAAAATTAATTTCTTTTACCACCGCCAAAAGTTACGCTTGAAGTTCTCTGAGGTTTTAACATCGGAGAACTTGGATCAGATTCCTTCATCAAATCATTGTCAATCGCGTCTTGTTGCGATTTTGCACGGTCAGAAAAGTAGGCGTTTCTTTCTTCGCGCGTTTCGTTTGGAATCTTAGCCAAAAGCAAACCACCCACAGATACAACACCAGCGTGCTTTCCATCATCAATCGAGGGAAGTTCAAAGTCTCCAATTTCTTCGATTCGCACTAGGTCGAAACCTTCGCGCAATCTAGACATTACATTCTTTTTATCCTCTTGACCGACAACTTCGGCTCTTATCCACCTGTAGGTATAACCTTCAGGTGATGGTGGTGTCTCCAACATAGATGGGGGACGCCAGGGTTTGCGAGCAGTATCTTTAGCTCGGGTTTCAGCAGAGCGCGGAGCTCTGTTATTTGTTTTTTTATCTTCAGTCATATCTATTACCTTTTAATATGCTTTGCGTATTCTTGAACTGGTACATTTAAACGACGAGCCATTTCGACTTCACTTTTAGTAAGTCTGACTCCTCGCTTTTTACCAGAACCACTCGATCTTCCAGCAGGTGCAACTGTTTGTTGCATTTTTGCTTGACTCTTAGCCTGTCCACCATCGTTAAACTTATGTGGAAACTCTGTCCTAATACGTTTGTCTATCTCATCATAGTACATTGTGTCGGAAGGATCAAACCCTTCTTCCTCAATTAATTTTTGATGAATGTTAAAAGCGGCTAAAGTCATTATTTCGTCTTGACCAAACCACTCGTTTTTTTCCGCCCAAGACTCTGCTGCAGGGTCTGCTTGCGGGGTCGGAGCTTGAACTTGTTGTTGAAATGTTTGTTGATTTAAAACCTCTTGATGTTGAGGCTCTTTTTCAATTTGCATTCTGTTGTTAGCCAGCTTACTTTCCTCAACAGTAATCTTGTCAAGAATTTCTTGGGCTTTTGTTACCTTGTCCCAGTCTTGTTCTTGATAAGCGCCTTTTAAAACAGTATTAGCTTGAGCTCTTTGAGATTTTAATCTATTTTCAGCCTCACCATAATAGCTTTGGTTTAATTGAGACGTACTGCTTTTTAAACTTTCGTTTTCGGCTTGTAAGTTTTTTGCATACTCGTAAGCAGATTGAGCTGCACGCTCTTGCTCACGCATTTTTTTAGTTAAAGTAGCAATACGTTTTTGAACACCTTTTGAATAGTTTTCTAGCTCGTCCTGCTCTTCATCTTTTACTGTTTCTTCTTCAGAAACATCTTCAACCGCGTCATCTGCTTCCTTTTGTTCCTCTTCAGAAACTTCAAGCTCTACAAACTCGCCTTCTTCAATCTGCTCCTCTGGAGCTTGATTGTTTTCTTCTTCTAGCATGAGTCCTCCTCACGTTTACAGCGTGACAATATCATCGGGATCTTGAATCGTCGCGATAACTTCGTCATCGTTAATAATACGGCATTCTGCATCATCGCCTAACTTAAAGCGAGCTCCAGCATACCGACCAATTAGCACCCATTGCTTCTCTTCACACCAAGGTGTGTCTCCAAACTTGTCTTTGTCTTTATAACAGAGCGGGCCCATTTTTATAACATAGGCCACAACTGAGGCCAAAGCCTCTCTGTCTACAGATTCTTTTGTTAATACAATTCCACCCTTAGAAACACCTCTGCCCCTGTAAGGAAGAATTAACATGCGCCATCCAGAAGGATTCGGCATTCTTTCAATAAGAGTTTTGTCTACCAAAGTAGGATCAAGCACTCTTTGCTCTGCGCTGACAAAAGCTTTGTCAACCTCAGAATCGCTTTCTTGTTTTTTGTTTTCAGCTACGTCTTTGTCTTTTTCTAATTCAGCAGCTATATGGTCAGGAACCAGCACCTTGTTCTTCGTCATTTTGTTCTATCCTCTCTAGCAATTCCCTAAGTTCTTCTTCTACGTCAACGAGGGAATTGTAACGCCCACGTAGATATTGATAATCTTCAAAAGATTGCACCCCATTAAGCATCTGACTCTGGGTGTCCTCTTTCTTCTCCTTTAGCCGCTTTTGTAATTGGTCAGCTACCCAAATAGTTGACATTAATAAATGCCAGAAAACTTACCGCCGAACTCGGCTGCTCCCATACCTCGAGCTTTACCCTTACCCATTCCAGGTTTAGAGCTAGCATCTGCTGAAAAAGTTCCTGTCTTTGATTTAGACGGAACAGATCCTTTGTTGCCGTATGAAAGTTTGTTTTTTGTTAATTTAATATTTTTAGCCATTTTTTTACCCAAATTGATCGAACTGTTTTAGTCCAATATCAATTAATTTTAGTTCTTTTTGTTGATCAAGTCTATCTTGAGTTGTTTCGTCCTTCATTCTAGCAATATCTCGCTGAGCGTCAATACGTTCTCGGTCTATTTGATCTTGTCGGGATTTTTCCTCTGCACGCATTTGTTCTTTAACGGTAAATTGTTCTTTGTCTTGTTGTAACTCTTGCCCTTTAAGTGCTAGTTCTTGTTTTCTAATTGCGACTAACGGATCTTCTTGAGGCGGAGTTGCAACTTGTTGAGCAAACTGCGCCATTAAGTCCGTCATTATAGGCGAGCTAAATTGAGCCAATATATCGTTGGCTTGTTGATTGAGCGCCGCCGCGTCAACAGGTGTGGATTGTTGGGCTTGTTGCTGCAATTGTTGATATTGCTGCATGGCCTCGGGCGGCATCTGTTGTTGCGCGATCAAATCAGCTTTCATTTGCAAATGCTGCATGATATGCGAATGTATGTTTGCTTGAATCTGAGCGTTCATTTGAACTGGCTGCATGTTCAACAAGTTAACGTGAGATGCAATATGTGCATCATGGTTTTGTTGAATAAATGCTTGCGCTGTTCCACCCATTAACAAGGTGCTATTTTCCATTCCAGACTCTATCGGTTTAGGTTGAGTGTCTGGTGGTGGGGTTAATAAAGAATCAATATTGTCAGTTCCTAACGCAGCATACATTCTGCGATAAGCTTCGTGAATACCGTTTGGCCCATGAATTTGCGGGTTAGATTGTACCAGCTGCATCATTTCTTGAGCCATTACAATTCTTTGGCTGGTAGAAAATATATCTGGATTAGAAACAGGGAATACATCTACCCTTTCATCAAAGTCAGCTTGCTTGATTTCCATTTGACCGCCAGAAACGGAATATGGATAAACAGGCGGTAAACTTTTTGCAAAGATTTTAGCCAATAAATTAAATTCTTTCTTTTGACCTGTATGTAATCGTTTATGAATTGCAGATAAAACTTTGGTTGATTTTTCCAACAAAGCAATCGTAGTTCCTACAGGTGCTTGCGAGTTGCCTTCGCCTATATTTATTTCTGCAATAGATGCAAACCTTTGGCCGCTTTGAACCAATAAACCTAATAGTTGCAATAACGTTCCGCTTGGTTCTTTAAATGGCAAAGGTTGAATTGCATCACGCAAAGATCCTGCGGGGGCATCTACATCCCTAAACTCACCTGGTTGAATTGGAGAATCTTCATCTCTAATTCTTATACCTCTAGTTTTAAAACCAGCTGGCAAGTTAGCCAAAGTACCAGCATCAATCAATTGTCTAACGATTGAAGTTGAGGCTTTAGATAAACCACCAATCATATGAGTTAAACCAAAGCCGTAGAATCCTAGGCCTGGCAAGAATTTAAAGTGTACGAAAAACTCAATTTTATTTTTCATCGGATCTTCTTCTTCAAAGTTCCTACGAATAGATAAAATGTTTTCGCTGTTATTATCAATCGTTACAATATATGGCAGCTTGACCTCTGTAAACTCGCCATTTTCATCGGTATCTTCAAACCCTTCAAGATCTAAATTACAATGGATTTCATACAAATGACAAACTTCACCTGTATCGTAAGATGGCTCGACGCCACTTAATTTATCTTTTTCAGAATCTACGCCAGAACTATTGGTTGAATCGTCGCCACCCTCTACTTTAACGTTTCTGTAAAACCCAATTGCTTGAAGTTTCTTAACTTCGTTTTCTGGCATTTTAATTAAGTGAGTAATTCTTGGACAAGACTCTAAATCGGTAGCGTAATAAGGAACGATTAAATCTTCGGGCGCAACAAATTTAGAAACAGCTCTTTGCAAAGTTTCGTCGTAATAAACCTTCTTAAAAGCAGAGCCTGCCAACGGCAAATAAAACAACATTTGATCTAGGTCTTCGTCGTACTCTTCCATCACGTGAGTTATTTGATAGTTCATAAACTCACGCACGCGTTGAGCCTGTTCTTCTATTGCTGAATTGTATTCACCAACAACTTGAGTTTTGACTGGGCCTTGAGCTGGAAGTAATTCTTTATAAGCTTGCGCTTGAAACTGAGTTACGGATTCTCCAAGCAACGGATGAATAACGCCACTTGCGCCCTCAAAAGGCTCAGACCTAGCATCATCAAATTTCATACCTAGATATTTCAAACCATCGGTATAAGTTTTTTCCCAATCTTCTCTGGCTGACTTGTCGTTCTCAACCGCAGCAGTTAATTCAATATAAATTTTATCAAGCTCAGAATCAGAAACAACTTCAGCTAAATTTTCGCTAAAGCCAACGCTTTCCGTTTCTTCTTCACCACCTAAAATAACTGAGCCGTCTTCTTGGTATTCAACACCTTCTTCATCTAAGCCTTCTAAAATTTCAATAATCTCATCATCAATATCTTCGGCTGATCGCTCGGTTGTCATATCTTGCATGTCTTCAACTTCTTGAGCTGGATCGGGTGTTTGTCTTTCTATTGCCATTAGTAATAAACTCTCTGTCTAGGTTCGCTTTCTTCGTCTTCGTAATCACTATCTAAAGAAACAAAACCGCCTTCGCGGAATCGCATCAACGCTTGAGTCATAGTATCACATAAATCATCGTGAGCTCCAAACGGAAATGACGCACATTCTTCAATCATATCCTCGGCAAAGGCTCGGTTAGGAGCATACACCATACCAGACTCAAAAATGGGAGCGACCGAGTGCATTCTTGTTGTTTTATCATGGCCTCGAGTCGGCGAGTAATTAACTACAGGTATGCCCATTCGTCTGAGCTCATGGGTGAGCGGCGTACCACTTGCTTTGGCTTCAATTAAAACCATATCGGTTTCCCAGTATTGATATTCGCGCATGGCTATTTCTTTAAGTTCTGGAAAGTCCCACCTACCTTTTTGACAATCCAATAACATAACGCAATCGGGCGAATCTTCGCTGGGTCTAAAAACACCCCAAGTTGAAATAGCAGAAAAGTCAGCGCTTTCTTTTTTAGAAAACGCCGTATCATAAGACTGCATAATATATTGAACGGATGGTAAAGAATCATGCGGCCAGCGTTCCCACCAGTCGCGCTTAATAATTGAGCCCTCTTCGGCAGTCGGCGTTTGCATCCATTGAGCATTCCACTTCATTCCAGGTAAAGACGCTTTAACTTTCTGCAATTCATCTAAAGCCCAATACTCGGGCCAAAGAGGCTTTTCAGTATCGGGAAAAATTGCAGGAAACTCTATTACTTCCCATTGGTCTGCCAAAGGTTCTTTTTGCGCCTCTAACAATTTAGCTGTTAGGTCGATTGAGCTCCAACGCGTCATCACTATTACAATTGCACCTTTAGGCTGCAAACGTTGGCGAGGTCCAGAAGTATACCACTCGTAAGCAGACTCTAGAGCAGTCGGCGAAAGTGCGTCCTGTTCAGAATGCGGATCGTCGATGATTAACAGATCCGCACCCCGCCCAGTTACAGCACCACCCACACCTGCTGCAAAGTATTCGCCGCCTTTATTCGTTTCCCAACGTCCTGCTGATTTATTATCAGCCTGCAAACTGACGTCGGGAAAAACTTGTTTGTATTCTTTTTGATCCATCAAGTTACGTACTTTACGACCGAACCTAACGGCGAGTTCACCCGTATGGGTCGTCTCCATTATTTTCATTTTAGGTTTGAGTCCCATCACCCAAGACGGAAAGAAGGTCGAAGCAAACTCACTTTTGGTATGTCGAGGTGGCATGTTAACAATCAAACGATTGATTTCACCCCTAGCAACTTGCTCTAGCTTTTCGGCAAATATCTGATGATGGCGACCGCAGACAAACTCTGGCCACATGTGATTGACGTAACTCAAAAAAGATTCTTGACACTCATCTTGCGTTGAGTAACCGTCTTGCTTTTCTAAAAGCAGCAGGGCTTCTTTGAGTTCAGCCTCTGTAAGTTTGGAAAAATCCATTTATTTACTTTGGTATATTTTTCTAATTTTTTCTTCTAATTCATTCAACTGTCGTTGAAATCTTTTGCCGCTTTTAATCGCAGCATTCATCATATAATTACCTTGTTCAATATCTCTAGGGTCAGCTTTAGATGCTAAGTCTTGACCTCTATCGTAATTAAATTTTTGTTTATCTATTAATTGTTTTATTTTATTTCTTTTAGCAAACAAAGGCTTGAGTTGCATTTTAACTGGAGTAGAAATAACTTTTAATTTTTTAGTTGGATCAGCCATCATCATTACAAACTCATCCAAAGGATTAGGCTTATACCGCTCCATTATCGGATTGAATGGTTCGATAGTACCCAAATCGAAAGTACCTGGAGGAGCTTCAGTTACAGGAGCTGACTCCGTTAGCATGTCAAGGGCTGATTGTAAGTAACTCACCTCGTCGCCTTTTGCTTTATTAGTTCTTGTAGTTGTATAACTGATACGATTG
>Ga0080013_1006144_pt1 | contig 10815 bp, 15 predicted proteins | sample ETNvirenome_6_85_FD_69236 | JGI IMG/M metagenome (GOLD analysis project Ga0080013, IMG submission 69236) | Marine viral communities from the Pacific Ocean - ETNP_6_85 (SPADES assembly) (version 2) | ecosystem: Environmental > Aquatic > Marine > Oceanic | place: Pacific Ocean | collected 2013-06-19
AACCTTGCTTCCAAGCATTGAAGTATAACTCCTTGAACTCATCGAAGGTTACATTACTTCCGACATTACAAGTCTTAGATACAGCACTATCTATATACTTAGACACTAGAGATAGTACAGATAGATGTTCATCTGCACTAATATCATTAGCAGTCCTACCTTCTATGCCATGTTTAAAAGCATAGTCCTCCACTCTCTGTATCTGATGACCATCAAACTCTTGTATAGTTCTATCATAGAACAGGCTGAATGGTGGTTCAATACCAGAGCTTACGTTGTCAGCAGTCAGGCTGATTGTACCAGTAGGTGCAATAGATGTTAGGTGAGAGTTTCTTAGACCATACTCTTTGATCTGTTCCTGTACCCAAGGTGCTAGTGTCTTGAAGAACTCTCCTTCTATGTACTTATCCTGTTTGTACAGAGGGAAGGAACCTTTCTCCTGTGCCAAGGTAGAACTTGCTGCATAGGAATAGTCTCTGAGTATCTTAAGAACTTTAGTAGTAAACTTCATGAACTCTGTAGAAGCATATGGCTTACCACACATCTCACCTGCATTGGCTAGACCAGTAACTCCTAGTCCCATCCTACGTTTGTTCTTAGCTTCTTTCTCCTGCTCTGGTAGAGGGTAGATAGTCCTATCAATAACATTATCCATAGCTCTGACTACATTATGTATATCATTAGTAAACAAACTAAAATCAAACTCACCTTCTGTTACATACTTAGTAAGATTAAAACTACCAAGAAGACAAGCACCGTAGGGTGGTAGAGGTTGTTCACCACAAGGGTTAGTTGCTTCGATAGTCTCACAGTAATAGAGGTTATTCATTCTGTTGATGGTATCTATGAACAACACTCCCGGCTCTGCCCAATCCCATGTGCTACGCATAATCATATCCCATAAGGCAGCAGGATCTACTTCCTCATGTACCTTACCATCAAACTGTAGGGGGAAAGGCTTCTTATCTTTAAGACATCTCATGAACTCATCAGTCACACCAACTGAGATATTGAACCCTGTAAGGGACGTACCATCATTCTTAGCTGTGATAAACTGTTCAATGTCTGGATGGTCTATCCTAAGTACACCCATCTGTGCGCCTCTCCTATGACCGCTAGAGGCTATGGTCTGGCATACTGCATCATAGATCTGCATAAAGCTTACTGCACCTGATGCTCTGGAGTCTAGAGACTTGATACGATCTCCTCTAGGACGTAGCCTACTGAAGTCATAGCCTATGCCACCACCTCTACGCATAGTCTCAGCAGCTTCAGTAGCTCTGCCCATAATAGAATCCATACTATCTTCTATAGTACCACTGACAAAACAATTATAGGCAGTTGTTTGTCGAGCAGCACCCATAGCATTCTGTACCCTACCTGCTGGTAGAAACCTTAGATGCCTTAAGGTATCCTTGAAGTTCTCAAAGTGATCAGGTGTATCTTTAAGTGCCTCAGATATACGTACAACTTTACTATAGAAGTCTTCACCAGTTTGTCTATACTTAGTTGCATCTATCTCCTCAGATATAGGGAGTGTCATACCGTAGTGCATCTCATTTTCCATTAATGTTTTCCTTTCCATATTCTAATTCTAAGATTAGTTGTGCGTAGTGTATTGCTTTCTCAATATCTTTCTTACCTTGACCTTTGGTACGATGTCGAGTTATATATTTTATCACATTACCCTCAAAGTAGTCAAGCTTATTCGCATGTATATATTCTACTGGCTGTATACCACAGTCTTTATAATGATTACCACCTATTTGTTTATCAAGTGGCTTAGAGCAGGGATTGAAATCTTCTTCTGACATTATTTATATCCTTTGAGTTGACTACATTAGTAGCAAACTTTCTCACTACAGTAGGTTCTAATCCAGCATAAAAACATATCTCTTCAAAGTCTTCACAAGTAACACCAACATCTTTAAAGATCCATGAGTGAGCTTGATCTCTATATACTTGAACAGAACTATCCTCACTCTCACTCTTAGGTTTAGATAGATCTAGTATAGCTTGTAGAACAACAGAGATATATAAAGATCTATGCCCATCTTTATTTGTTAAATCAAACAGAGAATTACTTGAAACGTCTACGCTTAAGTCGTATAGGTTATCACTCATTATCATAATATTCTTCCACAGGTCTATAGAACTTACCACCTACATAGTTATTATAGTATGCAGGTGTATCAGTCCCATCAAGTGTACTACATAAAACATTATATTTCATTTGATAGTAACACTCATAGTAACGTAAGCTTCGTTTGTTTTTAAACTCAGCTATCATTTCAAACTTGAAGTTAGTCTTACCTAATTTATCAATGTCTTCAAGTAAGTGTTTACTTGAACCCATGTAAGACTTCCAATTAGACTCAGCTTTCTTCTTTCCTTTCTTATAATTAAAGTATTGCTTACAACCTATGTAAGCTTGACCAGTTTTAGTGTTGGTAATGCAATAGACAAAACCAAACTTAGTTAAGTCAGGCTTGGTATTATATTTCCAATGCATTACCAGTTCATTACCTCTTCCACTTTAGGTTCTTTAGCCACTCTTGTAAGATAGCTAAGTCCTCTGGAGTACCTGAAAGCACGTAGTCCTTTACCATGATTAACATCTTGCCAACACTCTCGCTTATGGCTACAATAAACACAACCAATAGCCAGCTTAAGATTACCAGACTCCCCATCAGCAATAGGATTATAGCACCTATCAGGCACATGATCATTACTGACCATTCCCTTAAGATGTTTAACTCTTTCTTTAGCATTAATCATCTCCATCTGATGTACAGGGGTAAGGCATATCTCACCACTGGACTTATCTATCACCAAGAATGCTGCCTTATTAACTTGATTAGCTTCAGCATAAGCAGAGATCTGTGCGATATAACCAAATGGATCATCCTCTAATAAAGTATTATGTTTAAACTTCTTAAAGCTATAAGCTGATGCACTCTTACAATCAATTAAGACATCATCAATCATAGAATCTTGATGACCAAGTACACCTTCTACATTAACTTCCTTTTGTTGATCAGTAACTTTATGTCCAGCAATGGAAGCACATAGTAAAAGAAGTTCTTCTAAGATATAACCATATAGAAATTTAATTCTAGTACTAGAGGATATATCTTCTATAGATTCTTTACTATTAACATCATACCATAACTGTCGATCAGGTTTACCAATAGCAGATAGTCTAAGGTTCCCTCTAGTGCGAGGTTCCTCATACATAAATGCTTTTATATGTACCTTAAGCATCTCACCAAAGGTATCTATATGCTTATCTACTTCCTTCTCATCCATCTTAATTGGATCAAGAGAAAACAAATCATATATATCTTTAACTAATGTTTCAATCTGTTTCATTTAATTAACTCTCGTTGGGTATTCTTTGGTTTCCAAGTTATAGGACACTGATTAGAATCTATTTGTCTAGCCATATACTCTGCTGTTTCATTCCGTTCAGCAAAATGTCTAGTAACATTTGTGGAATCTGCTGATGCAAAAGGCCATTCTTTACCACCAAGAGACAGTCCTCTCATCATATGAATCCAAGGTATCGGACCTCTTTGAGATAAAGAATTAAACACTTCATCAACTCTTCTCTTCCAAGAGTCAGAGCCAACCTTCCAATACTCTTTACTAGAACCAAAGGCTATTTTACTAAAGCCTAAGTCAGATAATTTAAAGAGGTGATCAATAGATTCTGACAGATGCCAAACAACAGCAGCACAATCTTTTCTGAAAGGCCATTGTTTAATTAACTTAAGATTATCTTCTTCTTCTCCCTCTATAACATCGGGAACAACAGCCCAATGAGGATGTCCTATAAGAGGCTCCACCCATTTATAGAATTTATTTAAATCTATTTCTAATCCTTTAGTAAAGAAACTAAAAGCACCATTATCCCACATAACACTTTGTCCTATGTTCAAACATATATCTGTATCTCTATGATCAGCAAACGACACACAAAAATGTTTACCACCCATCTTCCATAACTCAGCTTTAGGAGTCATAGGAGTTCCATGATAATGTATCATCTATCTTTAACTAAATGCCAAACAATTAAAGCACCTATCATCTTAGCTACTGTCATTAAGAAAGCATTAAGAATAGAGAAGTGTCCAATCATTGCTAAGAAGACACCACTATCTAAAGGTGTTGATACCGCACTTGATATTAAAATACGTTGAGCAAAAGGTTTCTTAGTCCATGTGTATATAGCCCAATCAGTAAGCTCTGATATTGTAAACGCAACTATAGAAGCTACAGCTATATAAGGATCAGCCATGATATAAGATATTATTCCAGCAATTAACATTGCTCCAATAACTTTATGATCAATCTCTCGTTGAGCAAAGTCTCTTGCAACAAAAATTAAACCAACAACTAAAGATAATGGAGGAAACATCTCACCAAAAATAGGTACAAGAGGGACAACTGTAAATCCCCAATTTATTAACACTATTAATATAATATATAAACATGTAAATTTATATTTAAACATTTTATTTCCTATAGATTGTAGTTAAAAGTAGGGGTAGAAACTAAACCAATAATCCCTACCCCCAAGTCTCCCTTAGTTTACATTAAGAGGCGAAAGGAATATCTTCTTCAGATGTCTCAGTTACATAACCACCTTCAACGACATCAAAGTCTTCACCAGCACTAGAGTATTCAATAAAGTCTACTACTTGAACAGCAGCCAGGTCAGCAGAAACACCTGACTTACCTGCATAACTCCACTCAAAAGGTACTGCCTTAACATTAACAGTACTACCGTTAGCAATCAACTTACCATCCCAATTATTATTTTGGGAATCCTTAACAACTGGACCTTGACGTTGAGTACCATCCTTACGTAAAACCTTACGCTTAATAGTAACAAAATCTCCACGATCATCAGCTTTATTAGCTATAGATAATCCAGCCTTCTCAATGATGGAACGGTTATCATCGTTCACTTCAACTTGAATTGACCACACTGGCTCAAACTTAGTGTTAGGCTCAGTGATGGAAGCATAGTGACATTTACCAGTAATATAAATTGCGTCATTCATTTTGTATTTCCTTTGTCTATCGTCACGCTGTTGTGACATGAGTTTAAATTAATTTGTAACGTAATTATACCACACATAATTCTAGAGGTCAATAGCTAATTTGAATTAATTTAGCTTTTTCTACAGGAATATGAAAGAAAGGTTCTCTCAAGTGTGGTGAGTCTTTAGGCTGTCTAGAGTTTTGTATTGTACCTACACTTGAATCATCTATATCAGTATCTTTTATGAACCAAGCCTGAGTACAATCAGTATTAAATACTACAAAATATAAGTCATGTTCTGGGTAATCTTTCTCCTTTCGTTTTATTAGTCTGCTCTTCCTTTCTGGAATGCGAACCTCTTTCCAAGAAGGATTCCAACTAGAACCCCACTGATTTTTTATCTCAACCTCAAAGAAATAATTCTTATCCTTCTTAGCTGAGACATCAAAATAAAAATCTTCTTTAGCTTCTATATCTTCAAAGCTTAAAGACTTTAAGTAATCTACCATAGCTTTCTTAGCTCTACCATCATTCTGATTATAAGATTGTCGATCAAATGTTCTATTATTATGTGTCATATTTAAATCCTCTGTTACTTTTTTAAAGTACTGTCCTACTTGAATGACTTGATCTGGTGTAGCATTAGTCATTATATTATTAGCCAGTGCAGAAACTATTTGGATATTACCTTTAACATATCCTTTACTAGGAATAATCCTATCTAAAGAAGGAGAACTATAATTTTTTGTTTCCTTATTTCCAACAGTAAACGGTATACTAAGAGCAGGGCATTTGTTATTTACAGGCCATACATCTTTAACATCTTGTACCGTAATATTAAATGGAACATTTTGTGCTTTGGCTCTTTTTTTAGCACCATGTATTTTTATTGACTCAATATTTAATTTATATCGTTCTCTAAAATACTCTTTATTATTTTTATAATATTCGTTGCTACTGTTTTTATAGTATTCTTTATTATTATGGTATTGTTCTTTAGTAGGCATATCAATGTGTCTCCATCCATGTGGTTCCAATTTTAAATTCACAATCAAGCGGACACTTAACCTTCAGTGTTTTCTCTGTCTCTTGCATCGCATCTTTAGTAATCTGACCAAACCTTTGAGCATCTTTCTTAGCTACTTCAAATTGATATTCATCGTGTATAGATGCAACTAACTTAGCATCGACACCTGACTTACGTATACGTTCAGTGATATGTACAAGCCATTGCTTACATATTATAGCACCTGCACCCTGTAGTAAAGTATTAACTGCTGCATGTTCTGATCTAATGTGTAGTCGTCTACCATCAAGAGCAGGTATAGTACCATCCTTAGACCACCTAGCTACATTCTCTCTTAGCTTTTTAAGTTTAGGCATATTAGATAAGAACTTAGTAATGAGTTGCTGTCCTGCTTTTGCAGAACCACCAACCACCTTACCTATCTTAGCTGGACCTGCGCCATACAAGAATGCATAGATGAATGTCTTAGCTTGATCACGATCTGTAAGGCCAGCAGCTTTCATGTTAGCTGTATGTACATCACCATTAAGAACTTCATTGGTGAAGTCAGGATCATCCATGTAATGAGCAAGACAACGTAGCTCTAACCCAGATGCATCAGTTCCAATCAAGGTGTGTGTATCTGGATTAGAGACAGTCCACAACGATCTACATTCTTTACCATAGGGTGAGTAGACTGCTGGAACTTGAGCCATGTTGGGAGAGTTATGTGCCATCCTACCTGTCACGGTTCGTAGCGTCATTACTCTACCTCTAACTCTGTTGTCTTCCTGACATGCTTCGATCCAAGCTTTGATTAAACCAGTACGTTTCTGTAGTAGAAAGTATCGACTAAACATCTCAGCTTCTGGCATATCAATCTTAGATAGTACATCTTCATTAACTATTACATTACCTTTCTCTGTGTGATTGGTAGGTTTCCAACCACGTTCCATAAGACGTTCAGCTATTTGCTTACGAGAACCAATGTTAAAAGGTATGTACTTAGTCTTAGTCTTTAGCTTTACTTCAATAGGTTCAAACATTTCTTGGGCTTTATCTTTAAGAGACTGTTCTTCTTCTTCTAAAGTAGCAAGAAATGACATAGCTTTACGTAAGTTAAAAGCAAAACCATTCTTTTCTTGCTGATCTATAATAGCTCTTATTTTTCTTTCAAGTTCATAAGACCTTGTAGAAAACATTTTCCCTTCTTCTGATAATTTATAAGCAAGTTTCCTCGTAAGTTTCGTATCCCGGATACAATACTCAAGCATGTCTTTACTGAACGTATTGAAATCATTATATTCTCCTTTAGAAAATCCTATTTGTTTACCCCATGATGAAAGAGAATGACCCCCATCTCTCATAGGATTAAATAGTTGAGACTCAATTAAAGTATCTCTAATTTGAGATAACTTTATCTTTGATCCTGTTAAGCGATTAAGTGTAGGTGCATCAAAGCTCACACCATTATGCATAATAAAAGTATCAATCTTCTCAGACCATGCTGCAAACTGAGAACAATCATCTTGTACCCACACTTTTTCTTTACCCGTTTCATATTCACAAGCTACGATACAATGTATCTGAGTAGCATTTAATGTATCAGTTTCAATATCAACGACTGCTGTTACCATAGTACTATCCTAATTAAAGTTTCTTCATATCATGATGCTCAAAAGTTCTGACAGGTATCATATCATATTCTATAATTTGTAAAGATTCTTTAGGTAGATTAAATCTATTTATGAACTGTGTCCTAACTTGTTTAGCATAAGATGGTTTCTCCCATATATATTTTCCTGTATTATGAGTACGTATAAATACATCTCTTGATGGACTATATATTTTATATGCTTTCGTTGATCTATCGTTTTTATTATCAGTCATTATCCTGATCTCCTTCAAAAGGGTTGTTAATTTCTGTCATTCTACCAGTTTCTTTATCATAATGCAAGTGCGTACATATACCAGTGTCACCAGTGTACCTATTCTTAAGTATACGTAGGGTAGTAGTGTTAGCTTCTACCTCATCCTCTGCTTGTTGGTTACGCTCCAGAGCTATGACACTATCAGATAGGTGAGCAATAGATGCTGACCCTCTAAGGTGCGACAGAGATACCTCACGCCCATCCTCATGACCTCTATCACCTGACGGTCTACGTAGGTGGCTCACAAGTAGTAAGCCTATACCTGTAGCTTCAACCAATGACCGTAGCTTAGTCATTAGAATGTCAATAGACTTACGTTCATCTCCATTATCTTCCTGACCTGACACCAGTATAGATAGGTGATCTAGTATAATCCACTTACACCCTAGTCCACTAGCCATGTACCTAACCCTGCCAAGTATCTCATCGTTAGTTATAGAACCAAAGTGATCAAAGGCAAAGAACCTACCGCTACCTATAGTCTTGTCTTGCCAATCGGTAAGCTGTTCTCTGGTATACTTATCCCTAATCTCTTTGATATATAATCTAGCATCAGCTTCTACACTCATAAGATTAAATGCAGTATTTCTAATGCTTTCCTCCATAGCTAAGACACCAATATTATCCTTACTAACTCTCATAATGTGATGCATTAGTTCACGTATGATACTAGACTTACCCATGCCAGCACCACTGGTAAAGGTTACTAGCTCACCAGTACGCATACCATATGTCTTATCATTAAGTCCCTGCCAAGGGTACAGGACTGTCTCACAATACTTCTCATCGTATAGAGATGTACCAAGGTCAGCTAAGTTTACGATACCTGCTGGTGTAAATGTCCTAGCATTCCACCAATCATCACTAAACTTCTTTCGCTGATTAGTCTTAAGATATTCGTTAGCATCTTTTAAATCTAACTCTATGATCTTACATTTGTTAGGATCAAATAACTCAGCAACCTTTAGTGCAGCTTCTTTGCCGGGCTTATCGTTATCAAAACATAGTACAACATTCTCAAACTGATTGAGATACTCAAAAGATTTACGACAGTTTTCCAGTGCTGATGCTGCACCATTCTTGATAGATACAACAGGCCACTTAGAACCAAGCATCTCATAGGCAGACATAGCATCTATCTCACCTTCACATACGGTAATATATTTTCCAGCCCTACCAAAGACATGCTCACCAAACAATCCAGAGCCAGCGAGATTACCTTCAGACCAGAACTTCTTACCCTGCACCTCACGTATCTTATTAGCTATGTGATTACCATCCTTATCGAAGTACTGATAGATGTGATGCGTAATCGTGTTATCTGATTGCATCACTTGTGTGTTATACTTTCTTGCAGTCTCTTGTTTAATCTTACGGTCAGGTATATCAGCTACCTGTCCAACACTTTTTAACTCAGAGGTAGCAGGATTATTCATTGGAATAACTTTAGTCTGTTGCATAGATTTATCTCCGCTTGTATAAGTTTGACAACTATAACACCATGAATGACCGTCATCAGGGTATGTAGCGTTAGCATTACTACTACCACATTTAGGGTTTGGGCATGGCCCCATTGTAGGGGTAACATTAGACATGATCATACCTTTCTTATAATATATTTTACATCAGGTGTATAGCCCATAGCAATACACAATCTGTTTCTGCTTTCTCTCTCCTCTTCAGCTAACTTCTTACTAGGATAAGTTTCTACAGTAACATTACTCATTTCTTTTTCAAGAACTAATTCCCATCTACTATTCTTCATAAGAACTATCCCATAGTTCAGAGACAAAACCTTCCTTATCTGTCATGATCTCATCAACTTCTTTCTTAGCTAATGACTTAGCTTCAAAACGATCATAACCTTCCTCTTGATATTCTTTAATCTTAGAATATAATAGAGACTTTCTTTCTTGTTCCCATAAGTTTTTAGTCATGTTCTTCTACCCATTTTGTTTCGCCAGATCTACCAAGTTCTTCTCTTAATTTCTTTATAGTATTCTCTCTTTCTTCTAAGAGTTCCTTTAATAATTTAATATGTTTATGAAGTAGATCATTCTCTTTATTTAATTGATCCTTCAAATTCTTAACCTCTAATGGATGATACATAGTATACTCCTATTGATTACCTTTGTCAACATAAAATATATGCGCTCCTACCCTACCCAAGTTCTTAAACCTCTTTGTTTTAATAGCCCATCTAGGTTTAACATAGTAGGCATGATAGTGTGTGGCTCCTTGAGTTCTCTCCAGAAGTACACCTTCTAATACTAAAGATGCTACATCTAATACTTCAAGTAAGGATGTATAATCTTTTATTTTTTCTTCTTTACCATCACAGTAGTAACTAAACTGACATCGGTTACGTATCATCCTACCATTTCTTTTCTTACCTTGATGTACTACATCACAAATCGTAGAAGGATATCGTTTATCTTTAACTCTTTGTAGTATAACATTAGCTACTGCTATCTTAGGTATGATACCTTCAGACCTAGCTTCATAATAGACAGCTTCAACTAAGCAGTCTAAGTCATTGGCTTTACTAGATAAAGAATAGAATATTATTAGTAGTAATATGATCGGCCCGAACAGGCCAGTGAATAATGTTTTCAATGTAACCTCACAATCTTAGCATCATATAGTAGTTCATCTTGCATATCATGTTTAACCAGAAACTTAACTGCATCTTCTTCACTAAGAAACTTCTTTATCTTTCGTTCCTTTTCATCTGGCATTACAGATATGTTTTCTAAATCCATTGGGTCTTCCATCTGGATTATGATGTATGTCATATCACACCTAGTAACGCTAATAAAATCCAAAGC
>Ga0080013_1006146_pt1 | contig 10813 bp, 13 predicted proteins | sample ETNvirenome_6_85_FD_69236 | JGI IMG/M metagenome (GOLD analysis project Ga0080013, IMG submission 69236) | Marine viral communities from the Pacific Ocean - ETNP_6_85 (SPADES assembly) (version 2) | ecosystem: Environmental > Aquatic > Marine > Oceanic | place: Pacific Ocean | collected 2013-06-19
GCTCCTAAGGCTGATGACTGCAACATCCCCTTCAAAGTGGAAGCTGGTCAAGGAACCTGATATCTACTCTGATAACACTAAAGGCATCCTCTCGGGGGTGCCTTTTTTGTATCTATAATAGATATGTAGAATAACCTTAGATACATCATTAATATGCCTAAATCCAAATCCAATCTGTTCCAAGATGAGAAGACTGGTCAGCTTGTTGAATTCATCAGTAAGCACGACAAAGAATACGCAATGGTAAGGAATTCTGCCGGTGCTGTGAGCTACGTCAATCTTGATCAGCTTGTCCCATACGATGCAGAGAAAGGTAGACAGTCTAAGATCAAGGCACCACAGATCCAGCCACCTAAGGAAGAGCAGATTCCAGAGAACATTGTGCCAATCCTGGATGCTCGTTTGAATCTCAATCACGCTACAGCTGAACTGATTGCTAAACGCCTGCCTGGTGTAGGTTACGCAACTGCTAAAAAGATCGTTGAGATGCGAATGTCCCTCTCAGGTGAACGTTTTAATAACCTTAAGCAGCTTGAGAATATCCCTCGCGTGAACTGGGAGCAGTTCATCAAAGAGGACCTTATTTTTATCAGCTAAAATAGATGTATATCTAGAAGTAGACCAATGATGGACATTGAAGAAGCCCTGATGGTAAGGCTTCAGCAGGAGAAAGCACAAGAGCCTTCACTTAGGGATAGTGCTGCACTTGGTGCTGGGGTAGGTGCGCTCGGCGGTGTGCTTGCAGGATCTGTTCCCCATACTGCTGGTAACTGGATCAATCGATTATCGGGCCGTAGTTCAAGTCCACTTAAGGGTGGCTTTCGTATGGCCGGTGGTTTAACAGGCGCAATCCTTGGGGGTGCCCTAGGGGCAGGTGCTCAAGCTGCGGCTACTCGTTCATCACCTGCAGCTCAGATGCTAGCTAAGGTTCAAACCACAGGTACACTTTCAGAAACTGAACGCTTGCAGTTAGAGCAGCTACTTGCTGATACATACAGTGAGATGGCCTGATGCAATTAGATGATTATTTAAAATCGCAGATCAGGTTCCACCTAGGCTTCAATGCTGGTGCACAGATTCCAGCAGGCGACCGTGCTCGTCTAGAAGAAGCCATGGCGCTAATACCTGATGAGCTGTGGTACGATGAGATCGTCTATCAACTCAAGAGAATTAACATCGCATGGAAAGCTAGTTCACTATTCCCAGATGATTGGAATGATGCTGGTGGCACAAAGAATTTAAATCCGTCCAGACAGGAGAGAATCTCAGGCGATGTCCAACGAACAATTAATACAACAGATCCACTAAAAGCTGATGCAGATTTCCGTGAGGTATACCTAAGGGAATGTGATCGTCTAGCTGAAACCTTGTATGTGCCTAACTATCGTAGGCCAGAGACACGTAGATATGCATTTGAACGTGCTGGTGCAGAGTTCATTATGGCGGTGCCTGGTCCTGCAGATACAGCAGTGGGTAGCAGAATGCAATTAGCACTAACTTGGCGTTAGAATAGATAAGAGTATTGATAAATCAAAATTATGAATAACGGCATCGTATCAGGGGGTACTCCGAAACAGACCTTCAATAGTGCTGAGGCAGATTATCAGCAGCGGAAAACGCAAACGATTGCGCAGTCTGGGCAGAATTCATACATCCAAGGAGTTCAGACTGGTGTAGACGATGTTCTTTCAACAGGACCGGGCCAGGCTATATCAGATAGTCGAACTGAATATGGTGCACCTAGACTGACCGTTGGTTCAATGCTACAAGGCGACAAGAGTAATTTCGCTGCTAGAGATACTGCTGCCAATCAGCCACTCGAAGATCCCCTTAATACTTCCGGCAATGCCGACAACGGGGTCTCCAGTACTATTGACCCTGAAAAGGATTCTGAAGTAATTCAAGAGGATGCTTTAGAAAAGCGGCTAGCATTGTATAGCGGAAAGATGGGCGGTGCTGATATGGGAAATAACGATCGTTCCGAAACAATGAGGGCTTGAGATGTCTGCAGAGAAGATGGCAAGACGGGAGAAAATGGATCCCAATAGCACCAAGAAAGAGCAGAGTGAGATGACCCAAGCTGGGGCACCTCCAGGATCAGGTAATCCGAATGGAGCCGGCGGTCCAGGCGCTCCTGGTGGACAACCTCCAGCTCCAAGTGGTGGTGCTCCCTTAGGCGCAGGTTCAGCTGGACCATCAACAGGTGGTCATGGTGGAAGACCAGAAGGTGCCCCTGGTGCCGGTCAAGGTATGGGCGCTGGTCCCGCTCCAGGTGGACAGAATGCAGCTCCTGGTGCAATGAGTCAACCAATGCAAGCTGGTGGAACATCTGGACAACAGATGGGCGTTGGTGCTGGCTTAGGTGGAATGCCTGGCGTGAATGTTCAGCAAGGCAATCCTATGAATGGCTTTGATTCAACTGCCGCTCCAATTAACTTCAGCCCATACGGTGACATAATTCCCCCTGGTGATCCACGCATGAATGGACTTGTCCAGGCATATCGTTACTCAGGAATGCCAACAACATGGGTGACTGGTCAAAAGCTCAATGGAAATACACCATTCGGTGCTCAACAGCAGCCTCCTTCACAGATGGCAGCACAGCTGGAAGGTGCTCGTTTAGCAATGACTACTTATGAGATGAATCCTAATTTGAATATTATGACAGTCAAGGATGGTCAGCAGATGCCAAGTGGCATGGGAATGATCGGTCAGTCCATTGAAATGCATTCTGCGATTACAGGTCATATGCCTCAGCTGGGTCCTGACCAGCAAGGTCCTAATCAGCTTCCCCCTGGGATGCCTGATGCAGAAATGGCAATGCTAGGCCATGGCCCACCTCCCGGTGGAATGAAGCCTCCCGCTGCTGGCGGAACGAATTTCTCAACTGGACAAAGAGCGTAATCAATCATGGCCTCAACTTCCTCAAATAAGCAACCACTCTTAGTTGATCACATTCTCCATGAAGTGGTTAGCCTTGATAACCGTATCATCGGTCAGATGGATGTGGTTGGAACAAACGATGCACTCCAAGTGCTAAGCGCAATCAGTACTGATGGAGCGATCCTTGAAAGTATCTATACAATCTCAAGAAGTACGACTCCACATAAAGTAAACTTATATTTTAGTTCCTCTTTTGACTACCTTAGACCTACTGAAGCTGTCTTTATTGGTTCTATAACAGCAGCCACAACCGCAGGCAATGTAGTTGAATGGGATGCTGCTCCTAAAATCCTTGCCCCGTTCCCACAAGTTGGGAATGAAGCACAGTTCCGTGCATTATATGTACCTAAAAATACATGCCTATGGGCAGCTGTTGAAAGTGCAAGCAATGTAACTGACGCTCCTCTACTTGGAGTTCAAGGCGGCTGGTACTGATGCCTAGAAAAACGAATGGTTACGGTAGCTTCGGTGCCGGCGCAGTTCGTGGTGTCGGCAGTAGAACTGATATAGGTAAAGCACGTGGTGCTGCTGGGTTATATCCAAGCAACAGGCAATATGGATCGTCAGTAAATAGAAGTGTTATTGAAAAATGGGACCTAGATAGTGACTGGGTCAAATGGCGTAAAGGCTTTGAGTATTACAATCTTGCTGCTTGGTATCGGTTAGATTTTTACAATCCTGAAACACAAGATTATGAATCAAGTAGCTTGAATTCAAAGCTGTATCAAGGCACAGCATTTGAGATTGATGTAACATTTGATGGCTATAGATTTCCCACATCATTAGCTGATAGTAACAATCATTATGTTCTCAAACGAACTCCTGAAGACGGTGTTAATTTAGGAACCGTTACTCAAGTAATGAATGATCCTACTATCTATACAGAGAACAGAGCAGATAAGGAGATACATGTAAAGATTGACACGACTGATACAAGTAGATTATTCACTTATATGTTAGGAGAGCGTGTCACGGACGGTGAAACTGAAGCTAGCCTCTCCTATGTACTAACCGCTGATAATTTGCCAGCCTTCTATCTAGGCAAAAGCTGGACTGAGGATTTAACTGAAGTGACTTCAACAGTAGATAAAGCAGGTCTCATGGCTACTGACTTTATGGAAGAGCACGATGGTGATATTCAAGCACTTGTTGGAATGATTGTATATATCCCAAACTTCTTTGTTGATGCCCCTTTAGCAGATGTGGAGGAATACAGTGTCATAGACAGACCTGACTACTTTGGTGTACAGATAGCTGACAGTAGTGTAGGTCCTCAAAAGGTACAAATCTTAGATCCCTCTAAAGAGGCTCTTCCACCATCCCTATACGACATCTCTTCACTGCCATTAATCTACGAAGAGGCAGATGGTGGCTTTGAAATGACAGGGACATTTGTATTCATGAAGGATCAATATCAGAAATACTACGGCACGGCATACCTCACAGGAGATTTAGTTATATCCAAGATAATTAATATTTCTTATACAATGATGCCATATAAAGTACTCAGCGTGCTTGATCTTGGTAACGGAAGCATATCACTAAAGTCTTACCCCTTTATAGCTGAACTGAAGTTATACCCAGATTTAACCGATGGTACTCTTGTCTTTGCTGATTACAGTTTCACCAAGACTGAGTTAGATGAATATGCCAATGGTAATTATCATTCACAATTAGCTCCTGGAGAAGCCCCTTGGCGTCGTATTGATACTGATGTAGATCCCTGGATGGATGAAGTCTTCACTTCAGGTGAAGGACTTAGACCAGCTACTGTCTATACCTGCAGTTGCCCCAATCACGCAAAAGCAATACTCAGGGCACCACAGAGTACAGAAGGAGATGGAGATCGTAAGATTAATAGACAAAGACGTTTTCCTCTACCAACAGCTCTAGGCAAGGGAACCTTTGATGCCTTAGGAACAAATCAAGCAGCAGGTATTGTAGAAAGCTGGGAATCCATTCCAGATAAAATGAAGTTTAAAATGTGTAAACATTCAATTGCTGCAATGTTCATTGAACATTTGAAAGTGAAGGAGCCTAGTAAATATCCTTCCTCTGATACACGGATTAAGTTTGAAGATAACCTTAGACGAGAGATGGAGCAAACCTCTGTTGAATTCGCTCAATCATATAAACGTGGTGGTATCACAGGGTTGGAGCTGGTATTCTCATTAGCTCAAGGTTTGAATTTAGATGATACTGAGACAGCATATGTGATCCTTAATACCAACTTTTAATCAAGATACAATAGATACAGTAAGGCATTTAGTAGGTATTGGTGTGAGTGATCCAGTAACTAGAGTTTGGAAACCAGAGAACGGACAATACTGGGAACCAGGGCAGAACTATTACCAAAGTTATGCAGGTGTTATCGCCGCTCTGAATGATCAGATGGTAAAAGGCGGTTATCCGCCTAGCGATTATCCCCATAATTTCGCTGGCATTATTGCAGCAATTAGAGACTTAAGAATTTCAAATGATGGGCCAGGATCTGGTTCAGGTGATTACCCACCAGGTTACCAGCCAGACGGAGCTGGTGGTGGTAGCTGGATTACGGTGCCTGATGATGGAACACTATGGTTTGATACCAGGCAAGGGCGATTGATGGTAGCCAGAGATGGTGAGTTCTATCAAACAAATGGTGGCGATGGTCTGGCTGAAGTTACTGGCAGCGCGAATCCACCTTCTGCACCAGTCATAGGCTCAACTTGGTTTAACACAGACACAAATGAATTCTGGGTATGGACTAACTCTGGCTGGACCTTGATTGATGGAAGTAGTGGGCTATCTTTAACGACTGGAGAGTTACCATTATTTAGTACGACAAACTTCTCTCAGCTGCCAGATATGCCTGCCATAGGCACACTATCAGTCCAGAATGATTACAACGTATGGGTCTATAACGCTTTAGCGAGTCTAGAGAGTGGTGCTCATACAGCCATCACAGTCAGCAATACAGCTCCGACAGCACCTGAGGCAGGATCACTATGGTTTGATTCCGATGGACTTGAGCTTTCAATCTGGAATACATCTCAATGGGTGCCTGTTACTCCACCAATTAATCAAACGATAACTACAGCAATAACTACTGTAGATGATCAATTGTCTGCTGATATTCTGGCACAGTCAAATATAGTCACTAATCTAGCAGCGGACGTTGTAGCTAACAGCTCACTTATAACTAGCAATAACACACTATTAACCAACAATATTACACTTGTAACTGACAGGGTCACTGTATTAGAGGTAGATGCAAGCTCCTTTACAACTTCAGCAGCACTCACGGCAGTGCAGACTGACCTGCAGACAAAGATTACTGCGTTAGAAAACGCTACACAAGACCTAAGTTCTTACGCTACAAACGATAGCCTTAATGCACTGAATACAGCGTTACAGCTGCTTATTAATGCCCGTGCTACCCCTGCTGATGTAGCTGCAGTACAGGCACTTATACCTGATATCAGCTCAAAGGTTGATGGAACTTTTGTAACGAATGCTATTAGTAATATTACCACTGAATATCTACCTAGAACTGGAGGCACACTTACAGGCAGCTTTAATCTACAAAAGGCAGATGTAGCAACCGTAGCATTTGATTTCTCAAGTGCTCCCGGGTACGCCAAAAATGCATTCAAGTTTAATGCAAATACTGGCAGTGCTGATGCCTACTCAACATTTGGAACAACAGATAGTCTCTGGGAATACTCTTGGGACTTTGACTCAGATGAAGACTTCTGCTGGAATCATAATGATGTAAAAGTCTTTAGTATTAACAAAGATGGTCCCGCTTGTAAGGCTCTGTATTTAGCTGACTTCAGCACGAATACGTCCTCAGGTAGGGTGCTACAGAATACAATAGAAGTAAGGAGCACCCTTGTTAAATATCAAACAGCATTTGAAGCTATGCGTCAAGCCGTTGCTAGTTCAACGGATTATGCAAGCCTGAAGCAAGGCCTAAGTACAGCACTCACTAGCGTTTAATTTAAGATAGCTTTTAATTTCCCTGATCCCAGCGTTACCACTGAAGTTTATAACGCAGCAACAGGTAGCACATATAACTGGGCAGATCCTCCTGGTAAATGGGTTGTTGTCAGCACAGCAATGGCTGATGATTTCATACAAGATATAGAAGACCTCACTACTGAGACAGAGCGACAGAAAGATATTGACGATGCTATACAGCTGGAACTTGATCAGCTAAAAATTGATGTTGAAGAGCTAGAGGTAACGAAAGGTAGCGTTGCTCGTTACACCGTTGACAGCATTGGGATAAGTATTGCAACAAGGGATGGTGAAATTGTTTTTAATAATGCTGATCCTGAGATAGTCACTTTTATAAGTTTTGCAGCATTTGATTTAGATGGTCATGCAACTCGCCCTGTTTCAGCAGGGGATATTGTTGAATTTGATCTACCTGATGTTATAGCTAGATATGTAGCAGCTGGTGATGATGCCTCTTCATTACAAGTCACATATGCAGGCGGAGCTGATGGTAAGACTATTAGTGTAGGTGATACTTATGAATGCTTTATTTATCCACAGAACGCTGGATCAGCTTCTAAAGACTATGTTGATGCTGCTGATGATATCCTTCAAGGTCAGATTAATGATGTAAAAGGTTATCTCATTACCCTTGATAGTGAGAAAGTGAGTAAGTCTGGCGATACAATGACGGGTAATTTAACATTAGACGCTGCTAAGGTTGTATTTGATAACCCTGGTGGAGAATCAACTATTGATGGAAGTAATACTAATAGCGTACGCATACTGACTAACACGGGTGCAGATGATCAATTTAAAATTGCGAATGGTAGTCGTGGCACATTCTTTGTGATGGGCAATGGTGTAATTAAAACAGGTGCAAATCCTAGTGATGCTTTCATAGCAACTGAAGATCAGCACCTTACAACTAAAAAGTATGTTGATGATGCTCTTGCTGCTAATGATGCTCTAGACGGTACTGCCTATCTGAAAAAGGCAGGCGATACAATGAAAGGTACTTTGACATCTAGGATTGCTGGATCAGGTTACAAGAGCTTTCTTATTAGTAACGAAAGTGATAATGAGCAAGCTTGGGCTCTGTGGTGTCCAGGTGGTGTTGGTAGTGAGGCGAAGTATGTTGGCCGAAGCAACACAGGCCACTGGTTCCAGGTTTATGATGCGAGTGACAGTAATCCTAAAACAACGGCTAAATTTGGATATGGAAATTTCTCCCTATCAGCTAGTACTGGTATAACTTATTCAGCCACAGATTTTCATAACTTTAATGGCTCAATAAATGTAGATGGCATGCTTAAGCTTGAAAGAACACGGGAGAGTGGACCTACAAACAACTTTCAGGTTTGGGGTCGTGCTAAAAACGCAAGTGGTGCTCTTACGCGTACGCTTATACTGAAGGATTATTTACAGGGTACTAGTTCAACAGATGAAGACTATGTAGCCTACAACGGCGGGGAACAGTATTCTAATAGTTTGGTAACTAAATCGTATGTTGATACTAAAATTGATGGTGCTAGTGGTAATGTTGGCGGACCTTTCCTGCCGTTATCAGGCGGCAAAATGGAAGGCTTTATTAATATGGCCAATCAATATATAACTAATCCTCACGATCCTCAAAGCGCTAATGATGTAGGAGATCGTGGCTATAACGATGCTCGCTACTGGCAAGCTGTAACATCCACTAACAATACTATGGGTATTAACTATAAAGGCCAATCCTGTATAGATGGCACAAATTCTACTCCTTCTGCTAGTGGCTATCAAACAGGTGCGTTGATATGGTCTACAGTAAGTAATACATTATTTGTGAAGGGTTAATATCATGCCAACGTAAAAGGTTGCAACACTGCCGGTATCTTATTTAGCTACTAATATTACAGTCCGAGATGCACTGAAACCTGTAGCAGGTGTTGAGTACAGTAATCCAAAGACAACACCGTTTCCAAAGCATGAGTTGCACCATGCCACAGATGCTACAACTTATGAAGCTGATCTTAGAGGTGGGGATGACATGACCACTACAGGGTGCATATGGTCAGGCACTAAAGCTGGTGGTTTAGAGAACACCAGAACTGGAAATAATGATGCCATCTCATGTGTAAAGACAGCAGCCACAGGCGTTAAAGAGGGTGTAGAATACCACAGCATTGCTGCAGGAGATTGGCTTGATACAGCTACATCCCCGTGCTTGCCTAATGTAATTGGTTTAAGTTGGCGGTGGGATTGGCGTAATCCTGCTGGAGAGGGTGCTACCTATCAGCGCTCTACGTTTCCCACAAAGGCAGCTCTGATGTACACAAGAAGGGACTTGGATAGGCAAGCCTACGCCATAGAAGTGCATTCAGCTGGTGGAATTTTAGGCACTCCTTATAATTGCGGACTAGAAGGTCAGTTCTTTTCGTATAGATTAAGCAATCACAATTGGGAGAAGGTAGTTGATATTAATAACCCTTTATTTTTTATGGGAGTAGTATTCCAGTACCTAACTAATCAAGGTGGTAGTTCAACTCCATACTTACTTGCTAGTACAGTATGGGATGCAGTTCCGGTTGTCACTTCACGGGTAGCGAACAAGTCGCTATATACCAACTGGAATGACAATCCAGATCCACTGTATATGACAGTAAAACAGAAACACAATCTTGCTCGTTTAAACTCAAGCGATCCTGAGAGGATGAATGCATTACAAACTGGGTAATATATAAATATCAGCAATTTAAATATTATGCTTACTGCAGAAAGCTTCAAGATACCCCTTGAGAAAGAACTCAAGTTACGCCTGATCACTGATGAAATCGCACAGTGCACAGATGTGGAAAGCCTTAGGGAAGGACTGATTGATACGACTAGGTTAGTCGCTACCTATCAGCAGCTTCTGGAGGCAACACTTATGGGCGTGCTTGAGAAGGAAGTAGAGGATATGCTAAAGGGTTAAAATAGTAGTAATTAGGAGATTTAATTATGGCTACTGTTGGTGATACGATTGTAAAGTTTGGGAGGCAATATATTTTCGTCAATCCTAATTCCTTCACTGGTCCTGGCAACTGGTGTATATCTAACCCTGATGCTATTGTCCAACCAAGTAATAATGGTATTCAGAGCGTTACTGGCGATATCCCAATTGAAGTGGATATATTGAATGCAACTGCAAATGTTTCACTTGATATTACAGAACTCACAGAGGAGACTAACTGATGGCATTAACATCAACTGATGTCCTGCTGCTACAGAAAGCAGATGGTCAGAACCCGCTATATAAAATTAAAGTTGATACTCTCTCTACTTTTGTAGGCAACGGGACGACACTACAGCAAGTGACCTCTGCTGGTAATACCACAACAACTGGAGCTAGTTTCGATGGAGATGTAAGCATTGGCGTCTCAGATCAGACCCTGCTTGAGGCAGACGGCAGTATTACTGCGGCTGGCACCGTCACAGCAAACCTCTTCTCTGGTCCTTTACCTTATAGCGATTTAACAGGAACACCAACGATTCCGACTAATAATAATCAACTAACAAACGGTGCTGGGTATTACAAGAGTGGCGATAATGTTAGTTTAGGCAGCATCACTGCGGCTTCCATGGATTGTGGAACATACTAAATCGCTAGAATATTACTAGGGATTTTTATCTCAGGTAATACGCTTCTTAGCAAATGAAACTACAATTAAAACGCTCGAATGTTCTAGATTCTGGTTCAGCAAAGGAACCAACTGCAGGACAGATGGAGTATGGTGAGTTAGCACTTAACTATAACACCAGTGACCCTTCATTGTTCATCAAAGATAGTGGTGATAATATCGTCAAGCTGGTAGGTTCAGGATCCTTTGATGATTATTGGAAATATGATAATGGAACTATTTCACCTGTT
>Ga0080013_1006148_pt1 | contig 10810 bp, 13 predicted proteins | sample ETNvirenome_6_85_FD_69236 | JGI IMG/M metagenome (GOLD analysis project Ga0080013, IMG submission 69236) | Marine viral communities from the Pacific Ocean - ETNP_6_85 (SPADES assembly) (version 2) | ecosystem: Environmental > Aquatic > Marine > Oceanic | place: Pacific Ocean | collected 2013-06-19
TTGTTTCAACAATTTTATTTGAATTCTCTAAATAATATTCTTTCATTGTTTCAAAGAAATGTCTATGAGTTTCATTAACAATCTGAAATCCACCATTTATATATTCCCAAGGTTTAATTCTATCACCATTAAATAATTCATCACCAAAACCTTTTATACTTCTCAATACCCATTCATAGCATCCATCTACTTGAACACCACAGTATTTCCCATCTGTTTCTTCAAAGAAATTAGGACAATCAGGATGAATTATTGTATCTGCGTCTACCATAAGAATTTGATCATATTCAATACTATTGGATTCTAATATATCAAACAAATAATATCTTTGCCAAGTTATTTTCATATAATCAATTGGATATAACAACTCATCTAATACTACCAGTTCACAATCATTATTTTCAGTCCAATATTTCCAACTTTTTACTGAATAGTGATAAGAGTTATTTCTCCCATCACCCAAGTCAATGTTTGGTATAAAAACTACATTCTTCATTCTATTATCTTTTAATACTATTCTGAATTCTTTTAATCTTTTCTACTTTACCATGATGTGGTCCCATATTAATAAAATATTCATTATCTCTAGAATCACCATCCATATAATTAAACTTCAAGTCATTCTTCCAAGCACAATAGTTAAAACTTAATTGATCTCTCTTACTATTATATTTTATCTCTGTCCACCAATCTTCCATTGTCTTTATACAATCATCCTCATTATGCCTTCTTAAAATTATCATACCAATTATCAATCCATTATTTTTTGGATATCCTACCATACTATATTTTTCCACCTGTTTTTTAATAATCTCAGCATTATCTTTATAGTGATGATATGGATCATCTTCCCTACACCTACCATCACAATCAAATACAGTTTTTTCTGGTTTGGCACATTCTGTAGTATTTCTATTGCCAAAACTAAAAATAGTATTTACCTCATCATAGATACAATTCGTACTATCAAGTTTATTTTGTGAATGACTAAAAAATGCAACATTTGAATCACTTAAATATTTATCAATCAATTCATCTATATTACCTCTAACAGACATATTACCATCTATAAAAATACTATACTCATAATCCTGTAGGTATCTATGAGGTAAAACTTTGAACCGTTTAGCATTCCTATTGTTATCAGTATATAATGATAAACTATTTTCTTCACTAAAACATTTCCAATCCCAACCATTAGGTAAATTTTGTTCTACCAATTTATCATATCCACCAAATACTGAAGTATATACTACACGACTTGACATATTATACCCTCATAATCTTTTAATATCTTATTTTCTGTTTTTGGATAAAATGTTCCTGGCAATTGACCTATTTTTTTAACACTTTTCAATCGACCAGATTCAATAAATTCATCTATCGCCCTTTTAAGATCAGGATATAAACCATAATCATCCATCACTAACAATTCTGGATTAAGTAATAACGCATTATTTATATCACTTCTAATATGATTATAATCATGAACACAATCAATAAAAACTACATCAACATTTTCTCCAAAATCCCACTCTTGATTATATACATCCATCAGTTTAAATTCTATATTATCAACTGATTTCAAATAGTCTTTTGCAAAATTTATTTTTTCTATTGAAACATCTGCAGTAATAACTTTTTTAAATATCGTACTAAATATTTTTGTTCCATAACCAAGAGAAGTTCCAATCTCAACTAATACCTTATCTTTAAACTTATCCTTAAAAAAACTAATTAAGTCAGATTTGAATTTTAATGAAGTAGTTGTTTTAGATTCTGTTTTATCAGGTGAGTCTTTTAATATCCTATAATCATCATCTTTAAGATATGTTTCACCTTTAATAAAATTACTTCCCATAGGAAAATCACGTTGTAATTGATAATTTTTAGAGTATCTGGCCACCGTATGAGTTAATCCATTTTGAAATGCAGCTACATTCAATTTGGCCGCTGACCTTATATAAAGTTGAATTCTCAAGTCAATATGTCTTAAATCTAAAGCCCGTTCTATAAAATTAAAAGAAGTTTCCTCTAATGGAACAGGTGTATAATAAAAATATGGAATTGGATTATCTTTCAATATTTTAATCAATAAATTATCATTAGAAAAATTATATGTATTTGTAATCATAAGTCCACCAAAATCATCATTAATACTCATTCCCCGTGGAACTTTACGTTCTGTATAACCAACATGCTCTCTGATTATCTCATCACCAAGTTTTTTTTCTTCTTCTGACCAATATAACTCTGGTTGAGAATCTTCATATTCATCTGGTGAAAACTGCCAAAATTTTAACATTTGATTTATCAACGGTATGTCTGGATTATCATCATTATAAATTCTATAATGGTCATGGAATATATCTCCTGGAGCATCTTCAATAAATTCATCTACATATGGATTATTATCAAATATAGCATTAACATTTTTATATGGATTATCCCACCATGACCAGGCAGTAGCTTTACCAAACATCTTTTCTAACAATTTAGAAGATGGTATGTACACTTTACAATTTGGATACTTTTCTTTTAATAACCTTGGCATTGCAGACATAATTCCCCAATCACCAACACCATGACAAGTTCTCATAACTACAAACTCTTGATTTTCTAAATATTCATCTGGAATATAAGATGGATCACTTGAAGAAAACCCAAGAACATCTGTTTCGTATGATGAATATACTTTATTATCTAATATTCTCCAAAATATCATCTTAATCTTCGCTAAAAACTTCTATACATAAAACATTAGCGTCATTAACCAAAACTGTTCGTCCATCTTTTAATTCCAATTTAGTCATCTGTCCTTGTTTTATTTTAGAAGTTGAAACTCCTTCAAAGGTTCTTTTAACTCCACCCACAAAATGTATTATTTGAATTACATAATCTCCTTTTTCTCTTAGTGATGACTGTAAATCTTTCATTTATATTCTTCCTCTATAAATTTGTTAACCCAATATATTACATAATCAATATCATCATCTGTCATTCCACTATGAGTAGGTAAAGTAATTAATTTAACCCACTCTTTCTCAGAAACAGGTAATTTTTTATTATCATCTCTCATAAGTTCATATAAATGTAATGGTTTGAAATGTACTGATGTATGTATTTTCTTGTCTGCTAAATAATCAATTAATTGATCTCTACCAATACTTGAAAACCCAGTACCATCTGGTGCAAAATTATGTTTCTTTACAGGTAACCTTGCACAATAATATTGAACTGTATCTGAATATGGTGGGCGTTCTATTACTGAAGATAGTTCTTCATTATATCTCTTTTGAATATGTCTACGAGTTTCTAAAAACTTTGGTAATTTTTTTAACTGAGATAACCCAAGTGCTGCCATAATATCAATCATATAACATTTATATCCAAGTGTATCTACATGATAGTCCCAAGCGTAACCTGGTCGTGTTCCACTTTTATCTGCTGCCCTACTCCAAGTTGATGCAACACCAAACCATAACATTTCTCTAAGTTTACTTGCTAACTTATCATCATTAAGAGTAATCATTCCACCATCTCCAATCGGTAATGTTTTTACCGCCTGAAATGACCATACTGCCACATCACCCTTTGTTCCTGCTCCTTCTCTATAACAACTATGTGCACAATCCTCAATAATGTATCCCCCAAATACTTTCCGTATTTCGTCAATGGGTGCTGGTATACCGGCCATATTTACAGCCACCAAAACTTCTGAATTTGGTTTCTTCCATTTCTCTACTTCCTCGGCGGATATATTAAGATTAACCCTATCTACATCTATTATATTCGAAGTACAATCATTCCATAATGGAATTTCTGCCGTAGCTATAAATGACATTGTTGGATTAATAACATCAACTCCCTTGAATCCCATTGCTTTCATTACTAAATCTTGTCCATGAGAATTACTTGTAACAGATATAGCGTGTTTGGCACCTACAAGTTTTGCAAACTCTTGTTCAAATTCCTCAACTTTAGGTCCTTTCCCCCACCAACCACTTAATATAACTTCTCTTATAGCCTGAACATCCGATTCATCTCCATGAGGCCCTAATACTTTTAATGGATTTTTTCTAACTTCCACTATAACTCCTATTTTTGTTTGAATATTTACAAATAACTCCTTCAACTTCCCTTAAAAATTTTCCAGACTTGTAATTCCAGCCCCTTGAATGACCAATTCCTTTAAGTATAGAAAATTTTGGATTATCATCATATTTTTGGATAGCCTCTTTGACTCCTTCCCATGGATTATCTAATCCATAATCATCAAATATTAACAAAAGTTCTTGGTCATCTTTACATAAATTTATAGAATTTTGAATATCACTCAATACATAACTTATTTCATGATTACAATCTATAAAAACTACCTGAATATCTTCATCAAATTCCCATTCAGATTGATAAACATCTCCTAAATAATAATCTATATTATCTATATCCTCATTAAACTTTTTTGCAAATTCTACTAATTCTGAATTATTCTCAACAGTAATTACTTTCTTAAATAAAAAACTCAAAATTCTAGTAGAATATCCTTTACTCGTACCAACTTCTAAGCAAATTTTATCTTTATAATCATCTCCTAAATACTCTATTAAATCTTTTTTAAACTCTAAAGAAGTTGTATTTTTATCTTGTGTTTTATCTGGAATATTATCTATAATTGAGGATATCTTCATATAACTTATTTTGTTTTTCTTGTTTATCTATTGTTTTGTGATGATATAACGACAATTCTTCTTGTGGTGGTAAATGTGCGTATGTTTTACATCCTGTAATGTGTTCATGAACTGGTTTTGTCCACTTAATTTCTGGACTATTTCTAAAAATCCGTGCCTGATAATCTGGATAATTTACCCAACCTAACTTTGTAACTCTCCACCCCCACTTCACACAATGTTCATCAGTAAGTCCTTCAACTGTATTTACTCGTGGGACCCACACCAAATCTACATCGTTTGTTTCTACCATCTTTGGTAAAATATTAATGAGATTTTCATGTGGAATCTCATCTGCGTCTATGTGGAAAATATAATCTCCATCACAATTTTCTATTACTGAATTCTTTTGGGCTGAAAAATCACCATCAAGTTTTCGTTGATATATTTTTATTAATTTGGCATGACCATATTGTTGTGACCACGACTGTAAAACAAATTGTGTATCTTCGTTAGAGTAATCATCACAAATAACTATCTCATCATTTTCATGTGTCTTGTGGATGAGAAATTCTAATAACTTATTTAATTCTTCATGTTCATTGTGAACTGTGATACCATAACTAATTTTCATTCACGCCGTCCTCTACCTCTACGAGTTTTACTTTCAATTTCTAATTCTTCTGAAAGTAACTGAACTCTATCTTTTGGTAACTTTATTGGTTCATAAAATACAGAACTTTTTCTTGCCTGACTATATAAATAACTTCTATATTCTGCTTTTTTACCCACCGATGTCATTTTTAATTCTTTATACAGTTTCTCTCTAGCACCGAATCCACCCAAAAACTTTGGATTAACTTGGACTCTATATATTTCATTTTTCAAATCTCTTATCTGTATAGTTCCAATTCTTTCTAATAGTTGCCAGGCTTCTTCTTTATTAGTAAAAACAGTTATATTAGATTTTTCCAATTTAAGACCATTTACATACCATCCTGTTGAACCGTCTTTTAATTTTTTTGGATAATAAGGATTCAAAACTAATATAGAAGTAGTTCTTGCCTGTTTACTCTCATCTATTGCCGATTGATACTTAAAAGAAATTATATCTCCTACATCAATACTTTGCCAATTTGTTCCTATTTTAGGCATTAGGTAACTCCATCGTTATCCCCATTTTTTTACATGCCTCAAGAAAATCATATTGTCCAAAAGTTTCTGCATTTTCTACATCCAATTTTTCAGTATAAAATTCTCCGTCTTTATCTGGTATTGGATATTGTTCTTGTTCTTCTTTTGGTATTTCTATCAACGTAGCGTATTTCCAAACCCATTGGTCTACATTACCTTCTGGAAATATAATACCTTTTGGCCCCATATTAACTACTGATGGAAACCAATAAATTTTTCGTTCTTCATCAAAAAATTTCAAATCATTTACAAGTTGAGATGTATTTTCAACTTTATCTGCATTTTCTTTTGTATAATGAGAACTACTCATAAACCCACAATTAAAACACATATAAGATTCAAATTTTTCTTGAGTATCCTCAAAACATGCATCCACATCATAACATACTGGACAATCTACTACTCTTTCCATGTTATACCTTCTTTAATTTTGGTAATTCGAGTTTTGGTTTTTCTTTTACTGAATCAATCCTCTTTAATTTTGGAAGATTTAATTTAACTTGTTGGGGCTGTTCTTCAAATTTTGGTAAGTACTTATCAAGTATTCCTTCAAACTTTTTAGTCATTGCATCAAGTGAAAATTTAGTTTTATTTACTAACGCAAGTTTCTTTGACTTTACCATATATTTACTATAATTATCAAATACTTCTTTTAATGTTTTAGAGGCATAGTTATAATTTACTGTAAACCATTGTTGTCCCTTTACATAAATCCCCTTTTGTAAAGATTCCTCTTTAACATCATTAAGACTTCCAGGTAATAAAATAGCGTTTCCACCTTCAAGAAAATCTACATGACCACTCCAATTTGGAGCTATTACAGGTTTCTCTGAAAGAGATGCTTCAAGTAATGGACGACCAAAACCCTCTCCGTGTGTAAATGAAACATGAGCCTTTACCTTTGGATAATTGTAAAGTTCATTCATTTCATCATCATCCAAATCTCCATGTAGTATATAAACACTTGGTAGTTTACCATTAACAGTATTTTTAATCTCTTTTATTTTCCCAAATAAATCTTCTCTATCTAATATACAAGGAGTTGCTCCTGATGTTTTAAGTATTAAAGCTGGTTGTTTCTTTTTATTCTTAAATGTTTCCAAGAATGTTTTTATTAACATACCCAAGTCTTTTCTATCGTGTCCAAGACCGCCCTGTAACCAATGTCCTACAAACAAGAAACAAAAATCTTCTTTAATTTCTTTAAGAGTATCTACAAGGTCTTTAGAAAACTCCTTAGTTGGCTTATAAAGTTCTGTATCTGCCCCTTCAAATAAAACTTCAATCGGAGATTGACACCTAATTTCCCCAATTTTCTCTTTAGTTTGTTCATTATGTTTATCAAATGTAGTATTAGATAAACTTTTCTTAATAAAATTAGCAGGAACAATATTCAAGTTCATTCTATTCAATCCCTCTATCCATTCAGGAGGACAAACCGTAGTTTCTACTCCTGCTGTAATACCAATATTATATTTAGCTATGTTCTGAAATTCATTGGGTACTACAATATGAAAATGAATATCTGGTTGTCTATCCATATTTGGGTTACTCAATAACCTCTTAATAATAGAAGTATCATTTGGATTTTTTTCATCTAATGCATTTTGTGGTGTTGCACCCCAACGGACTGGCCAGATTTTTACATCAAACTTGTCCATTGCAATCAATGACCTACATATATCTCTACTATGTGAACCATAACCACTACGGGTGCCTACAGGTGCGGTAACTAAAACTAATGGCTTCATTTATACCTCTCTATTTTGTAAATGCTGGTGATAAAAGTTTTTTCATTCCATTAATAACTTTTGTCCAAAATGTATCAACTGGAGTACTCTTTCTTCTTCTATCAGTAGACTTTCGTCTTGTAGTTTTTCTTCCAGCTCGTTTCTTAGTCGTTGTCGTTTTCTTCTTTGCTCTTGGCATTTTATTCTCCTTATACTTTATAAAGTGTAAATCTTTTTCTCGGTGTCCACTTCTCAAATGTTGTATCCATATCCTTAATAAACCTCTCACACATAAGTTTACAAGACATTCCAATTTCCTCTTTTAACATCCACTCTCTTCCTATTTCTCCAGCCTGTTTACGTTCTTCTTTCGAGGTATCATACCATTCTTTAAGTCTATCTGCTGTATCATCCCACCTCGGTCTATCATCGAAAATGTATGGTGTTGGAATTGAACCTTGTAATGAACGTGTTGCTGGCCAAACTGGTTTTACCCATTCACCCCAAGTTAAATCAGGATTATCTTTCCATTTTTTATCATCATGGAATGAATGTATCTCTGAATAATCTTCGTGGGTAACGTGTTTCCCCTTAATCTTAAATCCACATTGGTCTTGTAATCCACCTGTAACATTTACAACGATTGGTGTTTCTGCCATTAGGGCCTCTGCAGTTCCTAATCCAAATCCCTCATTGGATGCTATATTAATAGTAATATCTGCTATATTATAAAGAAAATTAAGTTGTTTATCTTCTAACTTCTTATGTGAAAATATAACATCATAATCAAGACAAACATTTCTAACAACCTCTGGTAAGTCTGTTCCATTTTGATCAACTGGTGCAGTATGCATTAACAATAAACATTTATCAGATTGTTCTTTTGGTAACATATCACAAAATGTTTTATATGCCAATATAACATCGGATGGGAGTTTTCTACGAATATTTCTATTATTCCAAAATATTATAAAATCCTTTTCTTTATTCCGTAATACTACTTTTCGATATTCCTGTAATTCATGCCATTCTTTTACATCTAACTCTCCAATCGGATAAAATTTATCTTCTGGAATTCCATGTGGGACATAAGTTAATTGCCAATCTTCGGGGGGATTTGTTCTCCACGCATCCTTTACAATGGCATGAGATTGTTTAGATATATTCATAATCAAATCACAAGATTCATAAAAGAACTCATTATATCGTGGAGTTGGCCAATCATCCCAAATATTATAATAAAAAATAGGAATATGCTGTCTAAGTTCATGTTCCATTTCATATAACCATCTCCAAAATCTTGGGTCTGTATAATGAAGTATAGCATCTGGTTTTTCTATATTCATTATTTGTCGAAGAAGTTCCTGATTTCCATAACCACTTATAGGATATATTGTTAATTTAGCATCTTCAACTCCGGTGTCTTTACGAACTGAATCATTCATGTCCACTACTTTACCTTCTTCAGGATGTTTTATAGCCCCACCAACTTGTACCCAATCGTATTTATCAAGTGTTCCTAATACAAAATTTTTAGAAACTGTACCAACTCCCGATGACATTCTTAAATCATCAGAAAGTAACATAATCTTCTTTTTAGACATATAACCCTCTTTTTATAACTATTTAAAAATTACTACCACTAATTTGCAAATCATCATGTTCTACAATAGATTTTTTATATTCTTCATCTTTTAGAAATTTATCTATTGACCTATTTACTAATTTTTGCAATGTAAATTCTTCATTTAAAGCTACGCCCTTAAATCTTTTATATAAATCAGTTATTATTTTAACTGAGGTTAGCTTTGTTTCACCTTTCATAATCCATATCTCCGTATATATGTATATATAAATATTAAATCAGTCTAAAATCACGACTTTTTTCTTCATTTTTTGTGCATGACTGATAGTATCTAAAGTTCCGTTTGATTTATATCCCTCTGGTATGAATGCAACTAAATAATCACTATATTCAGCTATTTCTTTGTTTCTGTCAAAATAATTAGTAACACGATAAGGTTTTCCGTATTCTTTTCTATCTAAAATACAATGTTGATTATAAGTATAATGTCTTGGTGGAAATTCTACATAATTCATATCAAATTCTAATGCAAATTTCTTTGCGTATCCATCTGCCCCCTTCATTTGACCACCACTTACTATTTCAACATCATCCCCAAACTTTTCTTTTAGATTATAAACAAATTCCTTAACTTTAAGTTTATTCGTATATATACGAGCACCTACTATACCTACCTTTTTCATTTATTAATCCTCATAATCATTTCGTTTTTGTTTTCGTTGCTGTTGAACTGGTTTAGATGGTTTTGGGGACGTAACAAATTTTAAACAATCTCTAAATTGTTCTAATCCTTTTAACACTCCACTAAGTCTCCACCCAATATCGTGTTCATATTGAAATCTACAAGGATAATACAGATCCTTATCATCACCATGTATAATATTATACCAAGTAAATTGAGCGTGGTCTGCAACTCTATTTGGTCGTATTGTAGTTTTGTAGTGAAGTATACTTTCATACTTTTCTATAAATGACTTTAAATCTTTTGCCGCTACTTCTCCTTCATCATACCACAACTGAAGTTTAAAAGTATGTATTTTATAAATCTCATGAATTTTATCCACTACTAATGATTCTAATGGATCATTTAAAAAATCTGAAAGTTTTAGTCTTAACGCGTAAATTGCCCCATTCATACTTTTACTCCATTCTTATCACACAACTCTGGTTTATCTTTAAAATCACACCATCTACAATTTTTCTTTGAAGGTAGTTTATTATAAGTATGGTCGATTCGATATTCACCGTCATCTGTGAAACAGTCGTCTATGAAATTTTTAAGTCTTAAATTCACCTTATTTATAGATGGTTTACCGTTTGCTGGTGAAAATGTTTGTATTCTTTTTTGTGGAAAATCTGTATTCTCCCATAATTTTCTCTTAACAATAAAATACTCCACTTCAATTCTATCTAATGGTACATCAAACTGTTTAGAATAAAACTGTTTGTATAATAATAACTGGTCTGTTTTATTCTTATCTACCTTTTGATATTTATTCCACCCGTGTGTTGCTGTCTTTATATCAATAATCTTAATTCTGTTTCTAACGGTGTCTTTTATAATTAAATCAATAAACCCACGAAATTTGATATTCTTATCCATACCATAATCAAGTTCCGTTTCAATACCA
>Ga0080013_1006149_pt1 | contig 10810 bp, 15 predicted proteins | sample ETNvirenome_6_85_FD_69236 | JGI IMG/M metagenome (GOLD analysis project Ga0080013, IMG submission 69236) | Marine viral communities from the Pacific Ocean - ETNP_6_85 (SPADES assembly) (version 2) | ecosystem: Environmental > Aquatic > Marine > Oceanic | place: Pacific Ocean | collected 2013-06-19
ATAGATATGTTGACTTTATACGAAAATAAATATAAACAAGAAGTACAGAAGTTTGCTAACGAGCAAGTTGGTAGAAGACGAAGAGATGACTACACTGATGGCACTGTTCGTATACCAGTAACCTCAGCAAACCCGTAGGAGATAAATTATGGCAATAACATCGGCAATTTGCACAAGTTTTAAAGTAGAACTTTTAAAAGGAGTTCACGATTTTACAGCTACAACTGGAAACACATTTAAAATAGCTTTGTACACTAGCTCTGCATCTTTAGGGGCTTCAACTACAGCTTATTCAACTTCAAATGAAATTACAAATTCATCTGGAACTGCATACACTGCAGGAGGTGCAACTCTTACGAGTGTAACTCCAACTAGTTCTGGAACAACAGCTCTTTGTGATTTTTCTGATGTGAGTTATACTTCAGCGTCGTTTACTGCAAACGGTGCGGTAATTTACAATGATTCCGCATCTGGTGACCCTGCTTGCGCAGTAATTGCATTTGGTGCAGATAAAACTGTAACAAGTGGAACATTCACAATTCAATTTCCAACAGCAGACGCAACTAACGCAATCATAAGATTAGCATAAGGAGGTCTTCCTTATGGCATCAACCTGGGGAAATAACACTTGGGGTGCTAACACATGGCAATCTGATGAAGTAGTTGTATCTATTACTTCTCCTGGAACAATATCGGCATTAGGAACACCACAATCTTTTAACGTTGAGGGTTGGGGAAGACAACAATGGGACAACTCTGGTTGGGGAGTTGAATATTCTGTTGAGCCAACAGGTTTATCAATAACATCCGCACAAGGAACTGCTTCTGCATCTCCAACTACAGTAATAGATCTAGATCTTTCTGATAGACCAATAAATGTTTATTTTACTCCTGCTACTGTTGATTTAGAAACTATCGTAACAGTAACAGGACTAGAAATTACATCTGCTGTAGGAACAACCGAATCTTCTAACTTTGAAGGATGGGGAAGACAAGAGTGGGGTATATCTGGATGGGGTGTAGATTATTCTGTTAAACCAACAGGACTAGAAATTACATCTTCTCTTGGAACAATCACAACTATTAACACTGTAGAATTAAGTGGCCTAGAAATTACTTCCTCTGTTGGAGAAATTAGTCCTGCAGATGTAATTGGAATAACAGGGCAAGAAATAACATCGGCCATAGGTGATCTTTCTAATTCTGGAACTCTTGTTGGTTGGGGTAGAAATGGTTGGGGTGAAGAACCTTGGGACGCTTCTGTAAACTCTCTTGTTCAAGTTACTGGAGTTTCTTCAACTGCAAATGTTGGCTCTCTTGTGCCTGCAGACGTTATGGGACTTACTGGAGTTTCTTCAACTGCAAGTGTTGGTTCTATTTTACCTGCAGATGTTTTAGGAATTACAGGAGTTGAGTCTACACTTGATGTTGGAACTATAACCATACTTGAAGGAATTACATTAAGTGGACAATCATCAACTGCAAGTGTTGGATCTGTTGCTGCCATAGCTGATCAAGCTATGGGATTAACTAGTCAATCAGCAACTGCAAGTATTGGAGATGTTACAATTACATCTAATCCTGTAATAGTGCCAACTGGTGTTTCTTCAACAGTTTCAGTTGGCTCAATAACACCAGCTGATGTAATAGGAATTTCTGGTGTTTCAGCCACAGCATCTATTGGATCAACAACAGTTGCAGATTTAGCTATTGGTCTTACAGGGTTATCAATAACATCTAGTTTAGGTTTAATTACAACAATTCCTGTTTACGGCGATGTTGACACTGGATCAAATTCGTCATATAGTGCGACGTCAACAGGATCAAATAGTAGTTTTTCTGGAGTGAGCACTGGTTCAAATACGACACCGAGCTCAATTTCTACAGGATCAAATAGTACTATTTCTAATGTTGCAACTGGATCAAATACAAGTTATAGTGACGTTGCATAGGAGATAAAATATGGCATCAACATATACGCCTTTAGGTATAGAAAAACAAGCAACTGGTGAAAACGCTGGTACTTGGGGTACAAAAACTAATACTAATTTAGAAATTATTGAACAATTAGCTGGTGGTACTGCTTCGCAAGCAGTTTCAGATTCAGGGGATACAACATTATCCGTATCAGATGGATCAACCGGTGCAACACTTGCACATAGAGTTATAGAATTTACTGGAACATTAACTGCATCTAGAAATGTAACAATACCGTTAGATGTTCAACAAATGTATCTTTTAAAAAATGGAACTTCTGGATCTCAAAACGTAGTATTTAAATATGTTAGTGGTTCAGGAACAAGTGCAACTATTGCAAATGGTAAAACTGTTATTGCTTATGCAAAAGCAGATGATGGTACAAATCCAAATATAGTTACTGTTGAATTTGGTGGAGATGTTGTAGATGATACGTCGCCACAACTTGGTGGTAACTTAGATACCAATTCTTTTATGATTGATTTTGACGATGATCACGGAATAAGAGATGAAAACGGTAATGAACAATTACAATTTCAAACAACAGCCTCTGCAGTCAACCATTTTGATATAACAAACGCTGCGACTGGTAATAGTCCTACTATTTCAGCGGTTGGTGGAGACTCTAATATAGACCTTACTTTAGTGCCAAAAGGCACAGGAGTTGGTAAATTAACTAATGCTAATGGCACTAGTTCTACACAAAAAATAACAACAGATGGAAAAGGTATTGTCTTCTCCATGGTTTTCGGGTATTAATATAAAAGGAGAATAAAAAATGGCAACACCTAATCTAGTTAACATAGCAACCATTACACCTAAAAATGCAATGGGTACTTTAGGAGACACTAATAGAACAACTATGATTGACGTTCCTGATGATACTGCAGTTAGAATTGATACAATATTATTAGCAAACGATGACGGATCTAACGCTGTTGATGCAACAGTAGAAATTAGTAACGACAACGGTTCAACTTATTATAAAATTGCAAGCACTATTTCTGTGCCAGCAGATTCAACGTTAAGTCTTATTGATAGACCAATCTATTTAGATGAAACAGATCTCATAGCTGTAACAGCAGGTGCCGCAAATGATTTAGACTACCATGTTTCATACGTAGAAATGGTAGATTAATAGGAGGAAAACTTAATGCCAAAAATTATAAAATCTGCAAAAGGTTCTTTTACAGCAACAGACATTACAGTAGACTCTTCAGGAAGAGTTATAAGTGCATCTTCTGGATCAGCTGGTGCAAACTTAGTTCCAACATTTGGAGCAACTGGACCTGCATCAGGTAATTATACTGCACAACCAAACGCTAACTACATTGTTGCCTACATTGGTGGAGGCGGCGGAGGTGCTGGCCGAACTCCAGGAAACAATCAAAATGGAGGAGCTGGAGGTTTTGCACTTTATGCAACTCCTATTTCACAACCTTACACAAAAGCATATTCAGTAGGTGCTAGAGGAACTGGCCAACAAGGCCAAGGCGGTGGCGGAAATGGCGGAGGAGCAACTAATTTTGGAAGTCCAGCGACGGTAGCTGCAAATGGCGGCGGAGGTGCTGGAGGCCCAGGAGGAGCAGAAGGAAATCAAGGGACTGTTTCTGGAGAAACATTTGACATGACAAGTGTTGGAGCTTCTACTAAAGGAAACATAATGAACAAAAGCTTTAGAGTATCTATGGGTCAAGATCTTTTTTCTAATTCACCATCAAATTTTGATGATGACAATGCAAGAATATCTATGGGTCAAGGAGGACCTATTGGAAACATTCAAGCAGAGGGTGGCATGGATGGTGGTGCTGGGTTTTTATATATTTACGAAAATTTAGGAAGTTAATTATGGCAAAAATTGTAATGACAACAATGAGTGATGGAGGAGTATATAAAGCATTTCTTACTCAATCAGACTTAGATGCAGCGACAAGAATAATTCAATCATCTTATACAATTGTAGATTTAGCAGATGCAGATTTAATTAAAGTGTTTGAAGAAAAAGCAACTTTTAAAGTTACAGACGGTGTTTTAGGTGTTCAAGATATATCTCCAACACATAGTAAAGAAACGTATCAGTTTGCTAAAAAGAAAATTCTTAATGCTCTTAGTGCGGCTAGACCTGAAGTACAAACTTCTTTAGATGATTATTTAAACACTATTCAGTCAATTAATATTGACTCTTTAACTATTGATCCTGCAACGTCCTTTGCAGAATACGTAAAATCAATTAACAGTAACGTTTATTACGACCACTTGCAAATAGATTAATTTTTGATATAACTCTTTTGTGCAAGAAAGAATTATATGCAAAATTTTGTTGTAATAGATGATTTTTATTCCAAAGAAAACTTTGGTTTAATGTGTAATTTTCAAAGAACGTGTAACATGAAAGGTTTACAGGTTCCTCAAAATATTTACTATCCATCAAGATTAGACGCTTATCCAACCTGGGAATCTAACTCTTTTAACAAAGAAGAAATAGAATATAAAATTACAGAAAAAACTATACTTGAAAAAACACAGTTTAAAATAAATAAACTACAGTCTTTTTTTAGAAAAGTATTAACTTCTGAATTGTTAAAGTCTCCATACAAAGATAGAAAAGAATCATTAATTCATCAGGACCCAGATAACTGTGATTGGGCTGGTGTTATATATTTTGATAGTTTTAGTATTGATGACGGTACGAGACTTTATTCTTACGCAGATCAAATAAAACCAGATGTTATTGTGGGATCTAAACCAAATAGGTGTATTTTATTTAAATCTCATTTATTTCATTCTGCAGGTATAGACTGGAATAAAGATTCTAGAACTGTTCAAGTTTTTTTCTTAGAGGTTAATAAAAATGTTTGATAATGTAATAGAATTTAGTGCTCATGAAATTTACACAAATTTAAAAAGCGAGTATCCCATTCCTGCTAAAAATAATTTACCCGAATGGTTTAAAAAATTAAATCATGATTGGCAGGATAAAACAGTAAAAGGTTGTATGCCTTTTTTAGATTCAATGTCCGCAGGATACATTTTAAAACTGCCTCAAGACTTTTATATAAATCATAACTTTAATAAAGAAAATGGTGAAAAAGACACCACGTTTGCATGTCCAATGTCAGAAGAAGCTGGTTTTTTAAATTTGCATTTTGTTAATTTAAACAGGCAGGGAAACGAACATCATTCTCCACGACAAGTAGAAGGATCTCCACACCTTAAAAAAAATAACAACCAAGGTGTATTAAAGTTTTTAAATCCATGGAAAATAAAAACACCTCCGGGGTATTCTTGTTTATTTGTTCCTCCACTTAATAATTCAGACGATAGGTTTAGTATAATACCAGGTATTGTTGATACAGATAACTACCCAAGAGAAGTAAATTTTCCGTTTATTATAAATGGAGATAAATATGAAACTTTAGAAACTACTATTAAAAAAGGAACTCCTTACGTTCAAGTTATTCCTTTTAAAAGAGAAAGTTGGAGAATGGAAATAAAAGGTAAGACAACTAAACAAATAACAAGAGACCAATTTGGTTTTTCTTTAAAATTGTTACACAAATATAAATCATTATATTGGAATAAAAAATCATGGAAATAGATGATTTTATTAAAGTATATAATAATGTTTTAGATAAAAAAATTATCTCTAAATTTTTGTTATATGCAAATGAATCTAAACAATTTCAAAATGCTCCTATTGAAACTAAACAAGGAACCATGGTTAATACCGACATTAGAGACGTTAAAACTTTACCTTTAAATGATAATAATCCTAGTTTAACAAATGTTCACTGGTACAATTATTTTAATAATTGTTTTATTCAAAATTTAGAAAGATATAGAAATGATACTAATTCTGAGTATCTTCATTATGAAAAATATTTTGAAATGAATGTTTTAAAATATCACAAAGATAATTTTTATACATGGCACACGGACCATGGATTTAAAACACCTAGAACTATGAGTGTTATATTGTTTTGTAATGATGAGTATGAAGGTGGAGAAATATTTTTTAAATTACCTAATCAAAACGACTTTATTATTCAAGGAAAAGTTGGTGATTTAGTTTTATTTCCTAGTAATTTTATGTATGCTCATTGTGTTAAGCCAGTTACAAAAGGAGAAAGAATAACTGTGGTGGGGTGGATTGTTTAATGAGTGCTAATATATTGCCTTTGTTTTCTCAACCTTTGTTTTCTACAGAGGTAGAGTTAGATAACCAAGAATTAAATTTAATAGAGGAAAATTTAAGAAAAGAAAAAATAAATCATAGTGAGATAAATAAACTTAGCGAAGATCCAATTAAAAATAAATTTTATACTGGTCCAGAAAATATATTACATAAAAATCAATATAAAAATTTAGCAAAGGTAATTATTAACTCAATTAAAACATTTAATGATTTATATTTAAAGTATAATACTGACTTTGTTATAACTAAATCTTGGGTTGCTTTTTCTCCAGTTGATAGTAGTTGTGAAATTCATAGACATGAAAACTCTTTTTTAAGTGGTGTTATTTACATAAAAGCAGAAAATAACAGTGGTAAAATTGAATTTGAAAATTTTAATCATAGAGACATTTTAGTCTTTCCTAGAAATGATAACACCATTTATAATATAGAACGTTACTGGATAGAACCTAAACCAGGTTTACTATTGTTGTTTCCAAGTAATTTGTATCATAGAGTTCATAAAAATAAATCAGGGAAGGATAGAATATCAGTGTCTTTTGATATCATGCCTACATATTTTATAAATAAATTTAAACATGAAGCATAAATTAATTAAAAATTTTTTAACAAAAGAAGAAATAAATATTCTTACAGATTATTGTAGAATAATGCATAGACAAAATAAAACAAATTTTGACAATCAAAACAGTAATGGTGATTCTAGTTTTTACGGAGATCCGTTAATGGAATCTTTGATGTTAAACAAAAGACAATTAATTGAGAAGCATATTAAATTAAAACTATTACCTACCTATTCTTATTTTAGAGTTTATACTTATCAATCTGATTTACCAAAACATAAAGATAGACCTTCTTGTGAAATTAGTGTTACGGTGCATATAAACTCAGACGGAACTCCTTGGGAGATTTATGTTGGAGACAAAAAATATATTACAAAACCAGGAGACGCTGTTTTGTATAAAGGCTGTGAGATAGATCATTGGCGAGAACCTTTTAAAGGTGATTGGCACGCTCAAACATTTTTACATTATGTAAATTTAAATGGGCCTAATAAAAATTTTTATATGGATCAAAGAAGAATGTGGGGAGATGTCAAATGAATCAAGTAAACATATTTACCCACTCTTTATTTTTTACTGATCAAAAAGATACTAAATTTAAAGAACAAGTTAAAAAAACAAGCATAGTAAACAAAGATAGTTTTGAAAAGGTTGTTAACAATTTTATTGTTAGTCTAACAAAAAACTATAACATAGATAAAAATGAGTTATTTATTAATAACATTAAATATGTTGAAGATTTAAAGGACGAAACAAATTTAAGTATTGTTAAACCTAATGTTTTGTTTCAAATAATATATATGTTAGATGTGGATGAGGATTGTGGTTTGTTTTGTTTTGAAAGACAAACTGAAGTATTTATTGCGCACACTGATTTTGTAAATAAATTTAATTTTATAGCTAGAGAAAACACTGTTTTATCTATTCCATTTAACGTTGATTTTAAACTAACTAAAAATAAATCAGATAAAAAAAGAAGCTATATTTATTTTACTTTGGACGCTAAATGATAACAGGTATTTTTTCTATTCCTCTTCTTGTTGAAAAATTAAATTTAAAAACTGATGATATAGCTCTTTATTGTAAAGAATTAAAAGATAAGACTAAAACAGTGGATATAAGTAATAGAGGTGGTTGGCAATCACCCCCCTTAACAGGTGTGCATAATATTTTAAATCCATTGTTTGACGAAATTTTAAGATTAGCAGAAACATATAGAAATTTTTGTCATTTAAAAAAACCATTGTCTAAAAAAGATGCTTGGATAAATATAAATAAACACAGAGATTATAATGTTAGACATGTGCACCCAAGATGCATGGTCTCTGGAACTTATTATGTAAAGACAAGTCCTAAAAGTGGTGATTTACTTTTTCACCACCCTTCTGATTTTTCTATGACTTATACTTGGGATGACAGTGTTATTTCTAACTTTAAAGAACACAACTCTGGAGCTTGGCTATTGCCTCCTGTTGAAAATCAACTTGTTATGTTTCCGTCTTGGCTACAACATTCAGTAGAAGAAAATTTAAGTGATGAAGAAAGAATTTCAATAGCTTTTAATTTAGATTTTAATCAAAACATTTAAATTAAAACGAATAGCATCTTTTGATGGGGGATTGCCTCTATGCTCAACCATACTTTTATAAACTTTTGCTTGACCCATTTTATCTCTGTGAAAGATATTGTTAACAAACGTTCCTCCATCAGTCGTGTGAGGATTATATAAAATACTTAAATAATCTTCTGTATACTCGTCTTGATGATAATCAGTATGATTTCTTGGAAAATACATATTCCACAAAAATCTTATTACTTCGTACTTTTTTATCTCTAATGTGTCACAAACTTTTTTTGTTATTTTATATGCTTCTTTATTTAAAGGAGAGTCAAAAGGTTTACCATCTTGCAGAGTCGCAACACTAAAACCACCACTTCTACCAGAAAACAAGGGTGCCATTAAAGTACCATAGTCTTTACATTTAGTTAAATACCATTGATGATAACAAAGTTTATTTAGTAATGCTAAGTTTTCTTCCTTTGTTAATACATCGTCTATAAAAGTAACTTCTTTTTTAGTATACATATTTAATAGTTCTTTCTGCTAATAAATCATCTCTAATATCTTTTACATCAAAATTAAAAGAAATGATACTTCTTCTTTTTTCTGTCTGATTAACACCAGATCTGTGTATAATATGTGATGGAAAAACTATAAAATCACCCTCTACAACTCTTAATGAAATAGCCCTATCTAAATTAAGAGGGTCTAATAATTGAGTATATTGATGCTCATTAAACTCTAAATAATAAACACCTGTAAAATTATTAGCATGAATGTGCCAACCATGAGTGCCATGATTACCGTATTGTTGGAACCATATTTGATTTATTTGAATTGATTTAAATCCTATATTGTAACTCATTTTTGATAGCTGATTTTGAATATCTGCAATGCAGTATTTAACCCAAGGTCTATTAAAATCAGAGGACTGATTCCAATCTAATTTGTGAAAAACATCTTTAAATTCTACCTTATCGGGTTCAATTTTTGATTGATCAATTAGAGATAATAGGTTATTTTTAAGGTTTAAATGATTATCAAAGTGCGCCTTTAAAAGCGGGGTTCCTATGGAAAGATTCATAAAAGCATTGTATTATAGGTTCTTTTTAAAAATTGTATACTATAAATTTAAATGGTAAGTAAATAATATGTTACAAAAAATAGGTTTTTTACCAGGATTCAATAAACAAGTTACACCAACAGGAGCTGAAGCTCAATGGCAAGAGGGTGAAAACGTACGCTTTAGATATGGTACACCTGAAAAAGTAGGAGGATGGGCTCAATTAGGTACAAATAAATTAACAGGTGCAGCGCGACAGATGCATCATGTTGTTAATAAAGAATCACAAAAATTTTCTATTATAGGAACTAACAGAATTTTATACGCATATACTGGTGGTGTATTTTATGACATTCACCCTTTAGTTAATCCATCAGGAACAGCCATCTCTAATGCTTTTAGCACAACCAATGGTGACCCTGTTGTAACTATTACTGCTACTTCTCACGGGTTCAGCGCAGGGGATATTTGTTTATTTGGTGACAGCTCTACCTTCAGTTCAATAACAAATTCTAATTTTGATGCTGATGACTTTTGTGACAAAAAATTTATGGTTACTGCAATTGTAGATGCAGATAGTTTTAAAATTACAATGGATTCTAATGAAACAGGAAGTGGTGCTACGACTTCTGGAGGTATCACTTATTATAGATACTACCATGTAGGTCCTGCTGAACAGGTTGGAGCTTTTGGATGGGGAGTAGCTTTATTTGGTGGTAAAGTTTTAGGATCTGTTACCACTACTTTAGATGGAGCATTAGGGGACAATGCTTATGGAACGGGTGGGTCAGGAACCACGGTTAATGTAGCAAGTACTACAGGTTTTCCTTCTTCAGGAACTAATTACTTTCAAGTAGGAAGTGAAGAAATTTCTTACACAGGTACCACATCCACAAGTTTTACAGGCATTACAAGAAATGCAAGGGGCTCTACAAGAGCTGCTCATTCTGATGGAGACACAGTTACTAACACATCTAGCTGGACTGGATGGGGATCAGCTGCAGCGAACACTGATAAAGTAACAGATCCAGGACTTTGGTCCATTGATAATTTAGGAGATAATGTTATCGCTCTAATTCATAACAGCGCTGTATTTGAATGGAACTCTGCATCAGCAGCAGCTACATCTACAAGAGCTACAATTATTACTGGTGCACCAACAGCATCAAGAGACATGTTAGTGTCTACACCCGATCGTCACTTAGTTTTATTGGGAACAGAAACAACGATTGGAGATACATCTACCCAAGATGATATGTTTATTAGATTCTCTTCTCAAGAAGATATAAATACCTGGGCACCTACAGCAACCAATAGTGCTGGAACACAAAGACTGGCCGACGGATCACGGATCATGGGAGCTAAACTTGGTAAATCTGCAATTTATGTATGGACCGATACAGCTTTATTTACCATGAGATTTGTAGGTACTCCGTTTACTTTCGCCTATG
>Ga0080013_1006150_pt1 | contig 10809 bp, 3 predicted proteins | sample ETNvirenome_6_85_FD_69236 | JGI IMG/M metagenome (GOLD analysis project Ga0080013, IMG submission 69236) | Marine viral communities from the Pacific Ocean - ETNP_6_85 (SPADES assembly) (version 2) | ecosystem: Environmental > Aquatic > Marine > Oceanic | place: Pacific Ocean | collected 2013-06-19
AGCATTGAAACTACACGGTGGTGGCACAACTGCTGGTGGTGGTAGTGTACAAGTAAAAGTAAGATACCAAGTATTAGATACAACATCATTCTAAAAAATACAACATGGCAATAATATATACATACCCTACGGTAGTTCCAGAGGAGTCCGATATATTATTGGGAACGGAAAAGAATGCTACACTAAGAAACCCAACTAAGAACTTTGAAATAGGTGAAATAGCTAAGTTTATAATTGATAGCGTTGATGGTACTAGTTTAGACATACCATTATTTTTTGACGTAACCGATCCAATAACAGGTTTAACACAAACAACCCTGGTAGATTCTATAATGTCTCAGAATGCAAATCCAGGTGGGACAATATTAACTATAACAGGCAATTTATCAGTAACAGGAACTTATAGTGATAGTACAGGCGCAGTAGGTACGGCTGGCCAAATACTATCTTCAACTAACACGGGTACAGCATGGATAAATAATGCCTCCAGTACTGGGGAATTTCCATTCAATGCTAATACCAATCCATTTACAATAACGATTAATCATTTAGGGTTACAAGGAGACTATCCTTCTGTAACTATAGTAACAACAAGTAACCGAGTAGTATTCGGTGAAATAAATTACACATCAACAACACAACTAACGGTAACTTTCTCAAAAGCTTTCTCAGGGACAGTTTACACTAATTAAACAAACATGGCAATAGAATTCAAAAATAATCTTGATATAAACCAAAATCAGTTACTAGATCCAGTAATTGAACTACAAGATACCGACGTAAATGCGGGAACAGGTACACAAGGGCAATTGTACTTTAATACGACAGATCAAGTATTAAAAGTATGGAACACTACAGGTGGTGCCTCTTGGAAATCTATATCAGGAGATATAACAGAAGTAACCTCTACAACAACTTCACAATTAGTAGTCACTAATGGAACCGGTCCAGTTGCTAGTCTAGCAATACAACTCGGAGCAATCGCAAACGGTAATTTAAACCTAGTAACATCAGATGTAATTTATGATTACATAGAAACTCTAGACCCAGTACTTAGTGTAACTGGTGGTTTAGGTATTGCTCTTACTGGTACTTCAGATGATGTAACAGTTAATGTGGCTTACTCAGGTTCAGACAGTGTTGTATTAGATGCTTCTGACGGTACAGCTGTTGGTCTTGCAACTGATGATAAAATAATATTTAGTGATACAAGTGATAGTGTAGTTAAATATGCTAACTTATCACAATTAAACACATCGAACTTCCACCCTACTCTTGCACAAGTATTAGCAAAAGGAAATACAACAGGTGGAACAGATCTAGCAGTTTCTGCTGGTGATGACATAACTTTCACAGATACGTCGAAAGCTCTTTTTGGAGATAGTGGAGACCTACAAATCTATCACGCTAGTTCAAATTCTTATATTACAGAACAGGGAGCAGGTAATTTATTTATTGAAGCAAGTGACAATATATATTTTAGAAATGCTGCTCAAGATGAATATTATGCTCAATTTACCGCTAATGGTGCGGTTAAATTAAGGTATGATAATGTTGTTAGATTTGAAACAACTAGTGATGGTGTAAAAATTACTGGTGGTTTACAAGATGTTAATTCTAGTTTAGGTGGTTCAGGTCAATATTTAACTTCTACAGGTACAGCAATAGATTGGGTAACTTTACCTACTTATGATAACTATGATTACTGGACAGCAACAGATGATGGCGGTAATACTTATAACGTGGAGAGCACTAATACATTTGATTTTGATGCTGGTGCTGGTATTACAGCTGTAGTAGGAACAGGAACAGTAGTTATAACAAATACAGATTTAGGTTCTTCGCAAACATTCTTTAAAACTATTACATGTGATACTTCTAGTATTGCGGCAACAGCTAATAATGACACTGCAATAATACAAGGTACAGCAGGGCAAATGGAAACAACAGGTTCTAGTAAAACTATAACCATTGCTTATCCTGCGGCAGGTACTGCTTTACCAGATGGATCAACAGCAGTAACACAATCTTCAGGAGATGATTCAACTAAAATAGCAACAACCGCTTTTGTACAAGCAGCAATGACTGGTTTATTAGAATTTAAAGGCGGATTTAATGCAAATACTGGTGCAATTGATGGTGGTGGTAACTTAACAAGTGGCGGTTCAAGAATAGCAGTTGCTGTTGGTGATTATTATGTAGTAACTACTTCTGGTGATTTCTATGGTAATGCATCTACACCACTTACAGTAGGTGACTCGGTAATATGTCAGACTGCTGCAAACGCAGGGGCTTCGGTTGAAGCTGACTGGATTGTTGTTCAATCTGATACTGATTTAGCAACAGCTACTACAGTGGGTATTGGTAATGTTGTACCACAAACAGGTGCAGTAACAAATTATATTCCAGATTCGATAACCGCAGCTTATAATGCAGGTACAGCAACACTAGGTGTTAGAGAAGCATCGGCAACACAAGCTGGTGGTCAAATAGTAGCAGCGTCTACTCCACTAGTTGCAACCTATACAGGAAGCGGCGCTAGTAGAACAGTTACTTTAACTTATGATTCAGCAAATGATCCTAATACGGCTTCAGTTGTTTTAAATGGTAGTTTAAGTTATGTAAGTAGAGCTTATAATGCTGGTATAACAACTTGGGCAGTAACAGTAACCGATGCATCAGTATTTGGCGGAGGTAGTGGCATTACTACATCGGCAGAAGTTATGACAGCAGCAGGGCAAACAGTATATTGTGACGTAACAAGATCTGGTGCTACTATAACATTTGCTTTCACTGGAGACATATCAAATTCAACTTATACAGCGCTATTGACTAGAATATCTTAATAAAATTAAATAAGACATGGCTATACAATTTTTAAATACCGGGTATTTCCCAGATAACGCTAAATTAACTTTTGGTGATGCGACTACTCCGGATTTAGAGATTTATCATGACGGAACTGATAGTTATATAGCAGAAGTAGGGACAGGAGATTTAATTATATCAGGTGGTAATGATATTATTTTTAAAGATGCAGTTGGCAATTTATTAGTCAACATGAATCAATCAGATAGGGTTGAATTATATTTTGGAGGTTCAAAGAAATTTGAGACCTATAGTACAGGGGCTGGCGTAACTGGTAACTTATATTTTACATCAGGAAATAAAATACATTTTGATAATGGCGTAAGCAATGATTATTATATAGAGAAAAGTGGCACTACATTAACATTTAATACTGGTGGTACTTATGTATTTAATACCGGGGATGCGACTTTTGCAGGGGATATAGCTGTTGGACCAAAAAGCAATGCAACTGTACAGGTTTCAGAAAGTGGTAATTCAACAGTAAAAATGTTAGCAGGGAGTGTAGGTAGAGTTGGTACGTATAGTAGTCATAATTTAAATTTAATGGCTAATAGTAACACTGTATTAACATTAGATACATCACAAAATGCAACTTTTGCAGGTAATGTAGATGTTAATGGAACAGAAATAACAGTCGGCACTAATGGATCAATTTTTGCAGAAAATGTAGTACGATTTAAGTCAGCAGGTGCGGCATATATAGATCATAATACTACATCACAATCTATTAAATTTAGATTATCTAATAGTTCTTCTTTGGATGTAACACCCCTTGAAATAACACCAAGTTATTTAGTTGCCGCAGGAGATATTTTCGTCGGAGCAGATAGCACATATGATTTAGGTGCAACTGCAAATAGATGGGCAAATATTTGGGTAGATAATATTAACGGTGCTCCACCACTTAGTGGATCTTATTTACCTCTTGCTGGTGGTACTATGACTGGAGACGTTATATATGATGATGATGTTAAAATTAAGTTAGGTTCAGGTGGTGGAAATTCTGCTATATATCACAATGGAACAGATATGTATATTAAACAACTTACTCCTGCTGGAGATTTAAGCCTTCTCGCTGATAGTACTGGTTCTGGTGGATCTGCTACAGCTTATTTATGGTTAGACGGTGGGGTAGTAAAAACTCGAGTTGCTAAAGACATGAATTTTGAAGATAATGTAAAAGCTTCATTTGGTAATGTAGTAACTCCAGATCTTGACATTTATTCTGATGGTAATAATGGGGTTATAAGTACTAATGGCGCTTCAGGTAGTTTATATATTACACAAAATGTAGATGATGAGGATATATATTTTCAAGCAGATGACGGATCAGGTAGCGTTACTACCTATTTCTTCTTAGATGGTAGCCAAACTAATATTCATTGTCAAGTTGATTTCAGAATATACGATGATAAAAAATTACAACTTGGTAATGGTGCAGATTTAGAAATATATCATGACGGTACAAATTCATATATAGATAATATAACTGGGGATCTAATTATCAAAAATCAAGCTGATGACGCACGTATTAGATTTCAGTGTGATAATGGCTCTGGAGGAACTGCTACATATTTTGATTTACAAGGTAGTCAAGCAGGCAGTTATTTATTTACAAATTGGTATGATAATTCTGTAATAACTCTTGGTAATGGATTGGATTTCCAAATGTGGCATGACGGTACAAATACTAAGTTTTATAATCAAACTGGTGATTTAAAAGTAGGTGTAACAGGTACTTTTGCTATTCAAAATAACTCTTATGACGAAAATATAGCAACCTTTGCAAAAGATGGTGCAGTACAATTATTTTATGATTCTTCTAAGAAATTAGAGACTACAAACCTTGGGGTTACAATACATGGAAATTTAAATTTAAATGATAATGGGCATTTACGTTTTGGCGCAGATAATGATTTAGATATTTATCATGATGGAAGTAATAGCTTTATAAAAAACAACACAGGATCACTTGTTATTGAACAAGCAGCAGGGGCTATAGCATTAAGACCTGTTACAGGTGAAAATGGTATACTAATCGTTGAGAATGCTGCAGTATCATTATACTACGATAATTCAAAGAAATTAGAGACAACAAATACAGGAGTTACAGTAACCGGAGATGTTGGAGCTACAACTTTAACTTTAACTGGCAAAGGAACTTCAGCTGCTACAGTTGATGGAGATGGCTCTACTACAATGGCCACAAAAGGTTGGGTTGAAAGTAAACTTACAGGCGCAACACTTTACCAAGGAACATGGGATCCAAGTGGCGGGGGTTATGGTAGTCCTGATTTAAGTACTGGATCTTTACAAGTAAATGGATATTATTATATATGTAGTGCTGATGGTACTGCAGAACCAAATGGTACAGGAACAGAACCTGACACATGGCATACTGGAGATTGGGTAATATGGAACGATGATGTTGGTAGCGGTGAATGGCAAAAAATTGACAATACAACTGTTCTTTCCGGTGCTGGTACAGGAGACTATTTAGCTAGATGGACAGATACTGAAACACTAGGGGATTCAGTAGTATTAGTTTCGGGTAATGATATAATAATACCTCAGTATATTAGACATACAAGCGACCCTAGTGATGATACATATTTTGGATTTAGTGCTAATGACACTTTTGTAGTTTATACAGCTGGTGGCAAAGGAATAGAAATAGATTCAAACAGAAATGTAACTTTTACAGGTGATGTTTTACTAGGCAGTTCTAAAGGATTATATACAAATCTTTTACAAGCTGTATCTAGTGCGGGATTAAAATTAGGCAATGATGATAATAGCCAGTATATTTTTATTAAAGATGATACGGGTATAGGAATCGGAACGACTACCCCTGCTTATAAATTAGATGTCAATGGAGGTTCTATCTTCATGGATACTGATTGGCCTTTTTATTTAGGTAGTACAAATGCGTTTATAGAAGGAAATAGCACAGGTACTATAATACGTAGTAATGCAACAGCTGGTTTTACATGGACTGATGGTGGCACTAGGCATATGACATTAGACACTAATGGAAATTTAGGAATTGGAACTGCAACCCCTTCAGAAAAACTACAAATTTATGATACTGGAAATGCTGCATTAAAAGTAACAGGTGATGGGAACGCTACATTAATACTTGATTCAGATTCTGATAATAGCGGGGCTGCAGGATCATATTTAACTTTTAGAGATAATGGTGCTACTAAATGGGTTTTTTATAAAGAAACTAATAATGATTTATATGTTTATAATCCAGGTGTTGGTTACCCTATGCACTTCCAAGCCGGTGGTGATTTAAAATTATTAGAAGATGGGAATGATCTTATAGTAGGTACATTATCTAGTGGAAATACATCAACACTAACAGTTAACCATGAAGGCGGTGCTAGCGCAGTTGCAAATTTTAAATCAAGAACAAATAGAGCTCAAGTATTAATAGGAGACAATGATACAAATGGTTACTTAGTAGCAGAAGGCGGAATATTTGGTATCGGGAGAACTGCTTCATTAGATGCTAATAATATAAATATTGATGGTAGTCACAAAGTTGGTATTGGAACAACATCCCCTGACGCTAAACTAGAAGTTGTTGGTGGAATTATTGCTGGTGGAAAAACAACATATACAAAAAGTCATGCTTCATTAAATACTACAGGAACAGCAGTTGCGGGATTAAGCACTGGGGCGGATTTAGAATCCTCAGTATTTATATTTACATGTTTTGGTGGTGATGGCTACCAAAGAATAGTATATTCATGTAGAAACGAAAGTGGTACATGGAATATAGATAAAGATATAGACGAAGGTGTAAATGCTTTCGATGTAACCTATGCTGCAGATGGATCTGATAATATTACTTTTACATTTAAATCAAGAAGTGGTACACAAAGTTATGCGCCACAAATTACCGTAGAAGCTATGGGATCTAGAATTAACCAATCATATATAAATTAAGATATGGCGGAAATTAAAAAGATAAATACCGAGTTACAACCGATAGACAAACTATTAGATACAAGTGGTGATGCAGGAACATCTGGCCAGATATTAAGTTCTACAGGTAGTGGTACAAATTGGATTGCTAATACTGGTGGTACTATAACTGGTAGCGGTGCTGATGAGCAAGTTACATATTGGACCAGTAGTTCTGTAATTGATGGTGATTCTGGATTTAAATATAATAAAAGCAGCGGTGGATATGCCGCAGTAACTCTTAGTAGTGCTTCTGCACCACAACTTTGTTTTAAAGAAACTGGCTCGGCTTATACAGAATCAATGCGTCTTTTACGAGATAGTGATAAATTAAAATTCACTTACGGCGATAATGCAAATGAAGAAGCAATGACGATTGTTGGTGGAACAGGTAGTGATGTAGGTTATGTCGGAATCGGGACGGCTAGTCCTGAAACTAATTTGCACGTATCTGGAACAACTTCTTATGGTAGTATAAGAATATCTCCAACATCTACTAATGGCGAGTCAGCTATAGCATTTTTCTTAGATACCGCGGGAACTACTACAGGCACAGCTTGGGTTGTGGGTCACGCTGGCTGGGGTCATACTAATGATTTTGTTATCGGTAATCAAACATATGGAGGACCAGTGATGTTAATGCAAACCGACGGAAAAGTCGGAATCGGGACGACAACCCCACAAGTTAAACTAGATGTTAATGTAGGTGGTAATAGCGGTATGGGTGTTAGTTTTGCGGGAGGTATTTCATCTGGAGAATACCAAGGTATTCATTTTGGTTATAGTGAAAATGGAAATACCCAATATAGAAAATCTGCTCTTGTATTTGAAAGACAAGATAGCTCAGCTAGAGGTAAAATACATATTTTAAATAATGCCCAAGCTGGTAGTAATAGTGCAGCCTTGGCAGATTCCAGGGTAACAATACAATATGATGGCAACGTCGGAATCGGAACGACCAGCCCGGCAGTAGAATTTCACGTAAAAGCAAGTAGTGGTTATGCTGAAACAAGATTATCAGGAGCGTCTGGTAGTGGTGCTACTTTAGAATATTATGATGATACTACTGCGTTAGCAGATATATATGCAAATCCCACAAAACAATTAATATTTAGAACTAACGGCGCTACGACAGCTTTGACTTTAAATGAAAGTCAAAACGCAATTTTTGCAGGAAGTCTTGTTATGGGGGGAGCAACTCTTGCTAATAGTTATATGATAGAAATGATACCAACTGGGGGTAATATACTTAGAAGTACAAGAGGAACATCTGTATTTGGATCTTATCAATCTACTGATGGTCCAGCATATTTTGGTACTACATCAAGTGATGATTTTGTGTTAATTACTGCCGATACAGCAAGATTAACTTTAAGCGCTGCAGGTGGCGCAACTTTTTCAGGAGATATGCAAGTTGGTACTTCAAATGCAAATTATGAAGCTGGATTTGGAGTAGATATTGTAGATAAAGTTTTCACTTATGGTGCCGAATTTCAAGCTACAAATGCTGATATACAAATAGTCTTAGGTAGAAACAATGGAACATCCGTACAAGGAACAGGTGCTATTGGAGCAAGCGCAACAAATGCTTTTCACGTTTATGATACAAGTAGTGTCGTACAGTTATTCCAAGTTGCTCAATCTTCTGGTGATGCAACTTTTAAAAGAGATATAACAGCTAGAATTGGTAATTTTAAATCTCCCGATGCTTCAGCTAGTACATTGATGAATTTAATGGCTAGTGATGGAAATAATGCTGCAACTTTTAGAACAACTTCCTCCGGAAAAATATTTGAAATAAGATCACAAAATAGTGGTACTTTAAAATTTGATTCAACAAGCGCAGAATTTACAGGTAGTATTTATATACCAGGATATATCAGACACACAAGTGATCCTAGTGATGATACATATTTTGGATTTAGTGGTAATGATACTTTTGTAGTTTACACAGCTGGTGGTAAAGGAATAGAAATAGATTCAAATAGAGCTGTAACCCTTACCGGTGTTTTAAATATAGCCGCTGGTCAAAAAATATATTTAGGTGGTAGCACAGCTAGGATGCAAGTATATCATACAGGCTCAAGCGGTGAAGCTATTGTTTTAAATAAAGAAGGTAATTTAAGTTTAATTAACCAAAGTCATGGTGATGATATTGTATTTAAAACAGAAAATTCCAGCGGAACTGTAGTAACACCTTTAACTTTAGATAGTGCTGGTGCTGCAACTTTTGTAGGTCAAGTAACAATACCTGTAACCCCTACAGCAAATGCTCATGCTGCTAGTAAAAAATATGTAGATGATAGTTTAGTAAACTCTACTATTTATCAAGGAACTTGGGATGCTAATGATGGGGCTGGTGGTAATCCAGATTTAACAACTTCTACTTATAAAACAAATGGTTATTATTTTGTGGTAAGTGTAGCTGGTGATGCAACACCAAATGATCCAGGTACAACGCCGGATGATTGGCATGTAGGTGACTGGGTTATATATAATACCCACACAGGAAGCGGTGCTTGGCAGAAAATAGATAATAGTTCAGTTATATCTGGAGCAGGTACAGGACAAAAAGTAGTTAAATGGGATGGAAGTGGAACTTCAGAAACTTTAGCCGATGGTCCAATTACATTTAGCACAAATGATTCTACTTTTGCAGGGACAATAACAAGCACAGCTGGAACTTTATTGTTAACTAATGGCTCAAATACAAGAGGTTTTGCAACAAACGGTTCTGGTCATTTACAAATAAGTAACGCGGCAAATAGTGCTGGTGTTTTATTTTTAACAGATGACTCTTTAACTCTTGGTTCAGCAGCGGGTACAGGTTCGCATACATTATATGCAGGAGCTGCAACTTTTGCAGGGAATGTAAGTTTAATTAGAACTGGTAGTGGGGATACTGGTACTTTATTAGTACAAGGTGGTGAAGGGGCTGATGCAGTATTACAATTATATGCAGATGATGCAGATAATACCTCAGATAAATGGTCATTAACATCTCAAGCTGCAACTAATGATTTAATATTTAAAAGCAATACATCAACAGTACTTACATTAGCTGATGGTAGTTTGGGCGCAACTTTTGCAGGGAATATTGATGTTCAAGGAAATTCTGCTACAATAGGAAGTAGCAGTCAAACTACTACAACCTTAAATCTTACAGCTACTAATACTGCTGGCTCCCCTGCTAATGCTGTTGAAGTTATAATGACAGGTTACGAGGGAAGAGGTATAGGGCATTTTTATAAAGATACAAGTTATAGTGGTGAAGAATGGTTTAGTGGTTTAAGATATAGCGGAGCTTTCGCTAATTGGTCTGTAGGTTATGATGCGTCAGGTGGACAAGCAGAATACGCAGCTAATTCTTTATTTACAATATACAAAACAGGTGATGCAACTTTTTATGGGGACGTAACAATAGATGATGGGGCTAGTTCTACTTTAAGTATTTATAAAGATAATGCTGGGGCTGGGAAAATAAGTTTTTATAACGATACCACACAGCAAGTATATTTATTACATGATTCAAGTGAAAACTTTTATATACATGGCGGTACTGGGACACAGTTAATTTTTTATTCTGGCGGGGCTGAATCTTTTAAATTAGATGCTTCACAAAATGCCACTTTTGCAGGGAATATTAATCTTCCTACAGCAAATTATTTAAGATTTTTAGCTGCAGCTTCAAATTCAGATGCAACTGTATTGTTTGGAAATACATCTGGTACAGGTGGTACTTTAAAATTTAAAAGGAACTCAGATAGTGCTTCAATTCTTACATTAAATGGTGATCAATCTGCAACTTTTGCAGGAGATGTAGCTGTTAATGGTAACACTACTTTAGGTGATGCTGGGAGTGATGATACAACAATTAATGGTCAATTAACTCAACTTACTACTGATGCATTGGGTTATAAATTATATAGAACAGGTGGCGGTACTAGTATGCTAATATCAGCT
>Ga0080013_1006151_pt1 | contig 10807 bp, 20 predicted proteins | sample ETNvirenome_6_85_FD_69236 | JGI IMG/M metagenome (GOLD analysis project Ga0080013, IMG submission 69236) | Marine viral communities from the Pacific Ocean - ETNP_6_85 (SPADES assembly) (version 2) | ecosystem: Environmental > Aquatic > Marine > Oceanic | place: Pacific Ocean | collected 2013-06-19
AGCTTTCATTTCTCAAAAGAACGGGTTTCTATACCTCCACGAAATGCGAGCTTATAGAGACGGATATTCCGACACAACTCTCCTAGATATACTAAGAGGTTGTAAGAAGTTTAACGTTACTAAGTTAGTTATTGAGACAAACTTTGGTGATGGTATGGTTGCAGAACTCTTTAAAAAACACCTGCAACAAACAAGACAACATATAGATATAGAAGAAGTTAGAGCTAATGTCAGAAAAGAAGATAGAATTATTGATAGCTTGGAGCCAGTTCTTAATCAGCATCGTCTGGTATGTAATAGGTCTGTTATCGAATGGGATTATGCATCTAATAAAGACGCTGCTCCTGAAGAGCGCCTTCAGTACATGTTATTCTATCAGATGTCCCGTATGTGTAGAGAAAAAGGTGCTGTTAAACATGATGACAGATTAGACTGTCTATCACAAGGTGTCAAATACTTTACAGATGCTCTCTCTATCTCAGCTAACCAAGCTATCATAGATAGAAAGAGAAAAGAATGGGATTCCTTACTTCAAGACTTCATTGAACAACCCCAAAGTTCCGCTAACCACTTGGTTTTTGGTATGAATCAAGACCAAAGAGACCAAGCTAGACTTAAAGAAGGTCAAAAGGTAGTGGAGACCTGGGTTTAGGTAAGAAGGGGTGTATACAGGGGAAGGGAAGGGTGGACCCTCCCCCATGAGGAAGCCGGTCTATTTCATAGACCACTTCCTCTTAATACTTATATTATCTATTTTCCCTTAATGAACATACTAATATACCTATTATATCTACTCTAACATTAATAAACCATCCTTATGACAGCCCCACCACAGCATAAACAAAGGTATTACTATATATTCTGGAGTATAGCTACTATAGCGGTAGTGATTGGACAGATATATGTAGCTACAAGCTATAAAGCGTTAGCAGAGGCATTGAGATTATCTCTATTATGAATATATATGATAACTTCCTTAACCCTCAAGACTTTAAACTAGTATCTACCTTCCTTCTTAGTAATAAAGTACCTTGGATGTATAATGATACTATAACTGGTCAAGAAGAAGACTGTGATGGATATCAATTCGTACATACCTTCTTTAACGTCGCTAAACCTTTTGACTGTAATTCATGTAAGTATTCTAAATTCTTAGACCCCCTATGGACTAGATTGTCCCCTAAGTATATATTACGTGTTAAAGCTAACCTAAGACCGAGAACTTCAGAGTTAGTACAGAGTGAATGGCATACAGATACAGATATTGTACAGGCTAAGACAGGAGTCTTCTACCTTAACACTAATAATGGCTCTACCGTGTTTAAAACAGGAGAGAAAGTAGAGAGTAAAGCTAACCGGTTACTCTTGTTTGATAGTCAACTAGAGCACTCTGGTACGTCTTGTACAGATCAACGTAGACGAATAGTGCTAAACCTTAATTACGTCCCCACCTCGATGAATGGTAAAGAACAACTCCCCCTATAAGACCTATTTCCTTGAGAAATACCTTAAAGATTATAAGATTGATGTAAGTAAAGTTAAGAATATAGTGGAGATTGGAGCAAAAGACTGTGTAGAAAGCTTGAAGTTTACAGAATTATTCCCTAATGCTCATGTTACAGCGTTTGAATGTAATCCAGAGCTTACAGCTTTGTGTGAGTTTAATGCAGGTATGAGTGATAGGATAACGTTTGTAGATAAAATGGTTACAGATAAACCACAGATCTCTACGTTCTATCTTCCAAATGGTGAACCCGGTATGGGGTCAATGAAAAAGTGTGTCCTTCCAGGAGCCTCTGTAAGCGTCGAAACAGTGCGAATGGATGATTATATCACAGATGAGGTTATAGACCTGCTGTGGGTCGACGTACAGGGCGCTGAGGTCGATATACTGCAGAGCTTTGGTAGTAAGTTGGATAATGTTAGGACTATTTACGTAGAAGTTAACATTTTACCATTGAGATACTATGAATCTTCTTCACCTGCAGGGATAACGAATATGTTACAGTATAGGACGGTAAAAGAGACTTATCTTGTGTCAAAGAATGAAGTCCATATGATTTTAACATAAATTTCTGAAGGGTATTAACGTGATAGTACGGATGAACTATCCCCCCATGCCCCCTCGTTTTCCACAGCCCTGTGGATAAGTCCCCCGCTCGTGCTTCGCACTCGCTCGCGCAATACGTATCGCACGTGTTATCTCCGCGCGACGAGCGAGCGTAGCGAGCGAGGCAGTTTTCCACAGGTTATTTTGTGGTGATCTGTGGCGATGTGGTATCATATCCATTCTTCTTTGATGTTGAGAGTATCTCGACTCTCCCTTTAGGGTGAGGAGAGTCTCGATTACTTCAACTAGAAGAATGAGAGACAAGCCGGTTAGCCTTGATTGTCAGCATTCCCTGACCGATTGGTTGACACCTGAAATGATCCATGCAATACTGGGTCATCAGCGAACGACACCACGTCGAAGCTTGACGTAGACCATTATCCTTTGAATCGAACCGACGGGCACTGATGGCAGACTCAACAAGCAACGAAGTTGGTGAGACGCCGCGACCATTACCTTGACAACTGAATACAACGTAGCGAATAGTGAACAGCTATGCAGGTTACAGCCTGGATGCTGGTGCAACTCCAGCCCATAGCATTTGTTTAGTACCCGGAGGTACAACTATGAATGCAATCATCCATTGCAAAGCTAACATCTTCATGACTGATGCAGTCAATCATAAATACATCACGGTCATTGATAATATCAAGGACTATGATGAGGTTGATCTAATCGTTGAAGATGTACCATACGAGTACATCGATGGCACTTATCAAGATCCTGATGAGCAGCTATGTGAGTTCTATGGTATTGACTACAACCTAGTCAATTGTATTGAGGCAGCGTGATGCTTGGGGTCAAACCCCTCTCAATACACTAGGCATTCGTGCCTAATTGTTCACCTTACTACCCATGTTTAAACTCATGTCTTATGTACAAGTACCATTCCGTACATCCAATGCAATCGAATCCTTGGAGGTTGATCTACTCAAGCAACAAGCCAGATGCATATTCAAAAACGGACGTGGTTATGAGTATGCAAATGTTAGCAAGAGAGCAATTGCAAATGTGTTGTTTAATCCCGACGTATCATTAGGATTCTGGGTTAACAATAACCTAGTTAATACTGAGCGTACTAGAGAGATTGGACACACAACTAATGTGACACGTTCACGCCTTGAGGCAGTACTCAAGAAGCCTGAGCTTCCTTGCTTTGCATAAACAATAGGGACGCAAGTCCCTTCCTGATCCTATGGTCTAGCGGTTATGACTCTACCCTGTCACGGTAGCAACACGGGTTCAACTCCCGTTAGGATCGTTGCACTATATGTGCAAATGTTCACCTATTAATTATCATCATGCTTAATGCAATTGATAACATCAAAGCTACCTATGACTACGAGACATGCAAGGAAATTGTCAATCATGGCTGTCAATCTGGTGTGTGCTCTGAACACATATATTATGGTGACACCATCCAGTTCTATGATACCTACGAAGCGGACATCATTCCCTATCTCATCGATAACTATGATGTTGAGTTCTTAGTTGATTTGTTCAAGGAATCACTATTAGGTGGTGACTTAACAATCTATAAGAATAACGTATGTTGGGCTTTCATTGAATCAGTTGCCTTTGATGCAGTTGATGAAGAAGATGAGAGATTAGAGCTAGAGGATGCTAAGATAGCAGAGTACATGCAGCCAATGACTGTTTGATTTTCTTCTCCAGCCCTTCGGGGTTGGATAAGGGATTCACATCTCTTAATCCACCTATGGCGACTAAGTCGTCACCTACTCAGTTAATTATGGCTAAAAGAATAGGAGTAGTAGGCATAACTAAGGCTGAGAATGCTCAGTTAGGTCTACTACTCAAGTATATCTTCACTAATGAGGAGGTATACAATTCCATACCCAAGGAAGTACTGCCTTATCCTGATGCATTCACTGCATTATGTGGGAGGTACTCGAAATGAAAACAGTATGGACTATCACTACCAATGCAGTATCAGGGACACCTGAACTATTTGGTGTTTATGAAAATGCAGGGGCTTGTGCCTTAGCCTTCGAACATATCACTCAATGTTGTAATGATGTTGATGATCAGTATAGAATTAAACATTCAGTTGTTGAAGAGTATACTGATTTAGTTGAACAGTTTGAACAATGCAACAAGGAACGCCTTGAAGCAATAGCTAAGGAAGAGGCCGATGTCATTGATTAAACAACACCTTCATAAACAGTTGGAAGGTACATTCATTCTTGAATTATCTTACTCTGATGTTGAGTATCTCTTGTCTTATTTAGATGAGGATAAACAAGGCAGCAGAGCTTATCAGATAAGAGAGGATATATTTCAACAAGTTTATGAATGAAGCTCTCTCTAAGCCCTAGTCTTAGGGTTTACTGAGGGACTCACATCCCTTATTGTTCACCTACTGTTTTATTATGACAGCATCTAAACTACAAGCCAAGCCAATACGTAAGGCTACAACTACAACTGATTCACCTGCTGTTGTTATAACTAAGCAGCGTGACTTCACACATAAAGAGCCTATTATCATTCCATCTCATCTTGATGAAGTACCAGTAATAAGCGCAGCATCTTATGTTAAGGATGCACGCAATCGTTGGTATATTCATAACGTTGAGCTCAAGGAAGTATTCGATGCTCATGTTAATGTGTTCAATGTAGTTAAGCCTCATGCACTTAAGGCTCATGGTTATATTGTAGAACAATTCAATACATTAAGAAAGACTAATGCATAAGAAGTATAAGTTTACTCTTAATGTACGTACTAAGTTGTCTCCTAGTGAGGCAATTTGGTACATTACACAGAAGATCAAGGATTCAATTCCTGTTCTATCTATTGACTATGATATAGTAGAAGACAGACCAACAACTGATGAGCATCATGGAGGTATTACCGATGACTAATGAACGAGCTTATCTTGAAGCTTTGATGTTAGCTATTGTTGCACCTGATGAGGAGAAGAGCTTAATGGCTCAAGGACTCGCACAACGTGCAGGTACTTACTTATCTGAACATGATCGAGACCTTTGTCAAAAGGGTATTGAAACATGTATGGAATACTTAAGGGAGTACTCATGAAGATACCTAACTGGCAACATCATTCAAAGAAAGAAGCTAAGCGTACCTTGAAACCTCAAGCGTTACGTGATGCAAGGAGGCGTACTAAGAATCTTATTGTTAAATTAACTTCACAATCACGCCGCCATGCTTAAGTATCATGTTAAACTAGAGAGTGGTAGGGATTTCATTATGGAATCACCTTATCACAAGGACGATGTTGAAGCCTGCTATGAATTAGCTTATGATGCTATGGAAGAGGCTGCAATGATGGACGACTACCTGGAGGATATTACACTTATCAATGTCTAAAAAGAAATACTATCCTAATAACTATGATGCTTACAGCGAAGCACCATCTGAATTGTTTGACTCTATTCCCTTCGATGAGTTCATGGATTGGAAAGCTGCAGGATGGGAATTACCATCATCTATAGCTTGTGTTATCCGAGAAACTACCTCAAAAGGTAAAGTAAAGGAATATGTTTATAGCCGTGCAGGTGATGCTAAGAAAAGAGCACGTAAAATCATGGATGCAGGTAATGAATTCATTGTCTGTACACCTGATGCAGTACACGCTATGTATCCCGAGGAGGTACCAGAATATGACGACCCGCTCGCTTGAAGATATTTATTCTTATGAACAACAAGCATTAGACTTGTTAAATAAAGATCACCCACACTTTGATGAGATAAGATCTTTATTAGTTGATCAAATCAACGACGAGATACACGACTATGCCTACACCCGCGCAAATTGAGGAGCAAGTACAACTTGAAAGAGAAGCTATTGCTCAAGGACTCAAACGTTTAAGGGATAACACATCCAAGTTAGAGGAGAAGAGTTATGCATCAGCTACAGTTTATGGTGTAGCTTCTATTGATGCATTAATGGAACCTTTGGTTAAACGTATTGAGGACACTACTAATGATAGATTGAAGCGCAGGACTGGTTACCAATTCCAATTGATTAAAGATTATGTCTCTCAATTAGAACCATTAGCTTCTGCTGCTATATCATGTAAGCTTACCTTTGATAAAGTATTTACACATAAAGAAGGTAGTAACACATTAGTTAAAGTATGTGAATCTATTGGACATGCTGTTGAAGATGAATGTCAGATGCGACACTATGAGAAGTGTGCGCCTGGTTTATTAAATGTTCTTAAAGAAAACTATTGGCATAGATCCATTGGTACACATCAAAAGATTGTAGTGATTCAAACACTAATGAATCGTTATAATGTAGATAGATGGGTAACATGGGGTGCTGCTAATAGAGTTAAGTTAGGAGGCTGGTTACTTGATTGCGTTATGGAAACAAGTGGTTGGTTCTACAAGGACATGAGGAAAGAGGGAAGGCGTAGGGTAAATTATGTTATGCCTACACCTGAGTTTCTCACAATCAAAGATCAAGTGATGGCAGAGAGTGAGTTGTTTGCTCCACTATCTTGGCCTATGTTAATTGAACCTAATAACTGGACTAATGAAAAGCCTGGCGGTTACTTACTTAATGAGGTAATGCGAGGTAATGATATGGTCCGGCGTTCACGGTCACCATCTATACAGGGAGAGATACCGATCCAGTTCCTTAACAGAATTCAGAAGGTTAAGTATCGGTTGAATAGATTCACTGTAAATGTAGCCGACCAGCTCTGTGAACGTGGTATTAGTATAGGTAAATTTATACCTATCGTAGAGATACCTCTCCCTCCTAAACCTGTAGACATAGCAGACAACAAGGATGCACGTAAGGCATACCGGAGAGCTGCTGCAGAGGTATTGAATAAGAATGCGAGTGCATTTAGACGTTCATGCCGTACAAGGATGACTATAGAGACAGCAGAGAGATTTAAGGATAAGGATTTCTTTATACCTTGGTCTTTTGATTATAGAGGTAGAGCATACCCTATACCTGCATTTCTAACAGTTCAGGATACGGACTTTGGGAAGTCACTCATTAGATTTGCTGATGAATCAGTATTAACTGACGCAGGATATGAGTGGTTAGCATTCCAATGTGCTACTACATATGGATTAGATAAGGCAACTATGACCGAGAGGTTAGCATGGACTAGTGCTAACATCCATCTAATCACTAAAATAGCCATTGATCCTATAGATAATATAGGAGATTGGGAAGTAGCAGAAGAGCCCTGGCAGTTCTTAGCATCATGTGATGAGTATTATCATTGCGTGATAATTAAGGATCGTAAGACCACTGGTTTATGTGTAGCCACAGACGCTACATGTAGTGGGTTACAGATACTAGCTGGATTGGCTAGAGATAAGTCAACAGCTGAGTTAGTTAATGTACTACCTGCTGATAGACCTAAGGATGCATACAAGGTTGTGGCTGAGGTATCCAAGTGGAATATACCTGACAGAATACGTCCCGTTTGGGATAGGAAATGCGTTAAGCGCACTGTCATGACAATTCCATATAATGCCAAACCTTTCTCTAACCGTACCTACATCAGGGATGCGTTAGAAGAGAAGAATGTTACGATTGATAAAGATGAACTCACAATCACGGTTCAGGCGGTTAGGATGGCTATGCACAATGTTGTGCCCGGACCTATGGCAGTTATGAAATGGATTGAAGACGAGGTATCTCAAGCTATCAATAGGGGTACTACAGAATTAGAATGGACAACACCATCTGGTTTTATAGTTAACCAACGTATCATGAAGAAGAAGACTGAGACCATGCAGTTACAACTGCTAGGTAAATGTAAGTTGACAGTAGCTACAGATGATACTAATGAAGTAGATAAGATTAGGCATAAAGCTGCTACAGCTCCTAACCTTATACACTCTCTAGATGCATCACTACTGCACCTTAGTGTTAATAGATTCGATAAACCTATAGCTTTAATACATGACAGTGTATTATGTAGAGCTACTGATATGTCTATATTGTCTGGTTTAGTTAGAGAAACCTATATGGATCTCTTTGCTAAGCAAGATTACTTAAATGAATTCGCATCACAAATAGGTGCGGAAACTAAACCACCGATTATAGGAGACCTTGAACCGTCTACTGTAATTGATTCCACATATTTCTTTTGTTAATGTTACAATCCCATTATTCACTATTTGATTCATTCTTTGCTCCTATGAGGGTAGTTGTTGTCTCTGAAGAGAGGTTACAGCAAGCTGAAAGAGAGGCAAGACAGAATCAACTGCAAGTCCTTGATCATCGCATTGAGGAGCTGACACAGTATCGTAAATCTCTATCTGCACAGATAACTGCACTTGAACCTCAAAAGGCAGGCGCTGATCTAGATGCATTGGATGGAGGCACACACGATGGCTAATAGAACCACACATATTACTGATGAAGTAACACTAGAGGGCTTTCAAGCTGTCCTGGAACCAGGTAAGTTTGGATATTCTCTATCGGCTGTAGTTGATGCAACCATCACTAACAAGCTAGAAACTGAGAGGGCTGAAGTTCTTAAATGGGCAGAGTCTAAGCTCAAGAATCCTAAACGTGCTACACTTAAACCAACACCCTGGGAAGAGGTAGCTGATGGGAAATATAAATTAAAATTCTCTTGGAATGAAGAGAGAAAGCCACCTGTGGTAGACACAGAAGGCACACCAATTACAGATACTAAGACACCGTTATATGGAGGATCTACTGTTAAGCTTGGTTTCTATCAGAAGCCTTATATACTTAAGGATGGAGTTACCTATGGAAGTAGTCTTAAGTTGGTTGGTGTACAGGTTGTCTCAGTAAAAGGAAATGCTGGTGTAGATGCTGGTGATTTAGATGCTACTGAAGTAGCTGAATTATTTGGCACTACATCAGGGTTCAAAACAACCGACCCTAATGTGACACCACCTGCTAATGACCAAGAAGAAGCGGAAGACTTCTAAATTTAGATCAGGTCTAGAAGAGAAGGTCGCTGATCTTCTCCAAGGACTTGGCGTATTGTATAAATATGAATCACAGAAACTCCCTTATACTATCCAGCATAATTACACTCCCGATTTTGTTCTCCCTAATGATATCTACTTGGAAACCAAGGGGTACTGGGATGCATCAGACAGACGGAAAATCCTTGCTGTTAAAAAGTCTAACCCCGAAATAGATCTAAGGATGGTCTTCCAATCACCCTATAATACAATTAGTAAAAAAAGTAAGACAACATATGCCATGTGGTGTGAGAAGCATGCCATCCCATGGACGTCTTTCCATAATATACCACTCGAATGGTTGATATGACCAGCGAATTTGTGGCTCACGAACCATGTGAAACTTGTGGCTCATCTGATGCCAATTCTGTGTATACAGATGGTCACAAGTTTTGCTTCGTGTGTCAAACTTACACACCTGCTGAAGGTATAAATCACAATCACGATATGACCACTGATGCAACACTCCAAGGGTACGCCCAAGAGCTTAGAAAACGTAATCTCACTGTTGGAACTTGCGAAAAGTTCAAAATTTACAGAGATGGAGATACTTTACGCTTTCCATACTTTACAGAAAGCGGGGTATTACAAGGAGTTAAAGTAAAGAATAAACGAAAAATTTTCACCTATGAAGGAATTTCCACTGATACCTTATTTGGTCAGCATTTGTTTCCTAGTAGCGGTAAACGTATTGTTGTTACTGAAGGTGAGCTAGATGCTGCATCGTGCTATGAAGCTATGCCAGGATGGCCAATGGTTTCTCTACCCCATGGTGCCGCTAGCGCCAAGAAGGACATACAAAAACAAATCCCACTATTTCAGGGCTATGAAGAGATCGTACTCTTCTTCGATCATGACGAGCCTGGCCGTAAGGCGGCGGAGGAAGCGGCAAGCATCCTTCCACCTGGCAAGGTCTCGATCGCTCGCCTTGAGGGCTACAAGGATGCCTCAGACGCACTACAAGATGGTAATGCTGAAGCGATTCGAAAGGCTATATGGGACGCTAAGCCGTTCAGACCTGATGGAATCATTGATGCAAAAACTCTTAGGGATCTGGTAACAACACCGCAACAACCTTATGATCATGAATACCCTTTCAAGGGACTTAACGAGAAGCTACACGGGATCCGGTATGGCGAACTTACAACATTTTGTGCTGGCTCTGGCTCAGGAAAAACCTCACTCATCCGTCACATTGCAGCTGACTTGTGCAGCAAAGGGGCCACTGTTGGGATCTTGGAGCTTGAAGCAAGCAACAGAAGAACAGCACTTGGATTGATGTCCACAGCTGTTGGAAAGAATTTGCATATTGGGGAACATGACAAAGAAGAACTTGACTCCGCCTTTGGGGATAGTATTGCCAATTGGAATCTTTATTGTTTTGATGGGTTTGGAAGTTATGATCCAGATATCATCTATAATAGAATCGAGTACATGGCTACTGGACTTGAATGCCGCGTCATCTTTCTAGATCACCTTAGTATATTATTGAGTGGACTAGAAGGGGATGAGAGGCGCATGATAGATACCACGATGACCAGGCTACGAAGCTTAGTTGAACGTACAGGTATCGCATTATTTTTAGTCTCGCATTTAAGGAGGGCGAGTAATGATAGAAACAGCCATGAAGAAGGCGGAAGAGTTAGCTTGTCCTCGCTTAGAGGATCACACTCAATCGCTCAAATTTCTGATCAAGTCGTTGCCCTCGAGGTCGATCAGCAGAGCGGAGCTGAACGAAA
>Ga0080013_1004345_pt2 | contig 10804 bp, 5 predicted proteins | sample ETNvirenome_6_85_FD_69236 | JGI IMG/M metagenome (GOLD analysis project Ga0080013, IMG submission 69236) | Marine viral communities from the Pacific Ocean - ETNP_6_85 (SPADES assembly) (version 2) | ecosystem: Environmental > Aquatic > Marine > Oceanic | place: Pacific Ocean | collected 2013-06-19
GCTGGGGAGTGGGTTAGTGGAACCCAACACCTAGAAAGATTAGAAACTCTTGTAGATGTAGTTTATAATGGGAGCTACTTTAACAGCACTGATAAGAAGGTGGAAGATTCGTTCAATGATTATCTGGATGTTACGTCTCTGATAACTGATGAGGAGGAAGCAGGACCTTTTAGTAGAGCGATGAAAGCATTCTCTTTCTCTTTTGCGGATAGGAACGCAGAAGCCACAGAAATAGAGACTTTAGTGGATATAGATTCGTGTCCCGATGAGTTCCTCCCCTATTTAGCAGATTTAATCGGATGGAACCTTGTTGGCCCAGACAGCACGAGACACAGAAATCAGCTTAGGCAAGCTGTATCAATTTATAAGGCTAAAGGAACCAAGCGTTCCGTGCAGAATGTCGTGGACACAGTGTTTGGCTCAACGTCTGCGTTCAACGTAACGTCAGGAACACTGTTTGATTTGTGGGAATCCTATGTTCCTAATATTATTTTCTATACTTTAGCTACAAGTTCAAATTTAACAAAGAATGGTCTAGAGACCTTCACAAAGAATAGAGCTGATGAATTAGGTTTAGATAAATACTCAAACACAAGTATAGACACTAATGTTAGACTAGCAGTGGACAGGATTATGTGGGAGCTTGTTAATGAATTTCCCAATAATTTTATATTCGCAAAAAAAACATTTCCTAGAGTTAAGTTTGTTTTCGCAGACACTCAGTTGCAGTACAGGGGACCGTGGGTAAGAAATAGTGACGGTAAGTATTATGCGGGAACCTTCTTTAGGGAAAGACTATCTAGGGAAATAATCTCAATACAAGATCCAAACTTTGTATTTAATTATCGAGACAGAATAATGCCCATTCCTAAGTGGGAGGATATAAAATATTATTCTGATTGCAATCTGTCCCTTTCTTTGTTGGATGCCATAAAGAAAAAATTAATATGTTTTGGGGTAGATGAGAGGGCGGCTAGTGAGGTTTATTCCTACATAGAAACGAATGTACTGGCTAGGGAAGATTCCTCCTTTTATAGGGACTCTTTCTTGTTCTTCACTGAGAATGAAAAGCTCCCCTTCAACTATGCGGATATAATAAATGTTAAACGGGCTAAGGGACCTGAGTTATTTAAATACTTGCCCTACTGGAATTCTAAATCATCTCATTTTAAAATCCGTCTCGCGGCAAGTTCATTTGATTTTACATCTAATAAATTAGACAAAGATTCCAAGTATGCTTTAAGAAAAATTAAGACACTTGTTGATAGCATGGCACCTGCACATGCTGTACCTGATATAATTCTTGACGTTTCTACGGTAGAGGATACTAATCTAACTTTAAGTGGTATTTCTGCCGAAAAAGCAGTAATGGGCTTAAGCTCAGTTGCAACAAGTTCTAATGCGTTTGCTACTATACTTACTAACTTTGCCGTTAGTACTATAAATCCAAGAAATACGAGCGTCTTAGCAACGGGACAGCAAACAGTGTTTAGAAGAGAGGCGGCTAATAGCTTGAGCGGTGCTTTGATGGGATCAGGCGTAGCGGATATTTTCTTCTCGGCTGCTCCCCGCAACGCTATCAGGAGAAAGAATTATAAGTATTTAACGAATGAAGAAAATATAGATCTTAGAGATGGAAAGGGCTCTGCTGGTTACGACTGGTTGTACAGAGCCAAACAGCTCCCAATTAATAAGGATGCAGGTACTTTTTATTCTAGTAAAGCTAACATGATTACTTCTGGAATACTTTCGTTAGGGTTTATACCTAGTACTCTTTCGTTTGCCCCTGTTCCTCTTAAGAGGGATCCTAATAATTTTGGAAATCTTATTAATACTGTGACGATAAGTCCACTCTGGACTAATTGTCAAGCTTATAACTCTAGTGATAGTTTTTTTGGGGTTGACGTAAGTACCACCTTCCCCTTAAGAGGGCTATCAGGGGTGGATAGCTCCGCAACGTCCTCATTTTTCAGTAGAAGGGGTTCCTTAACTGGGCTACAAGCACTACAGCACAGGGTAAAAGAAACATCATTCTTACATGAGGCTTCTTCTATAGTGTCAGGATACCATAATGCAGATGGGACGATTAATTCATTATGGCCTGTATCCTCCTCAAAAATACAACCTGTAACAGTGTCCAGTTGGTATAGCGATTATTCTAAGGATATAATAAATTCTATGGCTAATCAGCTACATGAAAATACAAGTAGTGTTAGTAACTTAGATTACATGCGGGACTTCTCTTTCGGATCTACTTTGCATAGATTTTATAAGGAGTGGTTGGATAATTACACAAGAGTTCCTATAAATTTCAACTGGAAATACGATAATCCTATAAATATTATATCTCATACTTATGGTCCTTATATATTTAATAGTGATTTTGAACTTACTGCTTCCTCTATAGATGAAATAGCTCCTGAATTAATAACTTCCTCTGTCGGCTCTGTTGGAAGAGGTGGGGATTTAGTTAATATAGGTTATTATTTTGGTCAAGGGGTTATGTCTCCATCGAATGCATGGAATATAACAAATTACGCAGCCTCCGATGCATCAGATATTTATGTAGGAAGATTTGAAGTAAGAAATGATACGCTCCTAAGCGGCATAGAGTTTATTGATACTTCCAGCCCATGGGTTCCTATGGGAGAGGTGACATCGTATCCAGATTTTGTAGCTCACCCGTGGTTCGTTCTCCCGTCTACTTTTAATCTAGTCCGAATACCGAACTTGAGTAAATATAATAAAAATGATGAGAATGTTCCTGCATGGATGAGAGCTTCTAAGTTAGAGGACAACCTCCTTCTTAAGTATGGAAGAAATGCAGGAAATACCTTCCCAAGAATAAGATATAAGATAGAACCTGATTCTAGTAGACCTGATATTAAAAACTTTTTAATGCCTGATTCTGAATATCAAATAGATATTAATGCTGCTAATATAAATCCAGAAGGGTTTATATTAGGGGGTCGTAATTTAAAGATATGGGTCCACACAGAGCCTATCTCCTATTCCCATAGACTGCCAGATAATACCTATACTACTGAAAGCTCAGTGTGGTCGTTCTTTAATGGAACTTGGATAAGAAATAAAATATCAGATATAAATGAGAATCTGAGTTTTAGTATAGTTCCTTCCATTTCTATGGGAAGTAGATTTACAGAGAAGAATTTACTATCTCTCTTTAGACTGCAAGGGGAGGAAAAATCTTCTCAACGATCAGCTATAGATAACGAAGTAATAACTCCTTATAAAGATTTAGGTCCGAGAACGGCATGTTTAGAGAGTGATTCATCAACCGACCCTATTAGCACTGACAGTATCTCAGCGGATATATGGGGCTCGGCTGAAGTGTTTGAAACTCTAAGTTTTAATTTCAATACAAACAACGGTTCAACTAAAGAACAGATTTTAGAAAAGATTCATACCAAGGATAGGAAATATTACATAGAGATATTCTTGGAGACAGCAGACGAGAATTCATTTGTATTGTTTGATACCATTAGCATGTACAATAAGACTTTTAGAGAAAAAGCCCATGTACCTACAAGCTATAATAAGTATGAGCTAAATAAGCATGAGTTAAAAGAATGTTTTGATTACTTTACCTCCTTAGCTGGAGCCAGTCTCGCCTCTAGAAACGCCACTAACTCCTTAGGGGATCTAGGAGCAAGTGGGGGAGGCAGATTAAGTTATAGAGACAATATAAAGAGAGAGATTTATGCTCTGTCGGGAGATGGAGGTTTTAATCAGATAACTTCTCTGATTATAAGAGGAAATTAGATGAAAATTAAAGGCGAAGTAGAAGTATTTAAAATAATGCAGAACGGAGCATCCGAAAGTGTTCTCAAAGAGAGTAACATGGTAGTGGATGGTGCGTCTGAAGTTATTGTTGATATGCTTACTACTCCTTATAGTCTAAAGAACTTTGCAGGATCAGAATCTCTCAACCCCTCTAATTTCACAATACAAGCAGTGTCCTTAGGAAAAGCTGAGAGGCTATACGGAGGTCACCCAGACACAAGTGCGGCAGACACTGATGTTATTGGTATGCACTGTGTCTGGGACAATAGTGGTCTTCAAGCGGCCTACGCTGCGACAGGGCATACTACACTTTTAGGGGATTCTTGGGTAGGGGCGAGGAATCCTATCGAAGGAGCGTCCTCATACACACCTTCTAGAGCGTTGCCAAAGGAGCCCTTCCCAAGAGATATATCTTTAGAGAAATCTTCTAAGACTCAAGTTGAATTATATTATGATCTAAAACTAGATCAATATGATTCCGTTAGTGCCGTAAAATCTTGGACTTTTGGGGCTGCATCTGGGTGGAATGATGCTAGTAATATTATTCCCCCCAATGGACATAATTTAAATTCTCTTTATGGTCAAACTGCAAAAAGCATGGAGTCCCTTTTTCAAGGATGCTATGCCCCCAGTGACGGCATGGATATTTATTTGTGGAAAAGCCAGCTCACCCGAGAGGTAATAATGGCATCCCCAGGTCCGATGGAAAATATGGTAGGTAATATACATGCTTCAGCAGGTGACGTATCAGGAAGATATAACACGGTAGGATCTATGGATAAGGATGGTTATTTAGTAGCTTACCCAATACAAGATCACCCTGCTAGCGGAGACACTACTCAGGGGGTTGCGGTGTCTGCTGCTACCACTAGTTCCTTGACAAACGTGACCTACACAGAGGCAGGTTTACTTGACGGTGACGGGTCTGCTGCCTTTATAGCAAATCCTGCTGTATGTTACAACTTCACTATCTCTTCCACTGATCTACTATGCCTAGCAGCATACAAAGGTGTTACCAATATAGGGTTGTGGGCTTTTGATCTAAAAGAAACTTTAAAGCAAGAAGCTGCTCCCATAGCGTGGACTACTCCAACTAATAATCGAAAATACAAACTATTTGCTAAGAAAGTATTTAGCGAGGATATAACATCTATACAAGACAATGCTACTGCTGGGTTGGACCAAATTGATTCCGCAGGAATAGCAAACTACTCTGATCTAACTATTCAGTGGAGAATAAACTTTGATTTTGGGAGGACATTTTAATGGGTGGTCACCTTAAAGTAACAAAAATATATGACGATCATAAAGAGGTAATCTTAGATGATAGTAATATGTTAACTCAGGGATTTAATGTAAATATAGTTTCTGTGTTGGCAGGGGAGGTATTAGAGGTCCCGACCCTGATTCCAGGATACTTTCAACTGGGAGCTAGCGGAATGAATCCTACAGTTAACGCAGCGGGAGACGCAGAAGTAAGAGCTGATGATATATTTTATCATCTCTCTGCTCCATTATCTACCACCACACAGTACGGAAATGAAACTCCTTTAGAACTTGAAAAATTAAATAGATCATTTCTGGCCTCTACTGAGTATTCTTCTGCAAGTATTATAAATGGTACAGCCATCTATTCAGAGATGCTGTGGCTAAGTGCTCCCGAAGCTTTTACCACCCCTTCAGCAACTCTACATACCTCAGAAGGTGAATGGTTCGTTCCTATACGAGAAACACATATAGCAAAAAATTATCTAGATTCTATAGAAGTAACATTAGAATTGGATAAAAATACAGCTAATGATATTTTAATCAGAGAATTTGGTTTATTCTCAAAAAATGCAGTGGCATATAAAAATAATAAACCTTTTCTTATAGCGTATAAACAACTAAGTTCTCCGATAACAAAAAAATCAGAATTTAGTTTATTGATAGAGTGGAGTTTAGGGTTCATAGGGAAGACAAATATTTATGATAATATAACTCCTGGCTTTAAATAGTATATAATGAAGAGATATGAAACAAAATGAAGTATTAGATGTATCTGGTCATCTCCAAATAATTAAGATTTATAGGGATGGCACAGAGGAAAAGGTGTTCGATGATCATAATGTGATTACTTCGGGTATGGGAGTAGGTCTAGCGATGCTTTTTGCTGGTCAGGGAGACTCTAATATAGAGGATTTCCAAATAAGATACTTTCAGGTGGGCTCTGGTGCTCCTGCTTCTTATGATCATACGCAATATAAGTTAGGTGGGTACATGAAACTTACGGCTGAGTATGGAGAGAACTCCATACTATCAGATCATAGAAGGATGGAACCAGGGGGAACCGCATCTACAGGAGACGAAAAATTTATCTATATCCCAGATAATGTAATAAAGAAGTCTTCTCCTACCTCTGTGACATATGTTTTATTTTTATCCGAAGATGTTTCGTTTAATCAACAGTTAAATGAAATAGGGTTGTTTATGTCTAACCCACTTTCGGTTTTGGTTAGTGGACAAGCTAGAAGAAGCCCTTTGGTAGCATATAGAACCTTTAATAGTTTAGAGAAAACGGACCAATTCTCGTTGGTATTTAAGTGGAAGTTGAGTTTTTAAGTTATGCCTTTTTTAGAAAATGATTTATACCTAGCACAGGGTGATGATAAGATAGTAAGAGGGGACTGGACTAGTACTGTCTATAAGTATGATGCAAGTTCTTTTTATAACTGGGAGCAAGATAATCTCCCTCTTTATGATTTAGAGGAAAGGACAGAGCTTAACTGGGAGCGACTTGGTTATCCCACCTCTTCCCTTACTGGCCTCCATCTAACCGTATCTGATGCCTCGATTGATACCACTGGTCCGTACCAAGTGTTCTCCTCTGTTAGCGCAGCTTTAAATATACTACCCAAGATTCTTAGATTTCCTGTCATTATAGAGGTCGGTGTGAGTGGAAATTTGGGAAATATTGATATTACGGATTTTGAGTTTGAAGATAATGGTGGATTAGAAATAGTAAATAGAGGATTTGCTAAGATGCTTTGCGGATCTTCCACGACCAACTGGGGTACTCAAGCTTCGGGGGCTAGTACATCTTCTATTACATATGTATCTTCGGTTGATCTTAGTAGTACCATGGGGGACACAAGTGCGTTAGCAACTTCCACTAATATAACTACCACTGAGGGGACGGGGTGGTGGAACAACTGGCATCGCTCTATCCTAAGAATGGCAGATGTTTACTCAACAGATGCCACAACTAGTGGGAAGTACGGAAGCGCAGATAATGACCTAGGGGGCACTACAGATTTTAGAAATAATGGAATAACAGTAACTATAAAGGACGTAGCCCCAGACTTCTTTAACGGGGGCACAAACGCCAATATATTTAAATTTACTGATTATACAGATGCTACCTCCGATTATGATTATAATGGGACTCTTAGGACATCTCAGGAAGGGCTTTCTTACCTAACCTCTAAAGCATTAAGACCTTCTGATATGTCTAACCTACAAGCTACGGATGGGGCGGCTAGAGAGAAATCTAATCCTACTGGGTTTGTCTATGCAAATAGTGCCCAAAGAATAACAGTAAAGAACTGCAATGGACCTCTTTATATTAGAGGCTTTGTCGTTGATGGTAACTTAGCAACAGTTGCTACTGAACCAGCCCAAGACCATGGAGTGGTTACTGGGATTGAAATAGAGAATTCAAATGTTCTTTTAGAAAATTGTGCTGTTATGAGGTGCTCAGAAGTTGGGCTTAAAGCCACTAACTCTAAAGTAAATTTAAATAGAGGATTCACTTCTTATAGAATTTATCCGCTTACTAGTAACGCTAGAGGTAGTTCCACTGCTTATGGAATGCAAGCTAATAATTCAGAGATCACACTAAGCGGTGCCTACGATGTTAGTGCAGGACTCCCAGTAGACTCCCCTTATTCGTTTGCCCACTCTCCTGTAGGAGTTCAGCTAAATAACTCTATCCTTAAAACCCCTGAGGGTGGAAGAGGCAAGGACTTGAAGGGGGCCACTGTTCCCGAAGCGCAAACTCTTTATAATCAATTATATCTTGATACTTTCTTAAATACTGATGTGGGGTTAGAGGCTAATGATTCAACTATAGATTTTAATCATACCATTATGTCTTACATGAATGAGATAGGTATCAAGCTTAATAATACTACTTTAAAGGCAAGTGAGATAGTTTGTGATCATAATAATTGGTGTGGTCTAGAAGGAAAAAATAGTACTATAGAATACTATAAGACTCTACACGGAGTAAGTGATAGGTACACACCCAATAAAGTTCTTAGTTTTATTTTTAACGGACAGCACATAGATTTAGAAAATTGTATATTTAAAAATAAGAAATCTAAAGTATTTAATACAAGTTCTTTAAACAATTTTGAAATAGGGTCAGGTGGTTATAGATTAAAAGAGGGAGTTACAATCCCTGGAGTTCACCTTAAGAATACTAAAGCCGATTTTCTACAAATGAAAACTCTATCAGGGTCCCATATAGGTTATCAATCTACAAAAAGCGAACCTGTTTTAGGTGAAGCATACTATATTGATGAGGGGAGTGATGTTAAATTCATGGGGTGTAGTGCCACTTACTATACAAGAGTAGAAGGCGCAGACGGAAGCTATGATGAATTATTAGACAGCACCCCAATTTATGTTGATAATAGTTCAAAGATAGAATTTAATGGACCTACTGTTTTAACTAAAGCAGGTATAAATGTTGGTGCTAATAATAACTCTGTAATTAAATTTTCTCCACATAATACTGAAGGAAAATTGGATGTTAGTGCATATGCCCTCTCTGATACAAATCAACATACCCGAGTAGAAATGCAAGCGTTCAAGTCTTGTTTGGTTGCTGATAATGGATCAACAATAGAGATGAAGGATTGTGGAGATTTTAATCAACAGTGGTTACAATCTACTGATTCTTATGTTACTAAGACTACTTCTGGACTTATTGCCGCATCAGATTACAATGCCAGTGATGCTAACGGAACTACGCTTTATACTTCTGGGGGTTATGTTCAATTCTACCCCAATCCAATTATGAGAGGTATAACTGATGTAGGGGATACGGATTTCACACCTAGTTCTAATTTAATTACAGGTCTTAAACCAGTTGGTGCTTTTGATTTCAATAATACACCTATTTTTGCTCCTACTTTGTATAGTAGTTATTCTTGGGGTGGTATGTGTGTAAGGGCTGACAAGGGTAGTGAGGTAAAAGTTCTTAACACTCATTTCCCATGCGGTTGGCAAAATGCTTCCTCGGTAGTACTAGATGTCTCAGCAGGAGCCCCAGACACGACCACATGTGGAAAGGTTTATATTTGGAATATAGGTGATGATTCAAGGTTGCATATGTCACATGTCTCTGTAAGTGGAAATTACCCAGGAGATACAGGATACTATGGTCCTAGCGGTCTTTATGTTTCTAGTGTAGTGGAATGTGGTGGCGCACATGTAGCTTTGTCTGCTGCTCCTTCGGCTACTCCTAATACTGGAAGATTAAGTGTTCTTGATTCCTATGGGATGCATCCTGCTATTCCTGCGGAAACATTAACAGGGTGTTCGTCAATAGAAGCAAGAACAAGTTTTTCTAACAAGGGTCCATTTAGACTTTACTTCTCTGTAGATCCCATGGCACATTTTCTAGGGTATACTAGAGGGGGAACTGCTACTCTCTCTGGGACTTATCAGGGTTCATCTAACTTAGACGCTGGCTATTCTTGGGATTACCCACCTTCTGCTGTGGAGATAGGAGAACCACTACAGGAATTAGCTCAAGGCTATAATCCATCTAGAGATTGTAGTACTCCCGATCCTACGACAGTAAGTGCTATATACAATCAGTTAGGATTCCAAACGGCTGCTTCTGCTGGTGGGGAACCCCTGTCTACCACCTTCTTCTACGCTTCTGGTATGTTGGATGAGTCTTATGTGAGTAGGATTTGGTTGGATGACTCGGCTATGAATACCCTTGCTAATGCGAAGAACGCTACAAAGGGGACATCAGGACGACCTAAATTGGTCTCATACTACCGAGCCGTGAACGCTAAATACGGATCTTCGTACACTGGTGATTTTGGAAATACTGGTGGCTGGAGAGATGGTTATGGACTAGGGTTTAGATCTCCCAATATATTTGATTTTAATAAGGATACATAATGGCATACGCAAATACAGATCATTTATTCTCACAACCTGTTAGATATTATAAGGCTAATGATCCTTATTACTATGAGGTTGATAATATTCCAATTAGACAATTGGAAGAAAATGTTTTATGGGTAAAGGATCAAGTAGATAGTCTTCTTACCCCTGGAGAAGGTGAACCCCAGACAGGCTCCCCGCTCTTTGTGGGGGACGATTTAGACTTAGAGGACATAAAGCAATTTCGTCCTAAGTTTACTGGAGCCAGGAATATCACAGTCCAACCTGGTAGGTTTATGGCAAGAGTAAATGATGCCCATAATGTCTGTGATTCATTGGCCCAAATAACTGCTGATTGGACAGCAAGTGCAGGGAGGTGCGTCAACGAACCTGTACTAACATTAATAGAGACCGCCTCATTTTTTGATGCTGTTTGGGCATCCTATACAAGTAAATTAACCTCAACTTCTTTTGGAAATTGTCCAGGGGAGAGTAATCTAGCAGCCGCCTATAGAGCTAATGGGTTGGAGACTATGTATACTTTTTATATAAACTCCCAGTTTCAAAACTTTGGACTTCCTATCTCTACAGCGACAAGCAATACTTCATTTCGTGCTCCTGAGTACCTTCAAGATGGGACAGGGAGAGGGAGGACCTGGCCAGCACTGTGGCATACCAATATAGATAATAGCTTCGGTTCTGCTGGGGTTGGGGGGTTTGATAATCTCGCTACAGTTCATTTAAAAATTGTACAACATTGGAGAGGGGTTATTAGGACCGCTGTAGCAGATTTTAGGGGAGAGACCATAGAGATAGCTCCATTCGATAAGTG
>Ga0080013_1006153_pt1 | contig 10804 bp, 21 predicted proteins | sample ETNvirenome_6_85_FD_69236 | JGI IMG/M metagenome (GOLD analysis project Ga0080013, IMG submission 69236) | Marine viral communities from the Pacific Ocean - ETNP_6_85 (SPADES assembly) (version 2) | ecosystem: Environmental > Aquatic > Marine > Oceanic | place: Pacific Ocean | collected 2013-06-19
CCATATAGTCAAAGGTGCTTCCACTCTATATGGCGATGATGGCGAAGTGAAACTTCAATGGGTCAAGACTGATCTGAAAAAAGAAGCCTTGGCCGAAACCCTGCAAGCCGTTGCTGATGATCTTTGCGCCTCGCTGCCGCGTTATGAACCCACTCCCAGCAATCTAACACTAACAACAGACGCTTTATCTGCGTATGTGATTGGTGATGCCCATATAGGGATGATAGTGCGAGATCATCATAATAATGGTCAGGGTGATTGGAATCTTGATATAGCTGAAAAAGTGACATTGGAAGCGATTCATAAGTTAACAGAACTGTCTGGCGGTACTGATGTTGGCATGCTGGTTGATATAGGCGATTTTCAACATGCGGATAACTCAAATAATATAAGTCAGTCAGGTCATTTCCATAAGACGGATGGTGATTTTAAAGACGTTATTCTGGCCTGTGTTCGTATTTACCGCCAAGCTATTACGATGATGTTAGATAAGCACAAGGAAGTTGTGGTTGTATTGGTGCGAGGCAATCACAATAAGGATTCTGCTTTGTTTATTGCTACGCTGCTTGAGGCTGTTTATGAGAATGAGCCGCGTGTGACTGTTTTAGATAATCGTCATAAAACTTTGCAGTATACCTACCACTCATGTTTTTTCGGTTTCCATCATGGCGATAGGATAAAGATTGATCGGCTGTATCAATACCTAACCAGCGTTTACGCAGAAGATTGGGGAAAAACCAAACACCGTCATTGTATGCTAGGCCATATTCACCATCATTCTGCAAAAGAGTATGGCTCCTGCGATTTTGAGTCATTCAATACTTTGGCCTCGCAGGATGAGTGGCACTCTCACTCGATGTACAACAGCAAGCGGTCTATGACCAGTATTATATTTGACAAGGATTATGGTGAAGTTCAGCGGCACAAGATTGGCATTAACCAACTGAGGGCCGCATGATGGATTGGCTCAAACTAGCAGAAGCATTAAACGCATTACGCGTCATACCTCGCATCATGTTGGCGACTTATACACTGGTTTGGTATCAGGTGATCGCCTGGTTCATGCAATTACCTGACCCATCTATGGCCCAGGCTGGGCTTGTCTCTGTAGTCACTGGCGCAGGGGCAGCGTGGTTCGGCCTATATATAGGAGGCAAAAAATGATCGATGCAATTATGGCTGTTCTAGGCTCATCCACTGTTGGCGGTATCGTCGGTGGGGTCATGGGCATCTTTCAACGCAGGGAAGATCGCAAGTACCAGGAGCAGCAGAACGAGTTTGAAATCAGGCGCATTAAACACGAATCTATCGCTGGTGTTGCTACATCAGAGGCAAGAGCATTTGAGCATTCGCAGAAACCCGACCCAAGTATCGGTGGCATCATCAAGAGCGCTGTCAGACCGATTCTGACAGGTATCTTATACTATGAGGTATATGTTTTAATCATTGCTATAGAGTCGCTTACAGGCGGTTTAAGCAGTATTGATAGTGGCGAATTATTAGACTTGTATCGCACGATTGTACTTAGCGTATTATCACTTTGTTCAATGGCAACGTCTTGGTGGTTTGCATCGCGCCCATCTGGTTTGCCTCAGATGGTATGGAAGAATAAATAATGGAATTACTTTGGCAGGCATTGGCATTTCTGATTTACATTGTCGCTGGTGGTGGAGTCACAGCTTTGCTATTAGCCTGGTTGGGAGTATTCCCAGTAAAGATAAATAACGTCACGTACGTTTTTACGTCCCAGAAAAGCGAGGAAGTGATTAGAGAGCTGAACATCATTATTGGTGAAGATGAGGAAGAATAAAGTCTACCCTAAAAAAATAAAAATATTTTGGGACATTATTTTTCCGAATATGCCGAAGTGTCCTAATATACAGTACTGTATATCTACGGATTAGCCGCCAGTTCCACACCGAAATAGCACCTTTTATTAGGACTATAGGGGCTAAGTGTTTGATATATAAGGGAAGTGCCCCAGACTGCAACTCCGTGTACGCCGGTTCGATTCCGACCTCAGCCTCCATTCCCACGCGGGTTACAGCGATAGTAACCACTAACGTCCTAACAAGTCCTAATAAAAAACCTAATATACAGTACTTTTATTCACGCCGTGAATGGCTATTTTAGGGTAGGGGAAAGCTTCATTTTCCTGTCATAAACGGCGACCTGAGAATCAGTCTTGTGACCAGAGAATACTTTCTTGTCATCGCCCTCATAATCCGAGATCGCTTTTGCCTTAATGTCATGGAAAGTGAAATCGAAATTAACAGTTTTACCTTGAGCTAGAAGTTTTGCCTCGGCGGTTCTCCTGGCATCCAAAAACCATTTAGCCATCGTGCGCTGCGCTGGGCGAAAATTGCGATCTTTAGTGAACACATAGGTGAAGCTTGGCACCTCGGATTGAGCTAGTGCTTTATCAATCGCTTTTCTTAGGCGTGGGTTCCACTCTTTAAGTTGTTTAACTTTAGTTTTGCCCTGCCTAATTAGTATGCCATCTTTTAAAAGTTGCTCCCTGGTCAGATTCCACACATCACCTTGTCGAGCCGCGCAGCAATAAGAGACTTCCATTGCCGCCCAAAGTAGTGGGTTGGCCTCGGCCTCTTTGAGTACGGCATCATACTCGTAGTTCTCGATATAGCGATCTCGGTTTTCTTCTGGAAACTTAGTCACTTTCAAGCATGGGTTCATTTTCACTTTGCCGTTTTCATAGGCCCAGTGGAAAACCGCGCTCATGAATGAATGCTCGCGGTTGGCTTGCACCTCGGTAGCTATGCCGCGCTTATCCATGTACTGTCGGATATGATGTGGGCGGATGCGGTGACGGTTGATAGTACCGAAAACTTTCCCCACCCGCTTTGAGTAGCCCACGTAGTCCTGCTTTGTGCGCAGCCCTAGCCTTTTGTAGTTAGCCCCTTTGAAATACTCGCGCATTAGGCCGGCGAAAGCGCCTGTCGGCTCATTCTCTAGTTCAACGGCCTCCTGGTATTTCGCCATGACCACGCTGCGTGGGCTGTCTAATTTCGCCAAAGTGACCGAGCCGCCTGTCTTTGGGTGGTACTCATAAGAGAACTTTCCCGCATAACAGCGTGACGGCAACCAGTCTGGGCCATGCTTTCTTCTACGATTCATAACTAATCCATGAACGATAAATCGAGTTCAACTTCCTCGTCATTATGCGCTCTTAATTTCTCAAAGCGCAAGTGAGCTGGATGGTTGAAGTTATACCAAGTCGTGTGAGGGTAGCCATTTTTGTCTTTCACATAGAATACGCCGTACTGATCTAGCACCTTGCACTGTCGTCCTGGTTGGTCGTAGCCAGTGATAACTAATATATCCTCGGCGGTTAGAAGATCAGTCATATTTCTGACACCTCTGCACTAGGCGAAACACCTTGCTTAACCCTGTCCTTATAGACAACGCCGCCACAAACGTCTGCATGGCTTTTAAACACAGTCAGCTTCAACTGCCTAGCTAGTATGTGTACATCCTCCGCGAGACCAACATGCTTCATACTGCAATCATCTGCTTGACCTAGTGCCGCCTGGATTATTTGAAGTGCATCGCGCAACAGGGGTTCCAAATGTGTCGATTTTATTTGATTATTTAAACATTTATCTAACTCTTGCTTCATTTGTTCTTCTGTATAAAGCCCGACTTTGGAATGAGTGCTAGGTTTCGCATGCATAGGCACATAACCTCTATGGTTGCCGCCACTTTCTAACCTAAACATTGATTCATATGTTGCCCATGCAACTGGCTTTGGTAATTTCTCAACATCCATTTTGTTTACCTCAATTTACCTGTACATTATCTACTTTATGAAACATTATTCAGTTAGCACTGCTCACGATGCCAACCCACTCGCTAATGCTACCCACAGCATTACTGCCATAAATGCCAAAAAATAATCCAATGACTTATTCATAATCACCCTCCAAATTTCATATACATGGCCCAGCCAAAGGCCGACCAAAGGCAGACCCCGACTGTCATAATTACTAGCCACTGATTTCGCTCGCTCAAAACGGTATGTCAGTAAAGTTGTTCAACTTATCAACAGGCTGCTGGAACTGCTGCGACTGCTGTTGCTGCGCTGGCGGCTGATAGCCATTTGACTGTTGTTGCTGACCACTGACCAAACTCAGATCGACGATGCGGCACTTTAACTTCACGCCAGCCGTGCCATCTTTCTTTTGGAATTGCTCAACTTCCAGATCGTCCGCGTAGATAACCACCTGTGTACCCTTTTTGAGATAAGGCGCAAGTGATTCAGCACGCTTGCCCCATAGGGCGCCATCAAGCCACTGAGAGCGCTTCTTATCGCCAAATCCAATGTCATACGCCATTGCCAAGCCAGCAACTGCATCACCACCTTGCGTGTAACGTACCTCGGCATCACGGCCTAATCGAATTAATTTTGAAAACATATTTATTCTCCAAGTTAAAAAATGGCCCCACTTGCGGAGGGCTGGCAGGGGCCAGTACCAGCTATTTATTACGCTGCCGCGTCTAGTTCACGCACCGCATCCTTTTGTTTTGTTGACAAAATTCGCCACACCCAGCCCTGTTCATGAGTCTCCAATTCTTGCCATGCTTCTTTTGCTAGGGCAAAGTCCTCCAGATCAAGGGCGGCTTTAATGGCTATAAATGAATCTTGGCATTGCTCACGATTAATGCGTTTTTTGCAAGGCTTAAATCCATCAGGTAACTGGTCGAAAGAATGAACCGTTTTAGGCACGTAATAAAAGTATCGGCCCACGCCAAACTTCACGGCTGCACGTTTAAAGGCATCAGATAGACCGCCTTTTTTGCCCTCAATATTGGTATCGCCTGCGCCATCAGATTTAGTAATCCACTCACCATTAATACGGACGGATAGGTTGCATACGGTACGCCCATCAATCGACTTGTAATCGTCTTGCCAGTTATGAGAACCGACAACATCATCAAGGCGTTTCATCGCACAACGCGCGTCAATGTAGAAAAGTGTTTTCCCTTTTTGATTAAACGACTCTCTTGTTTTTACCTCGTGTTGAGCAAATGGGGCTTTTAATCGATCAAGTTCGCTCATGCCACACCTCCAAACGCCCAATCCCACTCTAACGCAAGCTCATCAATGCGGTTTTCGTAGGCTTGCCACTGGATCGGATTACGATTCTTGCTATATGGATTATCGTTGCTGCATGTTTTCTGCCAGTCGATGTCAGCGACTGTTTTCGCTAAAAATTCAAGCTGAGATTCATTATATTTTTCCATTTCAGTTCCCTCCAAGGATTTGATTAACAATCATCATCATGATCAGCGTGGTTGCCGCCAAGCCGATCAAGCCAAAGATGATTTCGTGCACCGGACTCATAATGAGTCGATGTAATTAGTGATGCCGTAGTACGCGAGAGCGACCCACAGGACATACATGATTGAGTAGGTGGCGATCTTCATTACGCGGCCTCCCAAGCATCAATCAACATATCTGTACGCGCTTCTTTTGCATCAGCTTTAATCTGCGCTTCAAAATAGTCCTCATAATCCTGCAAGTGTAAAGTCCAGAAATGACATACATCGTCTTTTAATTCTTGACTTGCCATATCCTTGTCACTGGCGGTAAGAGTTGCAATGAGAAGATCGCGCGTTTCTGAGTTGATTCTAATCGCTGTTTCAATCATTTCGAATTTACTAATTTCATCGCCATGTAGTTCAGGGCAAAGATCGTCCCAGCAATCTTCTACCCAACATTCCATCTTGCTATATACGTTCATAATCATTCCCTCCCGTTTGATTATGATACAATAATACTATATGTAATAATAAATGTAAACAATATGTATTATGAAAACGCTACAAATAATACAATAAGTATTTATAAAGAAATTAAGGCAAAAAAAGCCCACCGTGAAAGTGGGCTGATTAGTGAAGCTGATTATTTAAAAAGAGGTTATAGCCAGCATGACGCGGCCTATAATTTGTACTTCATTTTGTATATCAGCGTTTAAGGTTTCGTCGCGATAAATTGGCGAATTATTATCGCTCGATACTGTCCATGAGTTGTCATAACGCTTAACTACGCGTCTTATATGTAGTTTGTCGTTAACGAGTAGTGCGAATACATCACCGTTTGTAAAATTCGTACACCCTCTATCTATAACTACTTTATCTCCAGTGTTGAGTTTGGGTGACATTCCGTCATCCTCAACAATACAGACGCATAAATCACTTGCAGTAAGATTATGGTTTCTCATCCAGTCTGTTGAAACGGGCGCAAACCCCATAGGTTCTTCATCCTCCCTGATAATTTTATAAGCCGCTGTGGCAGCACTAAGAATAGGAACAGAATAAAAATCTCGCTTATCAATTGGTGGCGTATCTGTTTTACCCGCCAGCCAATCAAGGGAAACTTCTAATTCATCAGCTATTTTCTCCATTACCTCCTTGCGTGGATTTCTTCGGCCTGACACATAGTGTCCGACTGAGCCTTGTGAAATATTTAAAATACTCGCCAATTTCTCTTGCGTGACTTTACGCTCCTTCATACGGAGTCTTAGACGTTCGTACCACATGGTCATATTTGCATACCCTCCAATACGCAGTGTATTACAATCTGTAATATTATCAACTAACATGTAGACATTTTCCTAGCATTTTAATAATACATGTAGTATTATTTATCTGTAATTTAATAGAGACTGTTATGAATCTAAAAACATTTATCCGTAGCCACCCAAATAAAAGCCAAGTCAAGCGCGATCTAGCTGACTCTTTAGGGTTATCAAATACATCATCTATTGACCAGTGGTTGGCTGACATTAGAAAAGTACCAGTTGTTCACATAGATGGCATTGTGTCGTTTTCTCGCGGCTTGATTCAGCCTGTCGATTTACGGCCTGATGTTCCACTCTTTCATAAGATAGGGAAGGTCGCATGACAGATAAATTACTCAACACTGTTTCATCAACTTTCGATGATGATTTATACAACTTTGTTCGCGTAGCTGCTGCCAACGAGGGCGTTGATGTGTCTGCATACATTAGAAAGGCCATAGCTGAACTCCGTGATCGTGAACTTACACGGTATAAGTTATTCAATAATGTGTTTGATAGCCAGATAAATGAGGTATAGGTGATATATGTCATTATTAATAGCTGAATCACCCTTGCAAGTTCTGCCAACTTTGGCGACCAGGATAGGGCTTAACGAGGCATTATTACTCCAACAGATTAATTACTGGCTGAATGTCTCAACTAATGTTCGTGATGGTAGAAAGTGGGTTTACAACACCCATGACAAATGGCTGATTCAATTTCCATTTTGGTCAAAAGGAACACTCAGACGAGTGATTAATTCGTTAAAAAAGTCTGGTGTATTAATGACAGGTAATTACAACCAGATGGGAGCAATGGATAGAACGATCTGGTACTCAATTAACTATGAACATGAGTGCTTACAACTATGTCCAGTAACGTCCAGTAACGTCCAAGAATGCTCTGAAAGCCAGACAGATCAACCATTTGCTCAAAATGGACAAATGCAAGTGCTCAATATGGACAAATCCATTTGCTCAGAACGGACAAATCCATTTGCGCAGAATGAGCACAGCAATAACCAAGAGATTACACAAGAGACTACACAAGAGAGTAAAAGGGTGCGCTTTCAGCGACCCACTCTTGAGCAATTGGAAATCTTTATTACTGATTACGTTAATAAAAAAAATGTTTTTGTTGAGCAGAATATGGCTGAACGCTTCTTTGATTACTATGAAGCTAACGGCTGGAAAGTCGGCAAGAACGCAATGAAAGATTGGAAAGCGACTGTCCGCATGTGGATAAGCCGTAACCATGAACGAGGAAACCCACCAGGCGGCAACCAAGTGGGCTTCAATAATCATTCTGGAGGGAACGATCAAAATGGATTCTATCAACAAAGCAAAGCGCAAACAAGGGCGTTACTTACCGATGCAGTTCTTGACCTTGGCAACACGAACTGGTGAACGACTATGAGCGCAATTATTAACGGACTGGAATATAAAATAGGCGTTCACGGCAAGGTTTTTCTATTTCTCAATGGGGCTTGGCTGCTGTCAACGAAAGAACCACGCCAGTATTTATTTGAGGTCAGGCAGAAAGACCTAATGGCTGCGCTACGAATGGTGAAGCAGAACACAATGCCTGTTGATCATTTTATAACTATATTCGACGAGGCCGAAACGATCATCGACCTTATGATCGACAAAGGCTTTATGACCAAGCACGCGAAGCTGGGTGGCACTAAAGAGTTTCTCTCTGTGCCGCAAAAGGTGCGGCCTGGTGATAAGGAATTTGCGATTAAAAAAATGGCGGCGGGGTGGGCAACATGATTCATCGCAACACAAAAGAAACCTATCGCCAGATCAGAAATAGTTTGTCGCCACGTAAGGCGCTTGTTTATTCAGTGATCAACAGGCATGGACTGATTACACGGCATGATGTTGCTTTCATATTGGGAATTGACCTACATAAATTGTCAGGGCGATTCACTGAATTGCTGGCCACTGGCCAGATCATTGAAGATGGCAGTCGAGTGGTAGACGGACGCAAACGCGCACTTCTTTGTGTTAATCCTGATTTCCAGCAATTAACAATGTTTTAGGAGGCAGCATGAAACCTATAATGGTCAGCCTGTTTGACCTTACAGGCACAATGGCGCAGCCCTGGTTAGATGCAGGATACGAGTGCTGGATAGTTGATATTCAACATCCTGTTGCCTATGACAGTGATGGGATAACAAAAGAGGGTGATTTATACAAAGTAAATGCAGATTTAATGATGCCCTGGGTTCCACCTTTTGATCGTGATCGCATTGCCTTTGTAGCGGCATTCCCTCCTTGTGACCATTTAGCTGTATCAGGTGCGCGTTGGTTTAAGGGTAAAGGTTTACGCAAACTGGCATCAAGCATATCCATGTTTGCCACAGCAGCCGAGTTTTGCGAGTGGTCAGGTGCGCCTTATCTGATTGAAAACCCTGTAAGTAACATATCAAGCCATTGGAGAAAACCAGATCATAGTTTTCACCCCTGGCATTACACTAACTTTTGTCTAGCAGATAACTACACCAAGAAAACCTGTTTATGGACGGGTGGCGGCTTTGTTATGCCTGAGTCCAGTATAGCCACAGGTCTTGGTGAGCCAGATGATCGCATACATAAATGCCCACCATCAAAGGAAAGGGCAAACATAAGATCAGCAACACCAACTGGATTTGCCGAGGCAGTTTTTTTGAATAACGGATTACTTACTGAGGCAGTGGCATGAGCAAGATGGTCTATCAGATCGACAGTAAGAACATCGCAGGGGTGTTAAATCAGGTTAATCAGATGGTTAACAAGGCCATCTTTCGCGGCCCAGTGGAAGTTGTGCTACAGCGTCCCAAGCGCACCCAAGACCAAAACTCTAAATTACACCCAATGATTCGTGACATAAAAACGCAAATTGAATGGATGGGGCTGGCTACCGAGAAAGAATGGCGGCAATTTTTCTGCGGCATCATCAAAGGGCAAAAGCCAGTGCCAACACCAGAGGGCGGCATCATCATGATTGGTGGTTCATCAAGAGATTTAACAAAACCAGAAATGTCCGACTGCATCGAATACATGTACGCCTTTGGTAGTGAGCGCAATGTTGTTTGGTCAGAGCCATCACAGCAGTTGTACAACGAAAGCAAGGAAGCCGCATGAGTAGGGTGGTTAGCTGGTTTAGTTGTGGTGCTGCTAGTGCTGTGGCAACCAAACTTGCTATTGCTGATGGTGGGCCAGTGACGATTGTTTACTGTGAGGTGTTGGAAGAACACCCAGATAATAAACGATTCCTTAAAGATTGTGAAAAATGGTTTGGTCAGGAAATAATCATCATTGGTAATGATAAATACAAGCGTAGCATTTATGACGTTTTCGACAAAACACGCTACCTAGCAGGACATATGGGCGCACGTTGCACTTTAGAGCTTAAAAAGAATGTGCGGAAAGTGTTTGAATTGCCAACAGATAGGCAGGTTTTTGGCTATACAGTTGAAGAACAAAACCGAGTAGATCGTTTTATTGATGCCAACAATGAGGTGGAGCTAATAACCCCTTTGATAGACAGGGGGCTAACTAAGCAGGATTGTCTGGCTATGCTGCAAAATGCAGACATTGAGCTACCAGCGATGTACAAACTTGGCTACAAAAACAACAACTGTCGTGGCTGCGTAAAAGCACAAAGCCCTGCGTATTGGAAAAAGATACAAATTGATTTCCCTGATTTTTTTGAGGCTATGGCTGCACAGGAGAAACGGTTAGGAGTAAAAATTTGCAAGGCCACTATTAATGGTGTGGCAGATACACGCATTCCATTAACTGAGTTGCCCGATTGGATAGAGCCAAAGGATGATTCTGTTAATGCGCAGTGCGGGATTTTTTGCCACATGGCAGAGAATGAATATTTGGAACAGGAGCAGAGCCAGACTGCCGGGGTGGTGGGACTCGCCTAACCTGTACGGTGACGGCCACCACCGTTCTGGCAAGGGGCCCCTAATTAATTTGAGAGGTAGCGATATGAGCAAAGTTAAAAGAGGTCAAGCAAGTCGAAACATTCCTGATAAAGAGGGTTTTTATATTATCACTGGGGAAACTTATCAGGTTGCCGCAGAGCTTGAGAAAGACAGAAAGACAGGTGACTTGGTGTGGTATTCAACCGAAGGGGATAAACGCGAACTAAATAACTGGGGTCATAATCCTATTTTTTATTTTATCGGTCGCCGTAACGATGGGCGTTTTGAACAGGAGCAGAGCCAG
>Ga0080013_1006157_pt1 | contig 10801 bp, 20 predicted proteins | sample ETNvirenome_6_85_FD_69236 | JGI IMG/M metagenome (GOLD analysis project Ga0080013, IMG submission 69236) | Marine viral communities from the Pacific Ocean - ETNP_6_85 (SPADES assembly) (version 2) | ecosystem: Environmental > Aquatic > Marine > Oceanic | place: Pacific Ocean | collected 2013-06-19
GGTTAGCAAAACATGTGATATTAAAGAGGCAGACCTTGAGTTATTATTCTATTTAGAAGCATTAGACCTCTTTACAAAGCAAGATTTTAAAACAGGTATATTAAGTTATAGTTGGGATAATAGACGATGGAATAGATTATTAAAAAATGATTGGATAACAGTATGGAGAAAAAGAAATCGTACTACACAAAAGTATCATTTATATAAAGTATCGTTTAAAGGAAAACAATTAATAGCAAGAATATACAGAATAATTTTAGGGGAAGAAGATATCCCTACAACAATAAGAAGTAACAAAATAATGAAAGGTGATAGTTATATGGATAAAGTTTTAAAACAATCTATTATACACGTCAACCATGATAAAACAAGATAGTATGGGAAATATGATAGATAAAACCTTAAAACAAATTCAGACAAGTGTACTGAATCCGACTAATACTCCAAATGTACCACCACATTTACAAAGTTATCCTCCAGGTGTTATAGAAACTTCTCCAAATGTAGCGGTAAATCCTCCAATTGCAGATGGAGTATATCCCCAAGCAGGAGGAATGGGTAATATAATGGGTACATACCCACAGCAACAACGACTATATAAAAAGGGAATAAACCCAACACACGGAAACTTATAAAAAATATAATATGCCAACAGGATACAACAATAATCAAAAACCAGCTGGAGTTGCTAAACCAATGCCAGGTGGAGATAATTCAGTTAAAACTATGGCTGCAAATAAATCAACAATAGTTAAACCGGCTTTTAGAATTAAGCCGCAAGAATATAAAGGTAATGCCGTTCTCAATGCTAATAAATAAAGAGATGAGCATAGATGACTTGAAATTGTATTGCTTGAATATTACAAGTTTTACAGCGGCATGCAGCGATTGGTTAGAACCAACTTTAAAAATACTATTACTAGGTGCGACTTTAGGATATACAATGCATAAGTGGTATTTGTTGAAAAAAGAAAAAAATGAGGGGAATAAATAAACTTATTGTACATTGCTCCGCTACTAGGGAAGGTCAAAATATCACAAGAGATACAATCCGCGATTGGCATCTTGCTCGAGGATTCAATGATATAGGTTATCATTTCTATATAGATATATATGGAGAAATACATAAAGGTAGAGATATAGCTAAAATGGGAGCTCACGCGAAAGGGTATAATCGGAATTCAATAGGAATATGCTATTGTGGTGGTGTTGAAGCAGATGGTAAGACTCCTAAAGATACTAGAAACGAAGTTCAAAAAGAAGCGTTGTTATGTGTATTAAGAACTTTAAGGGCTATGTTTCCTTCTGCGTCTATACATTCTCATCGCGATTATGCTAACAAAGCATGTCCATCATTTAATGCTACATGCGAATATAACAATTTATAATTATGGGAAAACAATCAGTATCAGAGCATTATTTAGAAAATGCACAACATGACGTGAAGACAGGAGAAGGAACTAAAGCAGATTTAGCTTATGACCTTAAAAAAGGATCTGAGTATGGATACTTAAATCACAAAAAACCTCACGCAGTACATAAACATATGAAACATTAGTGTATGAGTTATAAACAAATGAACTCGCCATTTCAGAAAAGATTAACTACAAAAGAGAGGGATGACATGTCATCTAGTACTTTTTGTGGACCTGATAGATCTTTTCCTGTACCAGACTGTGATCATGTCACAGCAGCGAGACGATTAATCGGAAAATATAAAGGATCAGGAAGTAAAGAAAGTATTTTGGCTTGTGTAGCAAAGAAGGCAAAATCTATGGGTTGTAAATAAAAAAAATAATATGGAAAAAATAAAAAAAGTAATACTTTCTCCATTATTTGTCTCTGGAACAACAGCGATAATAGGAATTGCATTAATAGCAGAATCTCATCCTTTATATGCAGGAATTGCATTTGGAATTGGGATAGCTAAATTTGTAGAAGCATTTAAAGCTCAAGTGTGAGAAATCTAGGAGATAAAGTTCATAAAGTAATGCGCGTTAGTGGAGTTCATCAAATAACAGAAGCTATCATAAACAAAACTGGTAAAGAATGTGGTTGTAAAAAACGACAAGCAGATCTTAACAAATGGAGCAATAAAGTTATGAATAAAGTATTTACTCCTAAAAAATGAGTTTTAAATTAAATTCACCTTATGATATAGATTGGACTTCAGTATTTAGACTGGGAGAAGATGGAGGTGAAGGTATAAATGGTGTTACCACTAATTCAGGAAATATAATTATTAATAAAAGATTATGTGATCCTGATCAAGTGGAAAATACAATTAGTCATGAAGCAGTACATGTTGATCAAATCAAAAGAGGAGACATGTATTATGATGACAAACATATTTACTGGAAAGGTAAAAAATATTTACGAAGTAAACTAAAAGAAGGTGACAAAAAACTCCCTTGGGAAATGGAAGCCTATAAAAAAGAAAAACCTTTAAAAAATAAAAAATGAAAATGAAAGGCCATGGAATGTTTCAGGATAGAGACGTAATGGGGAAATTAGGACTACATAGAAAAATGGGTGAATATTTTCCACAACAAAGTGATACGACTACAGATTTAGCTGATAATTCAGAAATTAGAGATGCAGGAGATGTAGCTGATGGAACTGCTCAGCGAATGGAAGGTGCTCCAGTACGTCAAGGAGTACATGACGATCAAACAGATACCGATGGAAGAGCTATTGACGCTAATAAACCTAAAGCTCAAATGAGAGAAGCAGGAACGCGACAAAATGAAAAAAAAACTAAAACGTTCATTAATAAACGCGGTAAAACAAAAACATTAGTGACTACTCCTTCGGAAAAAGGAAGTACTAAGGTATTAGAAAGTCAGCCTAGTAAAATTGAACAAAGGCATGTAGAACCGTTAAATTTTGCTATTGCAGCAATATCAGGAGGTAAACCAGGAACCCAATATGTAGGTACTGGACAGGTGGATCAAAAATATAAATGGGTTACTGATCGTAAACCTGGTACTGTAGAGTTTACAGGAAAAAGGGGAAATACAAAATCGGCCGAAGCTGGTACATGGAAAGCAAAACATCTTAAAAAGAAGTTTTCGCGAGGACAAGGACGAGTAGTATCTACAAATAAAAGTGTAGTTGATGGTGATCATCTAAATAAATCTTATACTACTAAAAAAGGTACCTTAAATATAAAAATAGGTTAATGCGAGATTCAGTAAAAAACTGGATGGCTAATGCAATAGGATTAATTATATTAACTATAAACGTATATATGTATTATTGGGGAGAAGAAGAGTTATTTTCTTTTATATCAATCTTATGTATATCTTTAGCGTTGTTTTTATTTAAAGGATCAAATACAAAAAAATGGCTAGGAAAAGCGTTTGGAAAGTTTTTATCCAAGTAATACTTATTATATGTATTATTGGATGTGCTCCCCAAAAAAGATTAAATAGACTAATAACAAATTATCCACATTTAGCATATAAAGATACTTTAGTTATTAGAGACACTATAACTGTAGATAAATATTTACATGATACTACTACTATTTTAGAAATTCATGATACTACTACAGTGATTAACAATGAACGTGTAATATTAAAATATTTTCACGATACATTAACACGAGAAATACATCACTATGTGGAATGCAAAGGAGATACAATTTTTATGGAAAAACTAGTTCCTATAAAACAAGCAATCTTTAGAGAATTATCATGGTGGGATAAATACAAAGAGTTAATATTTATAGGATTAATACTGTCAGTAGTATTAATAATATTAAAAAAAATAGGAAAAATAGTTTTATAAATAAAAATTAAAAAATGGCATCATTAGACCAAGAAAACATGTACGCTCCTAAGAGAATAGTAGATGGATATTTTGCAGATAATCCCAGGATTATGGGGCATGATTCAGTAGACATATGGACTTTAGGATTAGGTAATCAAATTACTGGAACAGGTAACCCGAATAGAGGAGCAGCTTTATATTGTGGACAAGCATATACAAGTATAGAAGTAGTATTAGAAGGACAAGCAGCTACTGACGTAAATGGAGATCCTATCGGAACAACTGTATTTAGAGGAATTGCAGCAGGTTCGTTTTTACCAATATTAGCAGTACAAGTACAAGCAACAAATCCATCAGTAAGTCAAACAGGAGAACTTGTCGCATTACTATAAGATATGTGGGTAGGAATATTAAATACTTTTCCAACTATAACTAGTCTTCCAGGACAAGGAGGAGGAGGACCAATTCCTCCTGCAGGAGGTTTTGTAGAATTAGAACCTAACCTTTTCTTAATGGCGTTAGAATCAGCTTTAACTGATAAAGTAGAATTAGAATAAAAATATAAAAATGGCAAATGCAAAAATAAGTGACGGCGCGTTCATAGTTACTACAGACATAACTACAATAGATGGATTAGCTGGTTACTCAGGAGCAGTAAATTCAAAAATAAGTGGTAGTGCTTTGGTAAGTAGTTTAGAAACTAATTTAAATCTAGATAATTTTACTCTAGGTAAATTACCCATTACAAGAGGAGGAACTGGGAATAGTACAGCACAAACAGCAATTAATACTTTAAGCAGCGTGTCGGGAGCCACAGAAGGACAAGTATTAACTAAAGTAGGTACTAATGCTGAATTTCAAACTCCACAAGCTCCAATTTATTTAGTTGGAACTTTTACTAATATTATAAATTCTAATGGTAGAACATTTGTAATGTTTGGAGGAGGTGAAATTAGTGCCCAAAGTGATCAAGGTTCTGTTTTTATATTTCCAGAGAAAATGAAAATAACAAACGTAACCTTTAAATGGTTAAGTGATGACGCATGGTTAACTTTTCCTAATCCTTCAAATTTTACTATAAGCGTGTGGGAATTGGATGATAAAGATGGAATAACTGATGATTTAAGCAATTATAGTGTTGTGACGGATGGTCAAATTGTGGAATGGGATTTTGTTACACAACCAACTGGAACAGGGAATGCTCCATGGGAAACATGGGATTTATCAGGAGATCCTATTAGTCTTGCTGCTGGAGAATTTCACGCGATTGCAGCAGAATACACTAATTTAACTAATTCTAGTGAAGAAGCATTAATGATGATTAAAGTTGAAAGAGATTTTTCATAAAACAAATATAAATTAAATAATATAAAATGAGTAAAATTAAAGAAGAACAATTAAATACAATCAGAAAGCAACAAACAGAATTACAAAAAGTAATTAACGATATTGGAGTGTTAGAAGCTCAAAAACATGGATTATTACATCAAGTAGCAACTATTAACCAAGCTGTAGAAGCAACTAAACAAGATTTAGAAAAAGAGTATGGTATGGTTAATATTAATTTGGAGACCGGAGAGTATACAGATATTCCTAAGCCAGAATTAGCTACAGCAGATGCCTAATGTAATAAGAAAAATTAGCATTGGTTCTGATTATAAGAACGATGCTATGCATTATGCTTTAGGTCAAAATGTATATGGCGGTCATACTATTTGTGATATTATAAATAGTGAGAGTGATGGAGAATACTTAATTTATATTAAAAAAGGAAATGAAGTATTACCATGGAAAAAATTTAATTCTCATATGGCTATAGCCGTAGAATTTGATTTAGAATACTAATGCAAGCCCTGTATGACTTTATTGTTGAACCAGTAGGAGAAAGATATAATAATAAAATAAAACTAGGAGATAAAGAATTAATTCTTAATACTAAAATTGAAACTTTTCAAGCCGTTAATAAACTAGCAAAAGTAATTAGTATTCCTAAAAATATTAAAACTAATATACAAGTAGATGATATTATTGTAATTCATCATAATGTATTTAGAAGGTTTTATGATATTAAAGGAAAAGAGAAAAATAGTAGATCTTATTTTAAAGATAATAAGTATTTTGTTTCTTTAGATCAAATTTATTTATATTATAATGGAGAAGATTGGAATAGTGTAGCAGATAGATGTTTCATTAAACCTGGATCTTCTCATCGCAGTGGAATAGTAATATATGACAATAAGCATTTAAATACATTAGGAATTTATAAAGGAAAACTTATTTCTTTTAAAGAAAAGAGGCAATTTGAATTTATAATTAATAATGAATTATTATATTGTATGAAATCAAAAGATGTTTTAATAGATCATGGATACGAAGAAAACAAAAAAGAAAATAATAGAAGCCGGACAGAAAGCAGTTGATGAATTAATTAAAGTAGCAAAAGAAGAAATTGTAGATACAGCACAAGACGTTTCAGCAGATAGATTAAAAAATGCTGCTGCTACTAAAAAATTAGCTATATTTGATGCATTTGAAATTCTCACGAGAATTCAAGAAGAACAAGCTATATTAGAAGGAAAACCTTTAGAAGAAAAGAAAGAAGAAAGATCTTTTAAAGGATTTGCTGAAGGGAGAAGTAAATGAGTTACGAACAAACTCTATGGAAAGAAATTCCAGATGTAGTAAATCCTAAAATCCTAGCGAAAAATAATCGTTTAAAAAAGTGGGAGTATGGATATAATAAAGAATATGATTTTATTGTTATAAGTAAAAATGGGACGATTGGGCAAATTATCGAAATTCAAAATCTCAAAATTGCTTTACCAGCAGTTGATGAGCCGTACAAAAACAGCAAAGACATCTCCAAGCAAAGATGGACAAAAGCAGAATACCCCAAAGAATTATCCAGAATAAAAACCGTTTTTGATTGGGATGAATATCCTTTAGACTTTAAAGAAAAATGGTATGACTATATAGATAATGAATTTAAACGAAGAGAAGAGGGTTTTTATTTTCTTAACCGTGGTATTACTACTTATATTACTGGCACTCACTACATGTACTTGCAATGGTCAAAAATTGACGTTGGTGCCCCAGACTATAGAGAATCCAATAGATTATTCTTTATCTTTTGGGAAGCCTGCAAGGCAGATACCAGATGTTATGGAATGTGTTACCTTAAAAACAGACGATCTGGATTTTCCTTTATGGCATCAGCAGAACTTGTTAATCAGGCAACAATATCATCTGACAGTAGATACGGGATTTTATCAAAGACTGGAGCAGATGCTAAGAAAATGTTCACAGATAAAGTTGTACCAATCTCGGTTAATTATCCATTCTTCTTTAAACCGATCCAGGATGGTATGGATCGTCCTAAAACCGAATTGGCATATAGGGTCCCGGCATCTAAATTTACACGCCGCAAGTTGGAAGTCAATGAACAGATAAGAGAATTACAAGGACTAGACACAACAATAGATTGGAAAAACACAGGAGATAATAGTTATGATGGTGAGAAACTCCAAATACTAGCTCATGATGAAAGCGGTAAATGGGAGAGACCAGATAACATATTAAACAATTGGAGAGTAACAAAAACAACCTTAAGACTAGGTAGTAGAATAGTTGGAAAGTGTATGATGGGAAGTACGTCTAATGCTTTAGATAAGGGAGGAAATAATTTTAAAAAACTATACTATGCTTCAGATGTTACTAGAAGAAACAGAAATGGACAAACAAGTTCGGGATTGTATTCTTTATTCATACCTATGGAATGGTCTTACGAGGGATACATTGATACTCATGGATTACCTGTATTCGATAATCCCGGACAACCAATCAAAGGAATTGATGGCGCGGATATTGCAATCGGAGTTATCGAACATTGGCAAAATGAAGCTGACGGACTTAAAGAAGATCACGATGGCTTAAATGAATTTTATAGACAATTTCCTAGAACTGAACAACATGCTTTTAGGGATGAAACTCAAAATAGTTTATTTAATTTAGTAAAAATTTACGAACAAATTGACTATAATGAGGAAATTAATAATAATTCAGTGGTCACTCAAGGTAATTTTTTATGGGAAAATGGGATTAAAGATACTAAGGTTATGTTTGTTCCCAGTCGACAAGGACGTTTTTTTGTAAGTTGGGTTCCTCCAAAAAAATTACAAAATAACATCATAATAAAAAAAGGAATTAAATGTCCAGCTCATGAACATGCAGGAGCGTTTGGATGTGATAGTTATGATATCTCTGGCACAGTAGATGGTAAAGGATCGAAAGGATCATTACATGGTTTAAGTAAATTTAGTATGGAAGATTGTCCTCCTCATCATTTCTTTTTAGAATACATCTCTCGTCCTCCTACTGCAGAGATATTTTTTGAAGATGTTTTAATGGCTTTACATTTTTATAGCATGCCTTTACTATGTGAGAATAATAAACCTAGATTATTATACTATTTAAAAAGAAGAGGATATAGAGGATTTTCTATGAATAGACCAGATAAAATATGGAATAAACTCTCCTTTGCTGAAAAAGAAGTGGGAGGTATACCAAATTCTAGTGAAGATATTAAACAAGCCCATGCTGCCGCTATTGAAGCTTATGTAGAAGACTATGTAGGAATGAAAGAAATAGGGTATGGTGATATGTATCATCAACGCACTTTAGAAGATTGGGCGGCTTTTGATTTAAATAACAGAACTAAACACGATGCTACTATAAGTTCTGGTTTAGCTATTATGGCATGTAATAAAAACAAATACAAACCAGTGGCAGATAGAAACATTACAGCAATAAATCTTGGTATGAAAAGTTATGATAACACAGGGTATATATCCAAAATTAATAGATAATACATGAAAATTTACACAAATAGTCATAGTGCATTTCCTGATCAAGTAGTACCTGATGCAGAAAAAGCAACATGGGAATATGGCCTTCACGTAGGTAGAGCAATAGAAGGAGAATGGTTTTGGGCTGGACGAGGAAGAGATAAATTTCATCAAAACTTTCAAAACTTTCATAGTTTAAGATTATACGCTAGAGGAGAACAATCGATTCAAAAATATAAAGATGAATTAGCAATTGATGGAGATTTATCTTATTTAAATTTAGATTGGAAACCTGTACCTATTATTCCTAAATTTGTAGATATAGTTGTTAATGGAATTTCTCAACGTTCTTTTGATATTAATGCATTCGCACAAGATCCAGTATGTTCAAGACAAAGAACTGAATACGCTACCGGATTGCTTACTGATATAAATGCTAGAGATTTTTTAGATCAAGCTCGCATTACTTTAGGTATCGATGCATTTAATTCGCCTGATCCAGACTCAGCTCCTCAAGATAAAGAAGAACTAGCTGTTCATTTACAAATGGATTTTAAACAATCTGTAGAAGTTGCTGAGGAAGAAGTAATAAATCAAGTTTTAGATAAAAACAAATATGATTTAACTAGAACTAGAGTAAATTATGATTTAGCAGTTTTAGGCATTGGAGCAATAAAGACGAATTGGAATGAGTCAGAAGGAATAGTAGTAGATTATGTAGATCCTGCTCATTTAGTTTGGTCGTATACTGAAGATCCTAATTTTCAAGATATTTGGTATGTAGGAGAAGTGAAAGGAATAAGTTTATCAGAATTAAAAAAAGAATTTCCTGGATTAACCGCTGCAGAATTAGAAGAAATCCAAAAATATCCTGGTAACCAAAACTATTTAAGAAATTGGAATGGTCGACAAGACGATAATACTATTCAAGTATTATATTTTGAATATAAAACATACACTAACCAAGTATTTAAATTAAAAGAAGGTGCTTATGGATTAGAAAAAGTTTTAGAAAAACAAGATACTTTTAATCCTCCTCCTAATGAGTTAGGATATGGTAAATTAGAAAGATCTATAGAAGTATTATATAGTGGTGCTAAAATTTTAGGACATCCTCAAATGCTTAAATGGGAAATAGCACAAAACATGACGCGACCATTAGCAGACACAGTTAAAGTTAATATGAATTATACTATATGTGCGCCTAGAATGTATAAAGGAAGAATTAATTCTTTAGTAAATAGAGTTACAGGTTTTGCAGATATGATTCAATTAACACATTTAAAACTCCAACAAGTTTTATCTCGTATGGTTCCAGATGGTGTTTATATGGATGTTGATGGATTGGCTGAAGTAGATTTAGGAAATGGTACTAATTACAATCCACAAGAAGCGTTAAATATGTATTTCCAAACTGGTAGTGTTGTAGGAAGATCTTTAACTCAAGAAGGAGATCCTAATAGAGGAAAAATACCGATTCAAGAATTAAGTTCCTCTAATGGTATGTCTAAAATACAATCATTAATTCATACGTATAATTATTATTTGCAAATGATAAGAGATGTAACAGGATTAAATGAAGCCAGAGATGCAAGTACACCAGATAAAGATTCATTAGTAGGTTTACAAAAATTAGCAGCAGCAAATTCTAATACAGCTACTAGACATATTTTACAAGCAAGTTTATACTTAACTCACAGAACGTGTGAAAACATTTCTATGCGAGTAGCGGATTCTTTAATGTATCCTACTACGAGAGAATCTTTAGAGAACAGTTTATCTCAGTATAATGTAGGAACATTAGATGAATTAGCAGATTTAAATATTCATGATTTTGGAATATTTTTAAATTTAGAACCTGATGAAGAAGAAAAAGCTCAATTAGAACAAAATATCCAAATAGCATTAAAAGAAAATCAAATTTATTTAGAAGATGCAATAGATATTAGAGAAGTAAGAAATCTTACATTAGCTAATCAATTTCTTAAATATAGACGTAGGAAAAAAGCTGAAAAAGACCAACAAGCTCAAAAAGAAATGATGCAAGCACAGGCCCAAGCACAGGCCCAAGCTAGAGAACAAGAAGCAATGGCTGAAGTTCAAAAACAACAAGCATTGTCTGAAACTGAAGCTCAATTAAAGAAAGTGGATATGGAGTTGCAAATTCAAAAAATGCAAGTTCA
>Ga0080013_1006161_pt1 | contig 10797 bp, 11 predicted proteins | sample ETNvirenome_6_85_FD_69236 | JGI IMG/M metagenome (GOLD analysis project Ga0080013, IMG submission 69236) | Marine viral communities from the Pacific Ocean - ETNP_6_85 (SPADES assembly) (version 2) | ecosystem: Environmental > Aquatic > Marine > Oceanic | place: Pacific Ocean | collected 2013-06-19
ACCGAGGATGAAACGGTAGAGAAAGAATATGCACCATTTGTAATAAATAGGTGTTTATCTTATTTTATTGATACAGTGTTATACTCTAATATAATGAATGAACAGTCACACATATCATCCAAGATGCAGTTTGATTATCTTTCTACTTCTATCCGAAAACGGAAGCGGTTTAGCAAATGGCTAAAGAAAGAAATGACAGACGATATTGAAATCATCAAAGAGATGTATAACTATTCTGATGCAAAAGCAAAAGAAGTTGCAGAACTATTAACATCCCAACAAATCAAAGAGATGGACGAATATCTTCATGGCCACGGTGTAAGGAAGTAAAATCCTATATAATAGGTAAAAAACTTACATTAAAAGAAAAGGATTATTATGGAACATGATGATGAAGATATTTTTCAAGGATTAGGTGTAGAGATAAAATTAAATTCTGAAGATGATTTTTTGAAGGTGAGGGAAACCCTTACCCGAATGGGAGTATCCTCAAGAAAAGAAAAGAAACTACACCAATCTTGCCATATCCTCCATAAGAGGGGCAGATATGCTATTATGCATTTCAAAGAACTTTTTGAATTGGACGGACTCGACTCAAACATATCAGATAACGACATAGGCAGAAGGAATGCCGTTGCAAAATTGCTTGATGAGTGGGGATTATTAAAAGTAATAGAAGAATTTGAAGACGATGAACCAATGGGAACAGTATCACAAATAAAAATTATTTCTTTCAAAGAAAAAGAAGAGTGGGAATTGATACCTAAATATCATATAGGAAACAGTTAAAATGAGGTTATATTATGAAAACACTATTGATAAGTTTCTACAGCGATATAGAAGATAAAACTTACTATTCAGACAATGCAACTCGATTGCGAGAAGAATGCAAAGATTTAGATATTCAGTGCAGTATTCAGCATAAAGAATCTTTGGGTTCTTACCAATTGAATTGTCTTAGCAAACCACAATTTATATTAGATATGTTGGAAAGATTCAATAAGCCATTGTTGTGGATGGATGTGGATAGTAGATTACACAAAACGCCAGATATATTTGATCAATTTGATGAATCTGTAGATATGGTGGTTGCAACGGCAAATGGCATGCTCTCTGGAATGAAAGCATCCCCTTTATATTTTAATAATACCGATAAAGCAAAAGAATTTATACATGCGTGGATTGCATCGACAAAAGATATTCTTGAAAATAATGTAGGTGTGTTCGACCATGAACCTTTGTTCAGTCTTATCCCCATGTTTATAAAAAAGATGAACATAGGGTATGTCGGCCCAGAATATTGCATTTGGCCGGGACACACCAACGAAAATACTTACATTACTATGGGTCTTGCAGATGCAGAATCAAAGAAAGAATCTTTGAGAAGTCTGGGAATGGCAGAAGATTTGATAGAGTGGCAAACACCAGGTGATATATCATGAAAATACAAGGAATAGGATTACCGTTTAGTCCACACCAATCTTCTTGTTCTAACAGGAAACCAAAGAATTTTGAATGGACATATAACGATTCAGAAATACAAGTATGGATGGATATGCACATTCCTATTGGAGCAACAAAATTTAAACTGAATGATAGTATTAAAAAGTATGGGTGGTTCTGCGAGTCTAGAGAAGTTGTTCCGTATCTACAAGATGCTTTTAATAGTCCAAAAGTATTAGAAGAAATAGTAAATGCATATGATGGAATATTTACTTGTGACCGAGAATTGGTAGACAAGCACGAAAAGATTCATTTCTGTCTTGCAGGAAGTAACCTGCCTTGGATTTCAAACCCTAGACACAAAATATACGAAAAAACAAAATTATGTTCTTTTATTGCTTCAAATAAAACAACCACTCATGGCCATATTCAACGGCATAGAGCATTTGATAAACTTAAAGTAAGGGTAGCAGGAGAACCTATAGCAGAAATGTTCGGGACTATTACGGGACAAGACTTTGGTGCAAATCCCGGTTGCCATATAGAATCTAAAGTCGCAGTTCCGTGGCACGATAAAACTGATGGGTTGAAAGATTTTATGTTTTCCATAGTAATAGAGAACGCACAATATGATGATTACTTCACAGAGAAGATAACCGATTGTTTTGCAACTGGCACGATTCCAGTTTATTGGGGAACTAGAAACATAGGAGATTATTTCAATACAGATGGAATTATAGTTATTCCAGATGATGGATATGGAAGATTGGATGTAGAATTGTTGGACTTTATTCTATCAAATAAATTGACAAAGGACTTATATTATGGTAAAATGGATGCCATAAAGGATAACTTTGAAAGAGTTAAAAATATGCAATCAGCAGATGATATGTTGTTTGAGAAAATACAGGAATTAAATAGTTGAATTATATCACATTTACAACCTCTGGTTCGGTGAAACTTTGTAAGAATTTTTTATTGAGTGTAAAGCAACTAGGCATGGAGAAGAATTTAACCGTCTATTGTTTGGATAAAGAATCTTTTTCCGAGATTGAGAAAATGGGGGTTGAAACAAAGTTTTTTGATGTTAAAGGAATTGGGTCCGAGTTTCATGAATATGGCAGAAGTGATTTCAGAAGAGTTACAGAAGCAAAGATACAGATAATAATAAACGAATTAAAAGATAAAGATTCTTTGGTGTATACTGACTGTGATGTGGTCTTTAGACACAATCCAACAGAATTCATAAATTTCTCTAACGAACAGATGAAAGATAAAGAAGTTGATATAGTATTTGCATCAGATAATCCATTTATGACAATATGTACTGGATTTATGTACATAAAGAACACAGACAAGGTTCACGAATTGTTTAAAAAATATTTTGAGTTAAGTCAAGAATATGGCAAACAGGGAAGTGAATGTATGTACGACCAAGAAATTATATTTGAGATATTGACAAAACACCATTGGTTTTTTAATGAACACGGAAAATTGGCATGGGGAGTTTACCCAACAGACTTTGTAAAGAACGGTCATCTATATTGGAACGAACCAGAAACAAGAACAGGAAATGAAGCGGTGGTTCATGTGAACTTTATTATAGGTGAAGAAAACAAGATAAATAGATTAAAGGATGCGAATCTTTGGTACAGTGAAAAGGAAGTTACAACATGAGTATACCCGCAATATGCCACAACGCACATTATCTTTTTGAAGATGGAGTATTGGAATTTGATAGTCCAGTAGAAATACATGTTACTCGATTTTCGGATAACATGAAGAAAATATCAACCCAAGAAAGTGAGTTTTCATTGGAGGCTAGTAATTATCCAAGATATAATATCCCCTTTACAGACTCTACTTCTTTTAGGGTATTTATTAATTGCAATGAACCGATAACATCTCCACATAGAGAGAATATAGAGGCGGTTATAGCAAATCATGACCAATATGATTTAATATTAACTACAGATGATTTGATATTGAATAATTGCAGTAATGCCGTTTTATTTCCTTATGGGACCACATGGTTAAACAAGGGAAGAATAGATGATGAAAATGCATTAGGCCACTATGCACCCATAGTTGATGAATCGCACAATAATAAAAAATTTGAAACTAGTTTTCTGTGTTCGTTTCATCCAAGAGAATTGGACGGATATCAATTAAGAAAAGAGATTTGGTTAATGGGGTTGAAGAACAAAGAATTAATAAAAACTCCTATCAACTTTTATAGTAGTCCAAGAATGATTATCCCCAATGCACCAGATTGGTATCTAGAAAGATTTTTGCCTTTTACTGATAATCCTTTGCCGAACGACAATAAAGATATTTTATTCTCTTCTCAATTCCATATAGCAATAGAAAGCACAAAAGTAAAAAATTATTTTACAGAAAAATTAATAGATGCATTAATTACAAAGACTGTGCCAATTTATTGGGGTTGTCCAAATATCGGTGAATTTTTCAACGAAAAGGGAATAATTCAAGTAGATTCTACACAGGACATGATTGACAAAATAAACGAACTTACACCAGAAACATATGAGAGTATGTTACCATACATTGAAGAAAACTTTGAAATCGCAAAGGGATATGCCTCTTCATTTGCCGAAAGAGTTAAAGAAGAAATTTTAAAATGTATGAAACCAGAAGAAAAAGAATACAAAACGGTAAACCTTAAAGGTGGTGTAGAGAAATTTCCAATAAAAGGTCATTCGACAGATAAAGTATTAACCATAGGTATACCTTCGTTGAATGAAAGAAAAGAAAGTCTAAACGAACTTCTAACATTTTTTGATTCGACTACAAGCGAAGAAAATATTCAAAAATCAAAAATAGAAATTATTGTTAATATAGATGATGGTGAAAAAACGGTAGGACAAAAAAGAAATGAAATCTTACAACAGGCAAAAGGAAAATTCGTTTGCTATGTTGATGATGACGATAAGATTGATGAAGAATATATCAATCTAATTATTAAAACCATAGAAGAAAATCCAGACCTGGATTGTATAGGATTTACAGGAATGTATTATGTAAACGGTGAACCAACTATGTTGTTCAAACATGCAAAGGAATATGGTGGACATTATAAGAAAGAAGGTATACAGTATAGACCTGTAAACCATTTAAATCCTGTTCGTACTGAATTAGCGCAACAGATAGGATTCCCCGAAAAGAATTTTGGAGAAGATAGTGATTATTGTGATAGACTACTTGAATCTGGTCTATTGAAAAACGAAGTAGTATTGGACAAAGTGATGTATCATTACTTGTGGAATAGTGAATTAACAAGGACCCATTAATATGGCAAAGAATATAATTAGTTTCAGTTTATGGGGAGATGACCCATTCTATAATGTTGGTGCAATAAGAAATGCAGAAAATGCATTGGTTTATTATGAAGGATGGACTTGTAAGTTTTATATAGGCACAGATGTTCCAAAAGAAACTGTTGAAGCACTTGAAAAGTTTCCAAACACAGAAATAGTCATCATGGAAAATGAAGGAAATAGTTGGCCTGGAATGTTCTGGAGATTTTATGCTATATCAGACCCAGATGCAGAGTTTGTTGTGTTTAGAGATACTGACTGTAGATTGACTAACCGAGAAGCTCAAGCAGTAGGAGAATGGGCAAGAACAGATAAGTGTCTTCATATTATGAGGGACCATCCAATGCACACCGAACCAATTATGGGTGGAATGTGGGGAGTTCATGGGCCCAAGTTTATGAAAAAGTGTGCAGACATTTGGAGTGATGTTACAGATAGCCCTATCACAATGAAAGATATTATAGATGGTTGGATTTCAAATGAACATCGAAGGACAAGACAAAATGACCCAAATTGTTTTAAAGAGTGGGAGTATGATGCTAGAGGAATAGACCAAAAGTTTTTGAGAGCATTTGTTTATAAGTTAGCATGGTCTGATGCATATATTCATGATAGTTTCCCTCAATATAATTCTTTTTCTGGAAGATTTGATTATCAAAGATATCCAGGATTGAAAGAAATGAGTACAGGGTTTCCAACGATAAGAAAAGATTGGAATGATTTTGTTGGCCAAATTTGGGATGAGAATGAAATTGCTAACGAAGAATCCTCTGAGTTTTTAAAACAGAGAGATGAATGCATTTACATGGACTGGAAAAAGATTGATGATGCTATTCCAGTAGACAAAGAAATTCTTTACACCACTGAAGAGAATGTAACATGAAAAAAGTAATCAGTTTTAGTCTATGGGGAGATAATCCAAATTATGTAATTGGTGCTGTATTGAATGCCGATGTTGCAAAAGAGGAATGGCCTGATTGGATTTGTAGATTTTACATTGCACCAACTGTTCCAGATGGAATTATAGAAGAATTAAAATCAAGAGATAATGTAGAAGTCGTTCTCATGGATGAAGATGAATCTTGGAATGGAATGTTCTGGAGATTCTACCCCGCATCTGACCCAGAGGTTGATGTGGCAATTTTTAGAGATACTGATTCTCGTATGCATATTAGGGATAAGGCCGCTGTTGATGAATGGATTGCAAGTGACAGGGGTGTTCATATTATGAGAGATAATTGCCAGCATGGTTGGGTAATCTGTGGTGGACTGTGGGGAACTAAAAGGGGTGCAATTCCAGAACTAAAACAAAGAATAGAAGATAACGAATTGATTAAAAACCAAAACTTCAACAAACACGGTGTAGACCAAATATTTTTACAATATACAATATATCCTTTAGTAAAAGAAAAGGCATTCGTTCATGATGATTGGTTTCCTAACGGATTTGCAGGAGAAGAAAAACACCCATTCCCAATTCCAAGATTAAGGGGAGATGGTTGGTGGAATCAAGAGTTTCCAGAATGGCATGGTGGTAAAGAGGACGACCCAGAAAAATATCCACATTGGTTTGGAGATGACGGCCAAGGACATTGTTTTTTGAAATGTCCTGCATGTGGAGAATATCATGACAACGAATATCTCGGAAAAGTAACAATGCTAACAAAAGAAGAAGAAGAGAAATATTCTCACCTATTGGGAGTTAAAGTATGAAAATCGATAAGATAGTATTTTCATGTTCTGAAGAATTTAGTCCATTTTGGAATATGCAATCTTTTATTTGGAAAGAGATGTTGGGGATAGAACCTGTATGTATTTTGTGGGGCAAAATAGAAAATACTGACATGAAAGATACTCATGGCGAAATAATAGAAAAGGAATATAATCCAGATTTGGTAAAATCTTTTCAATTAACTTGGAGTAAATTTTATCACACACAAACCGAACCAGAAACAACTTGGATTATTGGTGATATAGATTTGTTTCCTTTACAAAGGGAGTGGTTTATTGATAAAATAGAAGAATTACCAGATGATGTTTATACTCATCTAGCATATGGAGTTTTGAATAGCAACCATGATTTTGAACACGAAAGTGGGGATTGGGCCTCCTTGGCGGCATATTATCATGTTGCTAAAGGCAAAATTTTTCAAAAAGCATTAGGACTAGATGAATGTTCATATGAAGAACAAATCAGAAGAGTGACAAACGATACTGAACAGAGGTTTGGAAGACCCACCACAAAAGAACATATAACCGATTATTGGGAATGGACAAGTAGACACGGTTATAGCCCATATATTACACCTGAAGGGGATGAAACAGAACTTCAATATTGGTTAGCAGATGAAAAATATTCTTCTTATAGATTGTTTGATGCACACACTAAAAAAGAAATAAAATTTATTAGCCACATAACACCAGATTTATCTGAGATGAAGCCCAATGAGGGAAAGGGGATTGTTGATAGAGTAGATAGGGCAAATTTTAATAGTGGTGAATATACCCATTATGGTATTAATCGTATACAAAATTTCGGATATGTAGATTTACATGCTTTTAGACCATATAAACAACAAGAGAATGCATTAAAAAAAATTATGGTCCTGACATGGGGTCAAGACATTTTAAACAAATTAAAAGAAAATTCTATTAAAATGAATCACTTAATTTCAACTGTAGGAAGCGAATGGTGGAATCAAGAGTTTCCAGATTGGGAAAAAACAATAGGAAGGAAAAAGTAAAATGAAAATTGATAAAGTAGTATTTTCCACATCGGAAGAATATAGCGGATTTTGGAATATTCAATCCAAAATTTACAAAGAAGCATTAGGAATAGAACCAGTTTGCTTGTTGTTTGGTAAGAAAGAAAATACCAACATGACAGAAGAATATGGTAAAATTATAGAAAGGGAATTTATAGAAGATTTGCCAAAGGTTATTCAAATAACTTGGTCTAAATATGATTTTCCTAAAACAGAACCAGATACCACATGGATGTTGGGTGATATTGATATGATACCTCTACAAAGATATTATTTCACCGAACACATATCTGATGCAGTAGAAGATGCTTACTTACATTTAAATCTTGCCGGCATTTCTTTGCCAAGAAGGGGTTCTTTGGATGCGTTTATAACAGAAGGTTCGGAAGCACACGCAAGAGCAAGAGGAAGTTACAATACTGGTGCAGACTTAGCGGGACATTATCATGTTTCTAAAGGTTCAAATTTTATAAAGGTATTTGATTTGGATAGACCGTTTAGAGAACAAATCGAATATATAACATCTGCACATCGTTATGGGTTAGGCCCTGCTGGCCAAGCAAAAAAACCAGAAGGTATTGATGAAATTATGAATGCAGGAAGTTACTATTGGTGTGCAGAAGAAAGTTATTCTTCTGAAAGAATTTGGGATGCACTACAAGCAAAGGAAATTATATTTGGTGGTTATTGTTATCACAATTCTCTCAATAGAATTGATAGAAGCACATGGAATAATGACATCAAAGAATATCAATATGACCCAGAGAGATTGAAAAATGGAAGGGATATTGTTGATATTCATTGTGAAAGACCATATGAAAAACAAGAGGAAGCACTTAATAAGATTATAGAATTATCTGGTATTTTATCGCCTGTGGAAGCAATTAGTGAATAAAATTATTGCAATATCTGGAAGTTCTGGAGTCGGGAAAACAACAATATCCCGACTTATTTCTATTGCTTTGCCAAATGAAAAAACTTTGGTGTTTAGTGGAGATGACCTACACAAATGGCAGAGGGGAGATGAAAATTGGAAAACATATACCCACCTAAACCCTGAAGCAAATAATCTTCTTTTGGGGTATGAACATCTAAGAACTTTAAAGAGCAATAATAAGATAGTCCACAGTAAATACAACCATGACACAGGAAAGTTTGATTCAAGTATAGATGTATATCCTGCCAAGTTTATAGTGTATGAGGGTCTTCATGCACTCTATGATGTTCGGGTTAGGGATTTATCTTGGATTAAAATATTTGTAGACACCGATGAATCTTTAAAGAAAGAATGGAAGATTAAAAGAGATACTCAAAAAAGAGGATATACTAAAAAGCAGGTCGAAGATGCAATGTTTAGAAGAACTGCCGATGAGAAAAGGTACATCACAACACAGAGAAAATATGCTGATGTTATAATTCGTTTTAAGAAGGATAACGATAAAGTATTATTAACCTATGAGTTGATTAATCCCGAAGCAAAAGAATTAATGGAAATGTTATCTGTAGCATACGACAAACATTTTGAGTTTATTAATGTTTGTAATTCGCTATCAACGGAATCCAATCTCGTTCAAAGTCGTGGTGGAAATGTTTCGTATAAAATAAATGATAAATTAATAATAACTTCTTCTGGTTCAAAGATGGAAGATGTAACCACATTTAGTGGTCATTGTATTTGTAACATGCATTTACTCCCTTCATATTTCAATGACGAAACTTTTTATAGAAATAAACTTATGGAATCTAAACTATTTGAATCCATTGAAAGACCTTCTATGGAAACTGGGTTGCACAGCAATTTAGAAAAATGTATAGTCCACACCCACCCAATTCATTTGAATGTGATATTGTGTTCAAAAGAATCTGAAAAGATAATGGAAGAACTATTTTTTGATTTGGATTATGAGTTTGTCATATACTCTAGTCCAGGCATAGAATTGTCAAATGCAATAGGAAGTTACAGAGAGGCACCAGTTTATTTTTTACAGAATCATGGATTAGTGGTTTGTGATGATGACCTCAGCAATGCTTGTGAATTGACCAAATACATTAATGAAGAAAGTAGAAAATGGTTAGAAAAAAATAAAAGAGATTTTCATTGGAGTATAATGCCCGAGAATGTTGCTAGTCCAGATTATCTTTTTCCAGATGCTGTAGCATTGAGTGAAGAAAATTCAAAGGTAAATAATTATCTTTATAAGGGTATGGTAAATATAGGACTGACTCCAAACTTTTTAAATGGTGAAGAAATAGATAAAATAAAGAATATGGAATCTGAGAAATACAGGAGAAGTTTAGTATGAAAATTATTGTGCCAATGGCAGGAACAGGTAATAGATTTGTTCAGGCCGGATATGAAGACCCAAAACCATTAATCCGAATAAATGGAAAACGAATAATAGAGTACATATTGGATATGTTTTCAGATAATGATGAGTTTGTGTTTATTTGTAATGATGTTCATTTGGAAACGACAAACATGCGTGAAGTGTTAGAAGAACTAAAACCAAACGCAAAGATTATTTCTATGCCACAACACAAGGGTGGACCAGTTTATACTGTACAGGTTGCATACGATGAGATAGATGACGATGAAGAAGTCATTGTTTCATATTGTGATAATCCTTATTTGTGGTGCAGGGACCATTTCAACGATTCTATCAGAGAGAACGATTTAGATGGATGTGTTCTTACTCATACAGGATTCCACCCCCATACTCTTGCATCAACTAAAATGGCCTTCGTAAAGGATAAAGATGGGTTGTTAGAAGAAATAAAGGAGAAAGAATGCTACACAGACAATCCTATGGACGAACACGCATCAACGGGCATCTATTACTTCAGAAAAGGGTCTTACATTAAAAAATACTTTGATGAATTAGTCGAGAGAGATATTAACTATAATGGTGAATATTATGTGACTTTGGTGTATAACCTTTTGGTGGAAGACGGATTAACTGTGGGTTACTATGATACGCCATATGTTACTGTGTTTGGCACACCAGATGAAGTTGAGAATTTTGAGGCATGGGCCAGTATTCTAAAAGGAAGTCAAGTGAAGAGTGAAGAAGATTTATTGAAATGTTATAATTATTGGAAGGAATATCATGAAAGTGAATTACAAAGAAGAAAACCTGCGGTTCTCTCCAGAGGGTGAACCAAGAAAAATATTTGTAGACATTGATGAAACTATCTGCTTTTTTCCCGAAAAAAGAATTTATGAATTGGCAGTGCCAAATTACGAAAACATT
>Ga0080013_1006162_pt1 | contig 10796 bp, 5 predicted proteins | sample ETNvirenome_6_85_FD_69236 | JGI IMG/M metagenome (GOLD analysis project Ga0080013, IMG submission 69236) | Marine viral communities from the Pacific Ocean - ETNP_6_85 (SPADES assembly) (version 2) | ecosystem: Environmental > Aquatic > Marine > Oceanic | place: Pacific Ocean | collected 2013-06-19
ACAAAAAATAGATGCATACAATCAGTTCATCGATGACCTGAGAGGTAAAATTGATATAGCCAAACGGTTCATCGCCGGCAAAGGCCCATTAGAGGGCGTGGATTTAGATTTTAAAAAGTATGTCAGTAATTATTGGGAAACCAGAGAAGAAAATTTCAAGAATAAATTAGCAGGAGACACAGAAGAACTGATTGAGCTTCTTCGATTTGAACTGGAAGAGCCGGCCGGCAGACCATTGACTCCCACTCCACAGCTTGCTGAGGCGGTTATGCCGAGCGCAATCGGCAAGGATAGAAAATATGCTGATTTATATAAAAAAATATTAAACATCCTTAACAAAAAACGGTCAGAAATTGATAAAGAGATTAATCCGGTGCTGGCCAAACATGTAGAAGCAGTAGAAGGCTTCAAGGGGAAATACAAAGATGAGAACAAACAAAACCTCTTCTTCACTACGACCTACGGCTGGGGATATGGCGGACCCAATACAAGCTCTAAGGAAGGATGGGAGAAATTTGTTAAGTCGCTCAACGACCTCAAAAAGAAAACCATTGATGAAGCAAAGAAAGACATTGCTGCCGCTAATGAGGAAATAAGCATGCTGGAGAACCCTCCAGAGCCCGAACCCGCACTGCCGGCCGGAACGGCCACTCCCGGTGTCCGGACACCACTACAAGAAGACAAACTAAGCAAAATTGTTATTGACTTTAACGAATTAAGAAAACAAGAATTAAACGAAAGCTTCTTGGCTATGTTTGGTGGCTGGGTTGAGCACATTCTGGGTGCAATGTTCGGAAACTATTCTTTACCAGTGAACATTAGAGGCTCCAAAAGAGAAGTAGAGTCTTTTGCTTCGGCACTCGGCCAAGAGAAGAGATATCTTGAGGCTGCAAAAAGATATGGTCTAGATCATCCCACGACTTATAAATCCAGATCTAGCCTCGACACCGCTGTTAAGGGTTTCGAAAAAGACACGGGCTTGAAGTGGCCATTTAAATAGGAAAATATAAATGGGCGATAAAAGCTTACTAACAGCACAAGAAAAACTAAAATTAGCAGAACTGCGTAACATCGCTGCGCAGAACTATAATGAGTTGACGCAAGAACAGATCGATAAGATGGACGAACTCCAAGATAAGGAGAAGGGCCTCGTCGACTCTTCTGAGAGAAGGATTGAGAGCCTTATTAAGGCGAACGAGCTTCTTGCTATACAGATTGAGAGAAATGAGATTCTTATCGGTCAGGGCGAGACGGTCGTCGGCCAATATGAACTAAAGCTTCAGCAACAACAGAATGCTCTGGAACTAGAGAAAGAGCAGCTAGATATCAGTGCTGAGAACTATGAAAAAGAACTCGGAATACTAAATGCCCAAATTAAGGCCCTCGATGCGAAGAAAAAAGGGTATGCTGACTCTGAAGGTTTCGCCAAGCGTTTCCTGGGTATAACAAGAGAACCAGCATCTGGAATCGGGAAGTTCCTTGTTGATCCCACGAGCTATACGCAGGGTATGGTCTCTGGGCTCGGAGAAGTTGTCGATGGCATGAGCATTATGACTTCGACCATTGATAAGGTGGTCGAAGCAACAGTGGCCTTGGCGATTGAACAAGATGCGGCAATATCGGGCTTTAGGAAGGCAACCGGTGCCACAGGTGAGTTTGATGCTGATATTGTTAAATTAGAGCGAGACCTGTACAGAGCCGGCGTAACTTCTGCTGAAGCAGCGGAGTCAGTACAACAATTGTACCTAAATGTAAGTGGCTTTACTGAAATGGGCGATACCGCCCGCGAAGAGATGGAAGGAATGGTCGCCGTGCTAGCCGAAGTCGGTGTTGCTGCTTCTGATTCCACACAGAATATTCAAACGGCCATTAAGGGCTTGGGGATGTCTAACACAGAAGCAACAATGCTTCAATCTGAATTACGATCCTTCGCACAGGGCATCAATGTCTCGGTCGGCCAACTTTCGAAAGACTTTAACACAATGGGCCCACAGATAGTAGCGATGGGCGACAAGGGAGTTGCTGCGTTTGAGAGCTTGCAAGTCACGATGAAGGAGACTGGCTTGGAGATGGCCACAGTGCTCAAGCTTGTCGAGCAATTCGATACTTTTGACGGCGCCGCTACACAAGTTGGAAAGCTAAATGCACTTATGGGCGGCCCATTCTTAAATACACTTGAGTTGGTTTCAGAGACAGATCTCGGAGCCAGAATGGAGAAATTGAGAGACGGTGTCATGGATGCCGGAGTCTCATTTGATTCGTTAGACTATTATCAGAAGAAGGCATATACAAGCGCTCTTGGGCTAAATAGCGAAATGGAACTTGCTATGTTCCTCGGCAACAATATGGATCAAATTGTTCCAGAAGAGAAGACTGCTGAAGAATATGAAGAGATAGCAAAACAGAATGCAGAATTTAATACAGTAATGGAGGAGGCGATACAAGCGGGAAAATCTTTGGCCATCAGTCTGCGCTGGGTCGTCACTAGTTTGAAGTGGTTTTTCGAAATTGTGGCGGAAATTGGACCGGCTATAACTGCCGCCGCTCTCGCGATTGGTATTATGCGAACTGCCTTGTCTCTGGCTACATGGGCGACTAAAGTGCATACAGCCGCGCAGAAGGATAACATAGCGATATCGAAAGGCGCCGCACTGTGGGACAAAGTCGAAGCCGGATGGAAATATGCAAAGGCAACAGCCTATAACTGGCTGACTGGAGCCACAATTGCTAATACAGGTGCGACAGAGGCGAACAGGATAGCTTGGTGGAAGTTGGGAGCGGCATTTATTGCCATCGGCGGCCTTCTCTATGTCGCAATCGCCTCTCCCGGTCTTATCACAATAATCGGCCTTTTAACCTTCGCGATGTTTGGGCTTCTATTCGCAACAAATGTCCTTGGGTGGTCAATGGCGCCAGTCATTCCAGTACTTTATGCGTTCGGCGGAGCAGTCTTTTTAATTGGCCTAGGAATCGGCATTGCCGCAGCAGCCATGGCATTGTTTGTCTCTTCTATTAGTGCGATAGGTACCGGCCTTGCAGTCAGCATGCTCGCCACTGCATTGGCTATTAGGCAAATTGTTGACGCCATTGAAGATATTCCCATGACGAAAACTCTTGCTCTCACCGCCGCAATACTGCCTCTCGCCGCTATGGCACCGATTGCGATGGTTGCGGCAGCAGGGGTGGGAGCGGCAACACGAGGAGCAGGAGGTGCATCATCAGCCGGAGCCACAGGCCCCGCCGGACCCGGGCCAGTAATCAAGTTATATTTAGATGTTGATGGTGATAAATTTGCCGCAGCAGTCAATAGAGTTGAGGTAGGGAATAAAGTAACGAGCAGACTGCATCAAACATTTGTTGATCAACTTGCAAGTGCTTTAGGGCCGACGAAGAGCTAATTACTGTATAGGAGATATGTTATGGCTGTCAAGAACAGTGTTGAGATCACAATTTTACACATTGCAACTGGAAGGCAGGTTATACTCACAAGCTTTGGCCTATCGGAGTATGCTGACACCCTAGATGCATCTTGGAATTCTGCTGATGTATATGGCCGCATGGATCCAATAATGACCTATCAGGGGACAAAGAGGGAAATCGCGATTGGATTGCAATGGGACGGGCTTGGGAAGAAAACCGCCGAGGTGGTCAACAACCAGATTACAAAACTAATGACATTCCAGTACCCAACATATGCAGGAGTCAACAATGCCTTGGCAATTCAGAGCCCTCCGTTGGTTCGGGTTACATTTGCAAACTTTGGCAAAGGCCTCGGCACCGGTTTGCTTTGTGCAATGAAAGGGGTGGCCTACACGCCTGGTGTTGGTTTTACTCCTCAAGATTCTCCATATGTTAGGTGGGGTAAAGACGGCGAGGCGACCATCTCCCCAACTAAAGTTAGCCTCAAGCTTGATCTAACTGTCTTGCACGAAGAGAGTTTGGGTTGGCATTTCAATCACGGGCCCGCCGCAAAAGTCAACTATGGCTTCATGTTGCCGGAAGGTGCCTCGTTCGGACCGGGCACTATAAAGGGATCCCCTTTAGAGTGGGCTTGGGATAAACAGCCGCCGCCGAAGAAGACTGGAGAATCAGACAAAAAAGAGAAGCAAGAAGAGCCACCGGCCAAAGAGGACGAGACATGGTCTGATGAGGACACAAACAGAGTTCTTACCGACGCGCTCAAGGGCGCCTTTGAAGGGGTCGATTAACCAATGTCAAGATACAAATCATCAGATATATTTGTTAACGAAGGAGATATATACCAAGAATTCCTCGACGACAGAGGTCTTTCTCGGTTGCCACAATATCGAACACAGAAATGGCCTTTGTTGACAGAAGGAACTCGAAGGTCTTTCTCGACAAGGAGGCATGTATGGAAACTTGGCGACAGCTATTGGAAGATCGCTGGAGACACATATGGCCGCCCAAGCTTGTGGTGGCTAATTGCTTGGTTCAACAGAAGCCCAACCGAGGCCCACAATAAGGTTGGCGACATCATCCTGATCCCCGCCCCCGTTGAGGAACTGCTGTCTCTGTTTAATTACGGTGCGAGGTAGGTAAGATGGGGAATTCCACTCCAGAAGAGATTGCAGCCCACGAAAAAGAAGCCGATGAGTGGGACGAGGCACTCAAAAGAAACCAGGCCCTTGCAGCATTAGGGACTCCTGAATTGAATCTCATCATGGCACGAGCCGAGGTCGCCAAAATCGATTTCCAAAATGCATCGGTCCTCATGCAGGATGCAGCCGCGGCAAAAGGACGCGGCAAGCTTACCGCTTTCTTTTCAAGTCCGGAGATCTTTCCTGGCTACAATATTCTCCCACTGGAGGAAAAAGAAGCATTCGCAGCCGAATTCTTTGACCCTAACTCAAGCCATCCCCTTTCCGCTGCTGCTAATATGAAGATAGCAAAAACAGCCATCGCGCTACCACTTGCAATTGCAGCCCGCGCCAGTGGGAGCGAGCGGGGGATACCTGAAGTAACTCCTGGCACACTCCCTCCTGAAGCCCTTGTCGCCGGCGACGAAGAACAGGCCCGGACTCTCGTTGAGGACGCTGAAAATGCCGCTGCGGCCAGAGCACAAGTAAGACAACAGGAGAAAGATGTCAAAGCCGCGGCCGCGCACGCGGCCTCGGTCGCGGCCGCAGCAACCAAGGCCATCCCCACCACCTGGGGCAAAGGCGAGGGGCTGACAAGCGAGAGTACCAGAAAGAAGGCCGCAAGAGCACAGCAGTGTTTTCTGCTGTATAACAATCACTTCTTTGCTGCAAAACATAGGGAAATGCTGGGTGGGACATACATAGTCAACTCGTCCAATTCCGTCGAATTTGATAGTGCATACACTTCGCCCCAAGAAGGACGGTTCTCCAGTTGCACCACACAGATAATGACTAATACCAGTGCCGGCTACTATTCAGGAGATATTAGGACAGGCCACACAACAACCATTATGGTATATGATGGAGACGATACAAATGATTCGACAATTCTTAATAGAATAAAATCAAAAAAGAGTCAAGATGTTTTTGATGATATCACTCCTGCTGAATATGCCCAGTTGATTCCGAGCCTTAGACTGTATAAGCTTCTTTATGATAGGCATAATAAACTAGGCGGCTCACAAGGAATGATAGAGTTTGAATTTGGTAACAAGATCGATGCTGGAGACATACAAGCCATTGACAAAACTTTCGACCGCAACATAAGGGGAGATGGTGTTGGTGTTGAATCCTTTGAGTGGAGTTATCTGGGAACTGACCCTTTTACAGCGACGAGAGACTTGAAAGCAACTTTAAAGCTCAAGTTTCAGAGTTTCTATGAGCTAAATAAAGATCGCATTGCGACCATCAAGGACGGCAACACGGAGCACAAATTTAAGTACAAATATCTTGACTTGATTATCCAAGCAAACTGTACCGATGAAGTAGACGAGAACAATGGTCTTTATGTATATGATCCGGGATGCTATGAAGTTGTGGCAGAAGTCGGTTATGCAAAGCCAGCCAATAAAATCTTTTCAAATCTCGACGACAAAAGAAAAGAAGAACTTCTGGCAGCAGTCGATTCCACCAGAGAAAGAATTTATCTGGTTATGACAAATCATTCTTTTGAGTTCGGGCAAGATGGAACATTTGATTTAACAATTGATTATAGAGCAAGATTGGGCTCTCAGATGGGAAGCAGAAAACTTAATGTTCTCTTGCCAGGCGGCGGAAATGCAGATGATACTGCTAATCAAGCCAAACTCAAAGAACTTAAGGAGAAACAGGTTAGACAAAAAAATATAGAGAAGGAGGAAAAAGCAAAAGGGGATTCCGGAACCCCAGATGCCGGCACCGATCCAGAAGAAAAGAGTGAATCCCAACAAACACAAGAAGAAATTGATGCACTGATGAAAAACACAAGAGAGGATTTTTATAATGCTCTATATAGTTCTTTAAAGAAAAGAAATTGGATTCATGGTGTTGCTATTGAGACAGGAGATTTAGAAAAATTCTTGAAGTATGATAAGGTCGATCTTCGAAAAGAAACTGTCTCCAACCTTCCAGTTGCTTTGCCCCTTGGCACTTCGTTAATCCACGCAGAAACACCGTATTCCTCGATCTATAGCATGTCCGGCCGCGACGATGCGCGCACGCGAGGCACAATAACAAGCGCCAAAGCGGTAAAGTTCGCCAAAGATAATCAACTAGCAGGACTTAAGAAGTTCCTAGAAGGCGACACCCATCTTTTTCACTTTGTTTACTTTGGCGATATTATCGCTACTGTAAGAGATTGGGTGATGGGCGAGGATGCATATGCCGAGTGGACTGTTGGTTGGAAAAAGAACCCGAAAGCTGGCACGACCACCGCAGCCGGTCATGCTCCGGATGCTTTACCCGTCAAAGAGACAGTATATCACCTTAAACTAACCGGCAAACAACTAAACAGGATGCGCAGCAATTTCAAAATAATTCTCGGCAATGTTCAGCTAAAAGACTGGGAATCAGGAGAAACGAGATTGGTTAACTTGGCACATATTCCTGTATCTCTGCCTGCTTTCTTAAACTTTATGACAAGAAAAGTTGTTGCCCAAAAGCGCTCCGTCTATTCCTTTTCTTCTTTCATCAATGATCTTTTAAGGGAAGTGGTTATGGTGAATTTGAATACGGCTTGCTTCGGCGGACTTTCTGCTGGTAAAGTTCGAACCACTGCGCAGATGATCACTTTAGAAGCCGCTGAAGGGGCACACGGATCCGGCCCAGTCGATCCAATAACACAAGATGCGCACAGAACACAGGGCCACCAGCAACTGACCCCAGAATATCAGCACTACGGATTCTTTCGGGGCCCGCACACCGGTGGAAAGAGCGCCTTCGGCCCATACAACCAATTTCATTGCCAAGACATAGCCGAAACCAACAAACTTAATACTACGGCACCCTCATCAACAGGAGCATCTCAGGCTGTTCCTGCATTTGATTATCTCTTGATTAACACTCTTACGACTCATCCTAAGCTATATGGAGTTTTTGACATCGCCGTGTTCAATGATCGGAACCCAGTTAACACAAAAGATGAAACAGGCGACAAGGTAAGGGGAATTCCCCACTATACTTTTGGGATGGATAGGGGATTGTTAAAAACGGTAAAGTTTGCAAAAACAGATCAAGAATACTTGCCAGAAGCCAAGTACGAACAAGAAGGTTCAAGCGCAATCAATCAATTAGCGGCAGTTTATGATGTGACTTTTGAGATGCTCGGCACAGCAAGATTTCAGCCAGGACAATATATTTATTTTAATCCGGTAACGATTGGAGTGGGTGAGCCATGGCAAACAGGAACATTGATAGGGTACCTCAACGAGCACATCGATGACGACAGATCTATGGCAAATCTAATGGGTCTAGGAGGCTATCATTTAGTAGTAGAGGTGGCTTGCAGCATTAAGCGCGGAGAATACAACACAACACTGAAAACACGCTGGACAACTTCAGGATGTCATCCCGTGACTGGCGACTGTGGAAAAAGAGGGGGCTAGTAATGGCGAGCAACAAAACGACATCAACACAAAGCATACTTATAGAACGAGCTAGGTTTGATTCTAGAGTGGTGGGGCAAGCCGAAGGCACTGTTCCTGCTTGGGAAAGCAAGAAAATCAAAGATTTTATCGGCACAGAGAAGATATTTTATGGCAGAATTAATCATCTAAATGAATCCATTATACTAAAGACAGAAAACATCAAGCCACTCGATACAAAGGGAAATGTTTTAGCACTTAATTTCGTCGCAGATGCTTTTATGACACTGAACAGCAGATTTCAGGCAGCAATAAACTCCGGCCAAGTAAAAGGAGATTTCGAAGTTTATTCTTCTTTTTCTGCCGAGAAAGGGTTTTCAAGTCCCGTCCGAGAATATAAAGCCCATTCCAGACTTCTTATAGACTCTTTTGTTCCTTTTATTGCTTCTAGAAAAGATGAGATCCGCAGCTTTAAGACTTTCTTTCCTTTTCTCCGAGAGTTTTTGATAGCAAGGGCCGAACAGGGAAATCCGATCACTAAATCTTTTTTCATGAAGAGCAACATTGTATCTCCTCTCTCCTCTGGGCTTATGATTGAGATTTACAACGGAGACTACTCTGATGATGCTCTCAAAAATAGCATGTTCTACGGCCAGAGAGACTTTAGGTTCTTTAAGAACTTGGCTTATCAGCATGGGTTTATGGTTGACAAGCATATACCTTGGAGGCTGGTGGCCGACATAAGATCTCCAAATATGGAGCGATACATAAAAAGGTACCTCCCTTTTACAGTGAATTATGACCTGTTTTTTCCTAAATTTTATGAAAAAGCAACAAAGCTTGATTTTAACACCATGTTAAGCCTTGCTACCGCTGTATATAATAAGTTCGTCAGACAATATCCCCTAATCGAGCCCGATAGCTGCGAAGAGCCCAAGCTTGAGTTTCGCCAGGCAATCTCGCGAGAGGAAGTACTTGCTAGCAAAGTCAGTGTGGAAGAGTGGCTGGATCTCTACACAAGGGTCAGGGCGGCCGAAACTCAAATAGGATATGAAGAGGCGACCATAAATAGGATAGTCCAGAATGCATTGGATCTGACAAACTCCCTTGACATAGTAAAAGGGATGGGTTATATTAATGATAAGTTCGATAATGTAGAACACTTTGGGGGTTCTTTGTTTTATGATGTCACAAGGTACGGGAAGTCTGAAGATCCAGATGCCGTAGAAGAAGATGTCAGCGAAACAGTGCTCAGGAGCGTCCAGAAATCAAATTTCGGAACTTATTAGGTGAAACTTGATATTTCAAACATTAGACGACAAAAACGAATGTGTCGGCATATACGCAGAAGGGAAACTTTCCTTCGACGATCTTCCTGACAGCTTAACCGCCTGCTGGGCACCAGTCCCTTATTTGGAGGACAGAGAAATAGAGTATGCTTCGCTTTATTGCGAAGGCAGAACTCCCGATCAAGTCTGTCCAGACAACTTGAGGGATGACTGGGACGACTGCAACGAGAAAATGAAGGCATTTTACCGCTCCTTTATGCTTGGGCGGGTCAATCTCGACGAAAACTGCTTTTTTGACCTTATCCCCGTCCGCTTTCTAGTAAAATACTGCGAATTGAGGACAAAAATCACAAAGCATGTCCTAGATACCTACGAGAAGCCAAAAAACTACGATTATTTGCTGAAAATGACGAAGTTGCTCACCAAGATCAGTCATAATCAGCTAAAAATCGACCTTTCTGGCTTAAATTCATCAATGCATCGCGAAAAGACACGCAGATTCCGAGAAAAGGCACAAAACCTACCAAAATATGTCCGTTATAACCTGTTTGGTACCAAAACAGGCCGCTTAACGACAAAAAGAAGCAGTTTTCCCATTATGACGATGAACAAGGAATTTCGCTCTGTCGTTAAGCCAAATAACGACTATTTTCTCGAACTCGACTTCAATGCCGCAGAGATTCGCACATTGTTGGCTTTGGCAGGGGCAAAACAGCCCCTAGAAGACATCCATGCATGGAATCTGGCTCAAGGTATGGGTGAGGGTGTAGAGACGCGAGAACAGGCTAAAAAAGCCTTCTTTTCGTGGCTTTACGACGAGAAGAAACATAATGAGAAACTGGAAGATATCTACAAGAGAGATGATGTGAGAAATGCCCACTTTAAGGATGGACAGGTTGCGACACCATTTGGCAACATAATGCCGGCAGATCGTCACCATGCACTATCCTATCTTATTCAGGGCACAACAGCAGAGATGGTGTTGAGACAGGCAATCAAGATCGATGAGTTCCTGAAGGACTATGAGAGCTTCATCGCTTTCACGATCCACGACTCAGTTATTATCGACATTTCGAAAGACGAGACAAACTTGGTTCCGAAGCTCATAGGACTGTTTACCGACACAGAGCTTGGGTTCTTCAAGGTTAATGCCTCGTTCGGTGGTGATTTTGGGAACTTGAAAGAGGTGGCAAAATGAATGTGATCGGCTTAGGGCAAGCAGGGTGCAACATCGCAGATATGCTTTCACAATATCCTCAATACAAGATTTACAAGATCGATGTCGACATCAAGAAAGATTTTGACTTTGCAGAACAGTATGGAGAGTCCGAAGAGAAAAAGAGGATTTATCAAATTAAGAAACAAAAAGGCCCAGAAGAATACGAGAAAAATGTTCCTTCAATGAAAACTTTTTTTAGAGGAATTAAGGGCGAAACACTATTTATCGTCGGCGGTTCGGGACACATTTCTGCGATGTGCCTGAGAATAATGGAGCAAATAAAGGATAA
>Ga0080013_1006163_pt1 | contig 10796 bp, 22 predicted proteins | sample ETNvirenome_6_85_FD_69236 | JGI IMG/M metagenome (GOLD analysis project Ga0080013, IMG submission 69236) | Marine viral communities from the Pacific Ocean - ETNP_6_85 (SPADES assembly) (version 2) | ecosystem: Environmental > Aquatic > Marine > Oceanic | place: Pacific Ocean | collected 2013-06-19
TTCTCCACCAACTGTCTTAACTCTTCTTTTGTTAATTCTATTATCATTGTAGCCGAACCATCATTATCTTCAATTATTTCTTTGACCTTCATCTCATTAAGTGGTTAGTCTGACTACCCATTTGATATCGCATTTTGAGACATCATACTAACACAGCATTTCTTAGTTTTCCCAGCACTTAATCTCTTTCTCGCTGAATTCCATAGTTATCCATCCTGTCCTTACGATAGGATACATAGAATACCTAGCATATTCAGCATATCTAAGAAAAGAGCCTCCCCTCACATACCATCTACGATGTAAAGTTTCTTCATTGTCCTCTACTATTATTGAATCGACTGGTTTAGCATATAACTGATGATTATGTCCTAAGAAAAATACATCTCCCTGAGAATAAACAGCTGCTAACTTATCTAACTCCAAATCTCCGTTCTTAGCTCCACTCTTTCCATGACCACTAACTAAATTCCATTCCCTTCCCCTACAAATTATTTGGCTATATCCAGGCATCTTGAAATATGGTACATTCATCTCACTTGCTATAATTTTACAAATATCCAAATCTAAAATATTGAAACTTCTAAGATAATCGTGGTTTCCTCCCCTTACAAAGAGGCATTTATCTTTTATTGTCTGTACTAACTGAAGAAATATAAGATATTGCTCGTCAGGGGGAATCTCCTGTCCTCTCTGACTTATCTTGTAGTGAGGTGGGATTAATTCTAATAAATCACCATTACCAAACCAAACAGCGTTATCATCTTCATAAATAGTCTTTACTGCCTGCTGGAATTTCTTTAAATCAAATTCATTAGCTCCAACATGAATATCTGTTAATCCATGAACCTTTATAACCTTATCTGATTCATATCGGAATACCTGTCCTGGAGATACTTCTTCATACTCTTTAATTTCAGACTGCAGTGGGACAGAAAAGTACCTATTACACGATTTACATTTATACTGCTGAGAAGAATGTTTTTTATGATATTTTTTCCCATCTTTTTTAACATATAAACTAGAACATCTAGGGCAGACCATTACTTAGCCTCCTTACTAGACCCTATCATCTTTCTCTCCACATTCTCTATTTGTTCTGGAGTAAATCCTTGAAATAATCCAACCACTCCACTCTCAATTCGTTTCACGCCACCACCTAGAGTACCTATTGCCTTACCCATTTCCTTTAATGACTGCAAAGCAATATTCTCATCAACTGATGTTTCAGCTAATTGTTTTAGGCTCCTAAAAATGTACTCATGGTCGACCCCCATCTCTTTAGCAACGTCCATTACACTTTTTTCAACTTCTTTCATTACTCTCTCCTGCTTTAAAAGCACAGCTGCTTTATTTTTTGCTTTGTCATGGCTTAATTCTCCATAAGCATCCATATAGGATTTTACAGCACCCATCCCAACTGCTACGTTAGTAGCGAAGAGCTTCTCTTTCTTCGTTACGTTCGTTCTCTCCTTCACTCTCTTGTTGGCATCTTTGATAGTTTTACTAAAAGTATACCTATTAGGATGGGCACTGAAATCTGTGTCCATGAATGTGTTCTTATGAGTTAGAAAAGTTCCAACTACAGTACGAACCCAACCATCAGCATATTTGTAATTCTTTCTATCAGAAGGATGATTTATAGACTTAGATACCTTCAAAAGCTGAACAACTCTATTGTCATCTGATAATACCCAGTCTCCTTCTTTTGCCTTCTTCCAATCAAAATATAGATTGATATCAGGATTATCCTCCTGAAACTCCTGAACATTATCGTAAACGATATGCTCTACTTTCTTAATTTTTTTCGATTCCACTATCTAAATCGTAAGTACCAGTCTTACAACCCTCCTGAATTTGCATCCATAGAGAATCAATCAAACCGATAACTGCTCCTGGTACATGATAAACTACACCGTCTACCTCGATAGGCTTCAATTCTTCAGCATTGGAAAGAGACTTTAATATCTTCTCTTGTTCCTTCGCTGGAAGTCTAGAGAGCCATTCTATCGAAACTGGCATTGGTGGAAGTTCTTATTTACTACTTTTAGCTGCAACTGTTTTCTTCTTTCTCTTTTCTTTCTTTATATTACTTTCTTTCTTTTCTCTTTCTTCTTTTAGAATCTGTTCCGCCATTTGTTGAGCTAATGTAAGGACTTCCTCCTTTTGAGCCTCACGAACTTTATCCTGAGTTCGAGCTACTCCGGTGTGAGCTTCTTTTCCAGATAATTGCTTAGATGTAATATATCCATCACTCATAAAGCAAAATTAAGCAAATGCCCAGGTGCTTTCCTATAAAAATTGTAGCATTTTGAAGTGCGTCCTTATTTATTGTATATACCCCTAATTAGGGGTTTTTCTAAATAGTAGTTTACGTTGTAATTGACTTTTTGAATCCTTATTGAGTTATAATTAAATAGGAGATAACTATGTCACTAAGAGTTACAGGGGGCAGAGATTTCCCTCAAAGAATTAATCTCAAAGACATGAAGACAGTAAAGGCTGAGACTGAATCAGCACTGGCTGCAATCATGTTAGCGAAGGCAGCTTCTCAAGGTACTTTCGAGGACCTAGCAGCTTTATGGGCTGGTGTGAATAGCAATGCTAATGTAGTAGAACCTATGGAAGAGTTGACTAAACACATCAAGAAACTCATTGAAGTACATCAGGCACAAGGAAATCAATAGACGTCGCATCTACATGACGTAGGGCAAACCGCGAGACAATCGTGAGCATCCTAGTCAGCGTGTTCGAATGTGTTAGAGTGGTAACCAGCGTAGTGCTGGTTACTGCTCCGTCGTATTATTAGGTATTATTAACTCTATTACTACAATATGATGCTGTATCTATCCACTTTGCATACTCACCATGCTTCGGATAAGATGTACGTATACACTAATCTATGTATTAATAGTACAATTTCATATAACCTGGGCAATAACTTCAAAAGGAGTTAACATGGCGAAATTTGCCCATAATTAAACATTTGTGGAGTTGCTTTGAATTGAAGTAACTAGCATTGTATGAAGGTGACCGTTAAAAATACAGATTAAGAACTGTCTGTTCATCTGAGTCCTATTAGTCTTCTCGGCTAGGGACAAGTTACATGATAAACTGTAGTGGTATGAGGCTCTACGTCTATCCCTAAAGGTAGTATCCTCTTTGGGCTTAATCAGACCCATGTAGCAGATTAATCCAGTGTTAAGGCTGGTGTAGGTATTTGAGAGAATACTGAAATAGAGACGGAAGCTCACTATCGGACCATCTTATCTGATAGGCATCAATAATCGAGATACCTGAGTTTTGGCTTAATTAACCTGAGCTGAAGTATCTTTGGATGTACACAAGGTTATAGAGTGCGAAGTGGCAGTCTTATCCTTGTTTCATATTAAGTTCTGTGATAGAATAATTCTAACCAAGCGGGACAGAGCAACTCCCATTTTAAACAAGGAGCAGACAATGGAAATAATAATAATAATAGCTTTATTTGTAATCTTATCTTGTTATAAAGATTATATAAAAGATACTGATAGTTCGCATCATGATTCACAACCGTATTCGTACTATCAAATATCTCAACGAGCATTAAGAGACAGCAGGAGGTTCTAATGATGTGGATAGCAAAGTGTAAAATAGATAACAGAGGCAGACTTACTTTGCCTAAGTCATTTATGGAAGCAAACAAACTAAATATGTACACTGATGTATATATTCAAACAATGTATAATACAGAGAATTGTGTTAAACTTGTATTTAAAGACAACTTAATAGAAGAACTGGAGAACGTATTTGATGAGCGATTTAAAGATAACAGGGAACAACATGAAGTTAGTGAATAGGAACGGTAGACCGATAGGTGAAAATACAATCAAAGCAAACATCATACTTGGAGCTTGGTTGAGTTACTGCCGTGAATCAAGAATTTATAGAATACTAGAATATTTTGGACTAAGATAACAAGGAGGCAAGTATGCCAAGAATACTAAAAACAAAAGACTATGGACTGTTTCATCTAGTTGATTGGAACAGAGACGTAATACCAACTCACGTTGCTAGTATTATGAGAAGTATGCATAATATTGGTAACATAACAGACTTAATACCTATTGTGGTTAAGCCAAAGAATAAGAAATATGCTACTAAGGAGCACCCTGAAGGCAAGCATGTTATATTTGATGGTCAGTTTAGATTTGTAAGTCTCAAATTCAACAATGACTGGGTTTATTATGTTGTTGATACTGAAAACAAATTAAAAGCTGAAGATGTTGCTCAACTACAAGCATCGAAGAAATGGTCATATGATGATTATATGAACTACTACTGTGCATTAGGTTTCAAAGAATATGCTGTTTATGCAGGTTTCAAGAAACGTAGTCAGTGGAGTCATAATTGTGTCCAGATATTACTTGCTGGTAATACAAAAGGTGTAGCATCTGCTTTTAAGGAAGGTACATTTGTAATGCTAAGAAGCATATCCGAGTGTAATGCTATTATTGAGATGATTAATGAATTTAGTAGAGTCTTTAAATACTACAAACAACGTAGTTTTATATGTGCTTTGCTTAAAATCATTGAACAGGTTGATGAGTATGACCATGACAGGATGATGCAAAAGATGGATTATTTAAGTGAACGTCTTGTTCGTTGTCCAGACACAGAGTCTTACATTAGGTTGCTTGAGAAATTATACAATTTCAAGTCGACTGGTAAATATGTGAGATTCATTTGACCGTCACACAGGGGGTGGCTTATGCTGCCCCCGACATTTTGGAGATATATTATGAAATGTAGTATATGTGAAGAAAAAATAATTGCTGACCCATTTGGTTGGGATGGTGGTTGTAACGCACAGCCAATTAATGAAGGTACATGTTGCTATCAATGTGATATTAATGTAGTGTTACCTGCTAGACTGGTTGAATACGGCTTTGGTGAGAAGGAAATTAACGAAGTCATAAAACTAAAACAGAAGGAGGCTAAACAATGGGGTACGATTTGTATGGATTAAATCCTATAGAAAATACAGAAGAACCACCAATATTATCTAAATTTAAAGACAATGATGGATGGAATAACTGGGAAAAGATGACAGAAAAAGATAAAGATGCATACTGCAAAGCTGACACAGCTCACCAAGAAGAAAATCCTGGAATATACTTCAGAGCCAATGTTTGGTTTTGGAGACCTCTATGGTCATTCGTTTGTGGTGCTTGTCATGATATTCTATCTGATAAAGACATGAACGCTGGTTGTTTTAACAGTGGTGAGAGAGTGTCTAAAACAAAATCAGTAAGAGTAGCATCAAGACTTAGAAAACTTGATAAGGGTGGAGTTATACAAACCTGGGAAGATGAAATGATGAAGCATTACAATAAAGCTAATAAGCATAATAAAAACGTACAAAAAGTTTTAGATGCTATTACTAAAAATTGTAAAGAAGACCATGGCGATGACATAGTTCCAATGGATTACCCAGAACCATATAAAACTCAATGGAATGAAGCATATGACCAAAGAGATTGGGGAGCAAATTATCCTCCATCTAGAGAGTTCATAATGGAATTTGCAAAGTTTGCAGAACAGTCAGGAGGTTTTGAGATATGCTAGAACCAGGAAGATACAGTAGTCAAGGAGAAAATATTCTTGCTCATTTAATGAGAGGAGATACAATAACTCCATTAGACGCTTTAGAACAATACGGTTGTTTTAGGCTAGCTGCTATTATATATAACTTAAGAGCAACTGGACATAAAATAATAACTAAGAAAATAACAAGAAGGGGAAAAACTTTTGCTTCATACAAGTTAGAAGGGTTTTCTAAAACCACTGCTGACACACAGTAGATGCGGAAGATGGGGGATGTTGCCCATTCATTTTAATGGATATGTCCCCCGTTCACTTGCTTTAACTCTTGGTTATAAATGTAATAATAATTAAATTTAAGTACAATTATAGGGGTAATTGATGATTAATATTGAAAACATTTACCATGACTATTTGCTTGAAGAAGGAGATAAGCATAAAGAGAAATATACCAAATTTAAAGGCTGGTATAGTGCTTCATCTGCTGGTTCATGTCATAGGAAACAATGGTATAAGATTAATGGTTATGAAGAGTCGCCATACGAAATAAGACCCTTAAGAGTCATGAGACTAGGGACATTAGTTCATAAAGACTTAGAACAAGCTATAATAGGATATAACAATAAACACAAAATAGATGATGTAACTGTGTATTCAGAACACAGAATAGAACTACCAAACATAAATGTAGTAGGTCATTTAGATTTAGCAGTAGATACTGAAGATAAACTGTTTGTATATGATTTAAAGACTGCTCATTCTTTTAAGTGGAAAAAAGTCTTTGGCAGGAATATAGACCCCAATCCATCAGTTAATTATCAGTTACAGTTAGGCACATATGCATTAGGCTTACTAACAGAACTTGATAAGGAAAAATCTGATGTAGAAATGGGATTGATATGGTACAGGAAAGATGATAGTATGATGAAGATTCAAACGATTGATAAAGAATGGATACAAAATGCATTTTATTACTGGATTGAATTAAATGAATCTATAGATGAAGAAGGCAAACCAGAGATAGGCAGTTATAATACACCAGTTTATAATTGGGAATGTAAATATTGTAATTACTATAAAATACATTGCAAAGGAAAATAACATGGCAGGAATACCAACAAAATCACATAAGTACTGGGGGTATAAATACGATAAGGACTGCCCAGTTGAAGAAGAAAGACGTAACCAAATAGCCAAAATAATGCGAAAAAAGGGGTATACATCGAAGAAAATAGAATTTAGGAGTACTGGTATCAGATATGCTTACTGGAGTCCTATTGATTGTATTTCAGATATAAGTAAAATTGCTCCTATTTCTGAAGAAGATTTCGAAGATAGTGATTGTGGAGATTTATTCTATTATGAATGGTTATAAACAAGGAGGCATAAATGCCAGAAAAGAAGAAAAGCACATTTGAAGTGCTTAATGCTGTAAATGTAAATGAGTTTACAGAAAAGAAAGGTAATTTTACCTATCTTAGTTGGGCTTGGGCAGTACGGGAGTTGCTCAAAGTAGACCCAAAAGCTACATGGATAGTACATGAATACCCTGATGGAAATGGTTATGATGTAAAACAATCTCCATATATGAGAACAGAAGCAGGTTGTTTTGTTAAAGTGACCTTAACTGTTGATGGTATAGACAGAGCACAAATACATCCCGTATTGGATAATCGTAATCAAACAATAGATGAACCAAACGCTTTTCAGGTTAATACCTCAATCCAAAGATGTTTAGCTAAGGTTATTGCCTTACACGGATTGGGTTTGTACATCTACGCTGGTGAAGATTTACCAAGTTACACACCATTAACTAAAGAACAAGTAGAAAGACTGCTTAAAGTTGCTGAAACATTAGGAGAAGCAAAATACATTGAAGTAGCAGATGGCATAGATAATCTAGTAGTACATTCTGATAATTATGCTATTACTCTTAAATCTTTAGAAAGAAGAGCAAAACAAGATGAATCTTCATGATGATGGAATACTAGAAGTAAACAGTAAATACACTATTGGTACAAACGATGGAAGAGAACTTCGTCATGTTGTATTTAAGGGATATAAACTGTTAAATGGAAAACCTATGATGGTTTTTAAAACAGAAACAAACAAAAAAGTCTCTGTCAATCCTAGTTACTATACTTTCTCTATAGAAGAACAGAAAGATAAGCAACCAGAATTTATTGATAAGGACTATTAAAAAGGAGACCCAACAATGGGAAAACTCACAGTTGCAGAAGCAGAACAACTTCGCAAAGAAGGTGTATTGAATGATAAAGCAATTAAGGAAATGCAGGACTCTGGTCTTGTTAGTAGCCGTAAACGTAACACTCGCAGATATATGAAAACTGCAAATGGTACTTGGGTATGTCCTCAGTTGTATTTTCAAGGCTTGAACGGAAAAGACTATAGTAAAAAGATGGTTGAGTTCCGTGATAAGTTTAATACACTTGTTCAACAATACACTATTGTACGCAATACAACAAAATAAAGGAGAATACTAGTGAAATCGTTAGAAGGAACTACATTAGGCAAAGGAGATGATAAATCTCTACCTATCATACCTGGAACATATCCAGCTCATGTGAAGACTGTAATTGTCAAAGAATGGAACGAAAGTTTTGTTTATAATATGACATTTATAGTTGCTCCTGAGGTTGAAAAGGTATCTATTGACAAAATGACCGTGGAAAATGGTGAATTAGTCAAAGTTACAGATTCAGATGGAAATCCAGTTAAGATAAATGCTTCGTATCTTGCAGGTAAAGAGTTTAGGAGTAGTGGAGTATGGCTCACTCCCAATCCTGCAGACAGCGAAAAATGGAAAAACAGAAGGTATAAACAATTCTTTGAATCCATAGGAGTTGTATTTGAAGTCGATAAAGATGATAATACAGTTTTAGGACAAGTAGAAGAAGATGATATACTTGGTTTGCCATGTTTAGTAAAGATTGCTCGTGAAGAGTATACCGCCAGTGATGGTACTAAACGTCAAGCCTGGAAAGTATTTCAGGTTTACCCGTGGTCGAATGGAGCGAAGATTGACCCAGATGAACTGAGTTCAGACGTACCGTTCTAAATGAAATACAAGTGAAGGGGACTGTAAAGTGTTGTAACTATTCAGCCCCTTTATTTGTATATTGTCTAGAGCGGTTAGTTGTCTTGTCTATTCACTTACCCCTCCACATGCACATCATCAAGACATTAGCCGCTCAAATTTTAAGAGATAAAGTGCCATTGAATAACATAAATAATATTATGTGGTTTAAAAAAGAGATTGGCAAGCAAATACTTGTTGGTTGGCTCCGGAGGAGGCTGCCGGGTCTCTTAACGAGCCTATTTGAGGCTAGGCATTGCCAGTATATTTCCTAAGTTCTGTACAGTCATATATGTTATGGCTCTAGCCTTGATAATATTTCTCATAATTATGGGTGCCGTAGCGTGTTAAAGGCATAAAGGGTGTAGTTTGACGCTATACATCCACCCATAGAATTGGAGTTTAGCAGACACTGGTACCTGTGGTCTTGCACATAAAGGTCAGCCCTTTATCTCCAACTAAAAGGAGGCATCAATGCAATCAAAAGAAACAATAGACAGATTAACTAATCCACCCATAATAGACGGAAGAAATAAACCAATAGACTTAGGAGATATGCCTGAAGATATGGATGTTGAATTAGCAAAAGCAGCTATATACGATATAGTGGAAGAAATTTGTGCTGAATACCAATATGGTGATTTAAAATCAAAAACATTTAGGTATAATTTAGGAGTAGCAATTTTCCGCAAAATTAAGAATGAAGGCTTCGTATACAGACTAATAGACAAAGAAAAAGAAATTAAAGATACTATGCAAGAAGATGAAAAACTTGTATTTGAAGAAGATTTTGGAGATGGAGAGCCAACAACAGCTGATGAACACAATAAAGTATACATATCTGATATAAATAAAGAAATAGCTAAAGAATGGAATAGAGACAGAGAAGAAAGAATATCATTAGAAAAAAACCATGAAGAAAGAAAGAAAATAACAAAAGAAGACAAAATAAAATACTTACCTAAAGAAAAGGACAAATAATGGCACATGAAGTAGGAACAGTAACCGTGAAAATGACTGATACAGAACTAGAACACGCAATAGCCAGTTTAGAATTTTATACTACTTTAAATATACCAATAGATACTGAATATTTAGTTCCATACGATAAATTAAAACATGATTTAATGAGAATTAAAAAACAATTAGAAAACTATAAACATGAGGTAATTATAGATGGGAAGAAAGAAACTGTCATCACTGGAAAAATCCAGCAGAAGAAATGCGAACCTTGCGATTAAAGCATTAAAAGATAAACCTATTTGGAAACCAGCTCCGGGATATAAATACTTAAAAGATTTAGAACCTGGAGCTGTTTTTTTAACACAAGCAAAAATGAAAGGTATATTAATTGATTGCTTTACTAATGCAAAAGTTATTATAATAGATGTACTTAATACTAGACCTGAAGATAAGAATTATTATTTAGGTAAACATATAATCGCTGCTGAAACAGAAGTAAAGGAGTTATAATGGTAGAAGCACTAATGAAAATATGCGGAGCATTATTTGTAGGAGGTATTGGTTTATTGTTGATACTAATATGTACAATGATAGCAATAATAGTAATAAAAGAATCCGTTCAAAGGATAAAGGAGAAAAATAATGGGTAAAATGAGTTACATAGCATATTTAGCTGATAAAGGAAACTTAAAAGAACTAACCGAAGAAGTTGGAAGCTATGAAGTAGCTAAAGGATTTATTGAAGCTGCTGAAAAAATAGAAGAATATAAAGATAAGCCTGCATATAAAAATTTAAGTAAACTGCAAAAAGAAATGGTGGAATATGCCGCGAAGAAAATCAGTGCCGCATCAATCGGTATCAAAGAAATTGAGTAAGTGTCCATCTTGCGGATACGAATATACACCTGGAGACAAAAGAGCAGATATTAGAAAACTGTTGTTCGCAAGATACCCACGAACTAGAAAACTATTGACTAAAGCATCAAAAGGTATAATGACAAATGTGCCTTCTGATAATAAATCATATAAATATTATGCTTTTCTCTATGGATTGAAAAATATAGATGATGATGTTCTTAATTGGGCAATTCCAATATTTATAAAGAGAAAAGAATATAAACTTGGTAAAGGTTTCCCTTATTTAAGAGCAATGATT
>Ga0080013_1006165_pt1 | contig 10791 bp, 20 predicted proteins | sample ETNvirenome_6_85_FD_69236 | JGI IMG/M metagenome (GOLD analysis project Ga0080013, IMG submission 69236) | Marine viral communities from the Pacific Ocean - ETNP_6_85 (SPADES assembly) (version 2) | ecosystem: Environmental > Aquatic > Marine > Oceanic | place: Pacific Ocean | collected 2013-06-19
AACATCCCGAAGCCGGATATATCCCAACTCTCGAGGATCCCTACGCCGTCGATCAACATCCCGAAGCCGGATATATCCCAACTCTCGAGGATCCCTACGCCGTCGATCAACATCCCGAAGCCGGATATATCCCAACTCTCGAGGATCCCTACGCCGTCCATCCCTACGCCATCCCTGCCGGACCTGGGCCGAATCCCTATTCCGTCCATCCCTACGCCATCCCTGCCGGACGTGGGTGACCTGGGCCTAAACATGCCATCAACCAACGAATTGATGGCGGGAGTAGACGCGATAAAATCCGGCGATCCGGTGGCGATCCTGGCGGTGACGGGCGCCGTGGTGGCTGGCGTACCCGCCACCACGGCACTCGCGGCCGTGTTCGTTGCATCGGAAGCCTACCGGCGCGTCTTCAACGTTGACCTTGCCGATGGATTCCGAGGCATATTCGGAAAAGACCGGCAAACCCTGTACCGTAAGGCGATGCAACGCCAGGCCAGAACGATAGGCAAGAACCAGGAAGAGGTAGCGGGTTTGGTGGCGGAGTGGATCCGCGAAAACCAAGCCGTATCCATTGGGTTGATGAAACACACGTTCGACGGCGGTTCCTATCGTCCCTTCATAGATAGGCTGAGGATGTGGGGGAGGTTCGCGCCGTCCGTTGCCTGGCTGAACCTGGATCCTCAAGTGTGGTTCAATATCGACAGCCCGGACCAAGAAGAGCAGATCCAAGCCGTTGAGAAGCTGCTTGAGTCCGGGCTGGCAGTCGTCGAATGAGCCGGTTCTATGCTTTCCGGCAATGGGAGTTCGCCAGGTATCGCGTTCGCTCCCCGGAGGATGAAGACCGAACTATCGACCTGGCGGAGGCCGACGGGTGGGAATACATCGCAACAGTCAACGAGAGATCCGGCGATTTTGTGGTTCTAAAGCGCAAGGACGGCGTCACCAAGAGGAAACCCCGGTTCCCGGTGTGGCAGTGGCGAGGGATGCGGGAGGATGAAGGGCGGATAGATTCGGTGTCTGGTATCGACCGCTCGGCCAAAATGACGGACGCGGAGAAACTCGGCAAAAGGGGGCGAAGCCGTGGCAAGAGGTAGAAACCCACACCAAGCGAAATGCCCCGGATGCCGGGGATTTGTGAAAAAAGACGCGGAGCGATGCGCTCGGTGCGGTATGATCTTTGACGAAGGGGGCAACAGTGGCAAAGACGAGAACGACGCCAGCGAAAAAAGCGCCGGCAAAGAGGAAGCGAAAAAAGAGCGCCGCATCCGCAAACAAGAGCGGAGCGACACCAGACCCGACGACACTCCCCCCGATCGCGCCGACGAACGGGGCGCCGCCGAAAGCGGACGGCGGGGATTCTTCAAGTGGTCCGCCAGGTAGTCCGCCGCCGCCGCAGCCGGGACTTGATCCGCGTCTACTGACCGGGGTTGTCTCGCTTCCGTTCTCCATGTGGGCTCGGATCGCAGAGGATGACCGCCTGGCGTTGACACCAGCGGAATCGGGCGACCTGGCCGGAGCCCTGGCGGCGGTGGCGGACAAGTACTTGCCGAAATCAGCGACGGACGCAGGGCCAGAACTGGCGCTCGCGTTTGGTTTGGTGATGACAGTTGCGCCGCGTTTGATGATAGAGCCAAAAAAGAAACCGGAGGGGGCGACGGTAAAGGATGGAGACAGACCAGCAGAACCTACCAGCTCACCACCAGGGGACGGCCAACCTGGAGAACTCCCCCCAGGGTGGGAATCACCGCCAGGCCACGCCGGCCGATAATGAGGTAGGGCTGATACTTGGCAAAAAGGGCAGTGGGAAAACGACGCTCGCCAGGTGGATCGCAGCGCATACAAAACGGGCGGTTATACTGGACACTCTGGGGCGTGATTACGGCGGCGGGTGTGTTGTGCGCAGCCCGGATTCTCTCCGCGCTTATTGGGAGCGGGTAAAAGGGTTCGCTGACTTTTGTGTCATAGTCCGGCCGCCGGACGACCGGACAATCGACGCGTTCTTTCGCCTGGTAAGAGAATCGACGGACCTGGTCGCGTTCGTCGAGGAGGCCGATAGGTATTGCAGTTCGTGGAAAATGCAGAAAGATCTCGAATGGTCGCTAAACTATGGGCGCCAGTTTGGGCAATCTGTCATCGGGTGTGCGAGGCGGCCGGCGGCGATCCATCCGACCTGGCGAGCAAATGCAGACTTCATAATCGCGCACAATACACAAGAGCCTAACGATCTGGCCTGGCTCAACGAGTTTGGTTTTGATCCTGAAGTGGTCCGCGATCTGGCGCCGTTCCGGTGGGAGATGGTAGGACAAACAAATCTGAGATTGCCGCGATAGACGTGGGCCAGTATGTCAACGGACAAACAAACAAGGAGGGGAAAATGCCAGATCTAAAAGAGGCGGCCATCATTATGTTGATCGCGCTTCTGGCGGTCGCGCTCGCGTCGCGGATTCCAGCGATAGGCGCCGCCGTATACGGCCGGGCTGGTTAATCGTGTTAGAACTGCTTAATTTGCTCAACAGCGTTCTGAGAGGGGAGCCGATACCGGAGGGGTTGCAGCAGCAGCTCGACGCGGTAACGGATCGTTTCGCGGAACAGGTCGCAGCTAACGTAGCCGGCCGACTCAATACACCACAGCAGGAGGAAATAGAGGATGGGCTTTCGGATTCCACAACCCAGCCTGAGTAGCGCCACGGGTTTTCTGGCCTTGCTGGTATCGGTCGCGGTCGCCTCGGCGGTCCTGACTTCTACCAACATTGGCCGCCAGGTTCAAGGCGCGATCAGTGGCGTAGCCGCTCGCGTTCCGCTCTAAAGTGGAACAGCTCGCGGACGTCATCCAGGCAGTGAAAGACTTGCAGGCCGCCGTCGCGGATCTGCAAGCGGTCGTATACGACGACGATCAGAAGGAAGCCGGCGAGGGCGACGGCGAGGCGTAGCAGTAAAATTCGAGGGGGGCCGGGGGCGGATTCCCAAAACATCAACCCAACCGGGCCGCTCGGGTTGGCGGGTGTGGCCTAATATGGGGATCCTATGTTTTCACGTACTACCAGGCGAGAAATCGCTACGATTGCCTACTCGGCAAACAACACCATCACTACAGAACTGACGGGCCTGACGGGCCGCGTCCGCGCTCTCTATGCCGTCTTAGAGGGTTCGCTTTTAATCACCACAGCAGGAACCAACTATCTCCAGACGCGGAATCCTGGGACGCTGATTCCGTCGATGACCCTACGACTCAACAACTCCCAGGTGCTGAAACAGGGCGGGTGGAACGATTGGAGAGATAGAGGGTACTGCTTCACCAAATTGGGCGAAGAAACGAAGGTAACAGCAGCGACGGCGGCAACCTACCCGTTTGTATCTCGCATCGTGTTGCCGTTCAATACGCCGCGATCTGGTAAGCCGGTAGATACGGTTCTCCAATTGGGAACCAACGACCGCCTGGACCTGGACATCACTTTTGCCGATGACACGGCGCTTGTCGCCAGCTCCACGACACAAAGCCTCTCGGTATCTCCGACCGTTACAATTATCGCAGAGATTGAGGCGTATATTCCAGAGGTCACGCCGGATCCCATCGGCGTGTACAAAGAGCAAACGACCGAGTACAACATCGGGGCCAGCGCCGTTTCAAACTGGCAGGATGCTCAGATGATTGTGGCGCCGAATCTTGAATACCATTCGATTATCATGGTGGAAGAGGACGCGGTAGCGAACACAGGCCGCGCCAGGGTTTCGACGATCACCGACGTCACTCTGCAACAGCAGGGCGGCGGGTATGTGTCTCAGCCTTTCGGACTGATCGAAGGCCTGGACATGCAACATTGGTACAACCAGCGCAACCGCCTGGTTGATTCCGTCCGCACCGGCGTCTATCCGATTTGCTGGCAGGCCGACGCAGAGGGCCGGATCACCTACAACCTCGACACCTCGGCACTCGATGACCTACGATTTATCCTGACGATTGCGGACCCAGGGGCCGACGGGTATCTCCGGGTTCTGACGGGTACGATCGAGCGGTTCTAATCACGTAAGGGATCCGCCGGGCGCTGGTTCCCCTGTGGGCGCCTGGCGGGTTCGCCACAAAAGCGAAAGCCGTCTAAATGGATTTTGAAATAACAGGCATCGGGAGCCTCAACCCGCGCGACTGGTACAATCAAGGACGCGAAAAGCTGAACGAGGCCATCACGAACGCAACCGTAACGGTGAGCGGAATACCGGATATAGACGTGAGAACGCCCGGATCCGTGACAGTAGGCGGCGACGGGACCGTGAGTACAACACCTCAAGCCGTGAGTCCGACGCTTTGGGTATTCGCGGCGGCCGTCGCCGGATACATGCTCGTCAATAAAATGGGGAAATAAGACCACATGCCACGCAAACGACGACAGACCAAAAAGCAGCGATCCGCAAGCCTCAAGAACCTTCGTAAAGCATGGGCCAAGCTGCGCCGCAAGCGCCGCAAATAATGAACTACAACAACCCACAGGCCGGCCGCCGGGCGGGCAACCCACAGGCGGCGCGTAGTGGGGCGACCAACCCACAGGCCGGGCGCCGGCAAGCCGTGCGGCGCAATCCGGGCGGCCAGGGGTCCCAGGCCAAGCGACCGGACACCAACGCGGCCAGGGCCGCCAAACAGCAAGCCACGCGGCCGGACACAAGCGCAGCCAGGGCCGCAAAACAGGCACAGGAACAGGCCAGACGAGGGGCCGCCGAAGCGTCGGCACAGCGCCAGGCGGCGGCCGTCCGTGACGCACGAATAAAAAACGAGCGGCGGATGCTCAACGGTGTCAACCATGTCAACGATCAACGATCTCGGCCAGATCAGAGAATCGCCAGGCAGCCGGCACCGCCAGCGGAAAAGGTGCCAAATCCAACAACCGAAGCAGAGTCAAAGCGACAGGAGGCCAGAGAACGGGCCGCCCGGATTGCCGCGATAAAACTGAACGACCAGGACCAGGCGCGCCGGGACGCCAAGGCCAGGGCCGCCGCCCGATATCAGCAGGGCTACGTAAGCCGCGAAGTTAGGACGACAGAGGCACCCAGGCCGGCGCCGCGTCCGGCGATTCCTCGACCTGTGGCGCCGCCAGCACCGCCACGACCAGCACCGCCACGCCCGCCCAAGCCGCCGATTAATGCGGCGACAGTGACGCCAGCCTCAGCACCAACGACGCCACCAGCAGAGCCACGCCGCCAGGCCACGCCGCCACGGATGCCGGCGCCGACAGTAGTCGAACCGGGCCGCGTCGAGAACAGCCAGGCCACACCGGCCCCGGCGTCCGGGGCGGACAAGCTATCCTTGGAGATCATGGCCGGGGTTGATACGTCCGTCGATTGGGTAGGCCGTGGCGTGGTAGGGCGGCCGGTACCTGCAGCACGTCCAGCTGTCCCGGTGGTTGCCGACGTGCCGGCGACAATCAGCCAGGTCTCAACAGTGGTGGCCGGCCGGCCGGCGGCGAAGCCGGCGGGGCTGGCGACGTCTGACCAGAGCGACCGAGCGGACCAGATACAGGAAGAGGTAGCGACCGGAAGCCTCAACGGGACGTATGCAATACTCGGGCTCGTGGTGGCGGGTTTCCTCTTCACCGGATGGGGGCGCCGCCGTGGGTGACTTTTTTGACAGCACCTTAAACTTCTTTGGCATCGAAGACGACCCGGACAGCGGTATCTATGATCTTTGGGGTACGGGCCTACCTGGCGACTACTCGCCTGGCGGTCCGGGCTGGACGCCAGGCGGCGGCGGACTGTTCGGCATCACAGACGACCCGGACAGCGGTATCTATGATCTTTGGGGTACGGGCAAAGAGGGCGACTATTCGCCCGGCATCGGCGACCGATGGGTTGACAGAGAATACGGAGGCTGGTCGGGCGCGTGGGATAGCGCTCTTGGTTGGACTGAGGAAGTAGTTACCGACGTAGGCACGGCCGCCGGCCGGACCACCAATAAGACGTTCCAGTCTTTGACAGGGATCACGCCGGTAACCTTGGCGCTATTGGCCGGCGCCGGATTCATTATCTACAAAAAGGCGACGAAATGACCCAAATCATCGGCGGATATGCGCCGCCCATTCTATTTGCGCCAACGCTGGACGCCAGTGCAGCCAACGTGCGAGGCACTGTATTCAGTGGCCGATTCATGAAACGGTATCACATCACCGGCGTGGCGATCACCTTTGAGGACAACACAAACGACGGCGTAAGAACGCGCCTGTGGCTCTGTCAATCGGACACGACCAGGACCGTCGTAGCGTCCAGCGAATCCAGCGCCGGGACTGCACCAACAGGCGGGACTAACTTTTTCGCGTCACAGCTTGGCGGATCTGCTATCGAATACATCACCGGAGACGGTCCAGACCCTATCTACATTCCTATCGGGCTCAACGTGGAACCAGGTTTTCGCCTGGCTCTGGACAACGATAACCGGGATACGCCAAACGTCCACACGGTCCGCGCTCGCGTCGATATGAGGGAGATCTAATGGGACAGCGATACGTGCGAGCTGTGACCACGGCCGGCGGTCTGTCGATCCCTGTCGAGATCACCAGAGACGACGCATTGACGACGACGATCACCGACCATTCCTGGACGTTCGCGGCGTCCGCATTGATTACTGTCTACGTCACTGGCGCAAACGCAGAGGTTGAGTTTCACAACGGCGTTGATTGGACGGGAGAAACTCAACCTTGCTATCTCGGGATGAACGAATTTCCTTGCACTTCCGAGGGCGTACGGTTCCGCAATTTTGACGGAAACGCGGCCACCTCGACGATCAGCGTGGCGAGGTACACGGCATGACAAGACTGACAACCAGCGGCGGCGGCCGTTCTAAATCTCAGGAGTTCACCGCGTCAGGTTCCTTTGTGGTACCGGCCGGCGTCACTTCCGTCGAGGTTACGATGTGCGGAGGCGGCGGCGCCGGATACCACCAGGCCGGCGGGTCCGGGGGGGGAGCTGGTTATTGCGTCAAGCAGCCTCTGGTAGTGACCCCGGCGGAGACGATCACCATAACCATCGCGGCCGGGGGCACCACCAGCGACCCCGGCGGAGCGGGTACAGCGACGGCCGGCGGCAATTCGACTTTTGCCCATGAAGACGGCACCTACATCCGCTTAGACGGCGGCGGGGTGAGTTCTGGCGGAGGCGGGGGCGGCCAGGGGATCTGGTACGGGGATTGGGTGTCCTGGTGCAACGGATACGCCGGCATCAACGACGGAAACGGTGGGTTCTCTGGCAAGGTCTACGGCGGCGGTGCTGGCAATGGCTCCAACCTTGGATATGGGGGCAAAGGTGGCAGCGGGACCTATGGCGCCGGACCTGGGGCCAATAGCGCCGGCGGCGGATCGTCCCTCGGGATGGGGGGCAACGGTGGAAACAGCACCTCAGGCGGAACGGGTTTCTTTGGCGGCGGAGGCGGGACCGGGACCACCGGATCCGGGTACAGCGGACCGGGCGGCCCCGGATACTGTAAGGTGGAGTGGACCGAATGAATTACGACCACGAAGTCATCGACAAAACAGCAGAGGCGCCGCGTCAACTGCGATTGCTCGACAAGGATACGGGCGAGCAGTTAGACGTTATCATCATATCAGACGACGCAATCGCGGCGGAGTGGTTCGAGATAGTGAAACAGATTCATCAGAGCGAACCAGAGCGACCGGCGTAACCATGCATGGCGCACTATCCCGATTCCAAGAATGTCGCGTCATTTTCTGATCTGCGCCGGCATTATGACGCACTAAAGCAAGAACTTGAGGCCAGCCAATCGGCCGTAAAGCAGGAACGGTGGGGGCATTCTCAGGCAGCCAAAAGCAAGCGACAAACTCAAGCAGAACTAAAGAAATCCAAAGGAACGACGGCCGCGCTTCAAAAGCAGGTATCAGCACAAGAGAGGGCCAGGCAGGACTCAAACCGGGCCGGCGCCTGGAGCGCATCAGCGGCCACGGCCGTGACAATCTTCTATGAGATTTGCAGATCTCAGAACATGTGGCCTGGCGGGTATAGTTGGGCGCCTGTTTGGGAGCATACGGCCACGAGCTCTTGTCTGGTGGCGCTGATTTGCTGGATACTCTCCCAGGCTTATGCGGCAACCCAGGACGTATAACAAGAAGGGGGCGGAAATGATGGGCAGGAAGAAACTCAGCGCCGTCATTACAGCGGTGGCGACTCTCGCGGGATCCCTGGGGTATATGGGCGGCACCGCAGAGCCGGAAGAAGCCACGAAGCGACTTGACCGACTCGAGGAGCGGACGGTCGTAGCACTCGAGTCGATAGATGAAAGATTGACAGAAATGGCAGGGCGGCGGTAACATAGAAAACGCCCGGCGGCCCATCTTTCGCGGATCAAGGCCACCAGGCGTTAAAACACACCATCTTGAGCAATATAGCCCCCCCAATCGAGAACGACAAGCCGCCCGGCGAACCTACGCCCGCGCTGGCTTCTCTGTTTCAGCAGCTGCGAACGGAAGCGGACGCCCGGCCGGAGTACGTCCAGCGATGGGGCGCGCCGTGGATCTACAACGTCGACCCGGCCGACGACTCTATACACGCATGGCGCAACGAGTTAGGCCGCATAGCGCACAAACCCCTGCGAATATCGGGCGCCACCTGGCGACTTTTGCAGTCAAATCGAGGTGACCAACCGCCTCGAAATCCGGCCAGGCGCAACGCGCCGGAGGCGGTCCGTAGTACTTCACTTGATACTGTACACAAAATTATGCGCCGCTCAGAGGTAGACGCGGCAAATCATCCACTAAACAGAGGCGGGAAACAGGGCCAGACGCTCGTTGATCGTGACGACCTGGATCGGCGGGTGGTGGCGCGAGTAGCCAAAGAGCTACGCCGGCGGAAATTCACGCGCCAGGCCGAAAGGATAGAGGGGTGCGGGCGGATTCTTGGCGTCCGTCATTGTCTGGATTGTGCCCATGACCAGGTCGTCGCCACCCGGTGTGGCATGTGGCAACTTTGCCCGATGTGTTGCCGGCGGAGGGGCCGGATCCAGGCGGCGGAGCTTACCCGCCACATCGAGCTTGTGCCAAAGAAAGCCGGGTTCGCCTGGCGAATGATCACCCTTCCCATCAAAACCAATCGGGACCACCTGGCGGCGGTCCGCCGGATCGGTAAAAATTTCGCGCAACTGTGGCGCTCGTATCTGAAGAGGCCAGGGGCGGCGGCCTTCCGGTCGCTTGAGTTCGGAAGCCTGAAGGGCAACGTGCACCTACACTGCATCTACTACGGGCCGTATTTGGAACAGGCGGAGCTATCGCGCCGGTGGCACCAGGTGACCGGCGACTCCTACGTCACAGATATTCGATTGATCCGGGGATCCGGTGGGATTTCAGAGGTCGCCAAGTATGCGGTTAAGATGTTCGATTGTTCCGCCAAGAAACTGGTCACATTTTGGGAAGCGATCAGAGGGCGACACACAACACAACGGTACGGCGAATTAAGGGGGCTAAGAAGCCGGCCCGAGGCGGAGTATGATCTAACGTGCGAGCTGTGCGACTCGACGCGGTACCACTACACGCGCGTCGATCCGCGTGGATTTCTTCAACACTACCAGGAAAGGGGCTTTCCTTGAGAAAAATTGAGACATGCGACCTGGACGACGCGGCGCGCGAAGCGCTGGCGGGCCCACAGTTTGAGGACTTCATTGAGGCCGCGAGGCTTGAGGTTGTTCTGGTGGACGGGGAGATGCGGGCCGCCAGGTTGATATTCAACGGTATGCAGACGGTCCACCTCAAACGAGAGGACCGGACAGGATGGTAAGCCACCCGCCCGATAACGCCTCTTGTTCTCTTTGCGCGTACTGGCATCAAGTGGCGGTATATTTCACGCCAGAGACAGTGCCAAAAAAGGAAGAGGAGAAACACACGGCCGGCGAATGTAGGAGAAACGCGCCGGCGGCAAGAGAAGAATATCACGGCCCCAACCACGCGGAAACTCGCGGAGATTACTGGTGCGGCGAGTTTCTACGATACGACGAAATCAAAGGAGGGGCGCAATAAAATGCCAGGGCCAGGCCAAAAGGGTATACAACACAGAATGCTCACGTTTAAGGAGGAATACGACAGGATCCGGTGGCGGATGCTATTCGGTAAATCCAAGGCGGCGGAACCGTCCGAGGGTGAGAAACAGGTAATAAACTGGATCAACCTATTTAATACCCTATCTGTCGCCTATACGGGCGAGAGTGCCGTTGTCACGTCCTGGTGGCGCCACGACGAAAGCGCACACGGAAGCGGTGAGGCGGTGGACTTTCGAATCCGGCATTATACGGTCTCACAACGGGACCACCTACAAGGTCAGGCGATGACGGCCGGAATCCCTATTCTGCGATTGCGGGATCACTGGCACGTTGGGCCGATAGCAACGAGGGTGCATGAACGGTCAACCCCGGACTCCATGACGGTCGCGCCGTGGGAGTAAAACTCGTATAATTGGGCACTATGCCCGAACCAACCACGATAGCCGCGATTGCGGCCGTCGCCTACCTGGCGACTCGACGACGCGGATCCTCTGGCACCGACGCAGAGGATCCGCCGCCGTCGTCTACGTATACGCCACAGCGCCCGGAGCGTCCGCCCCTTCCAACCGTTCGCGTCCGGATTCCCGATGCGGACGACCTGGCGGAGCTTGTAGAGGTGCCGGCCATCTCGTTTCCGAGGCCGTCGATCAACATCCCGAAGCCGGATATATCCCAACTCTCGAGGATCCCTACGCCGTCGATCAACATCCCGAAGCCGGATATATCCCAACTCTCGAGGATCCCTACGCCGTCGATCAACATCCCGCAGCCGG
>Ga0080013_1006166_pt1 | contig 10791 bp, 21 predicted proteins | sample ETNvirenome_6_85_FD_69236 | JGI IMG/M metagenome (GOLD analysis project Ga0080013, IMG submission 69236) | Marine viral communities from the Pacific Ocean - ETNP_6_85 (SPADES assembly) (version 2) | ecosystem: Environmental > Aquatic > Marine > Oceanic | place: Pacific Ocean | collected 2013-06-19
CCGCACAGAAAGACCAGTCGGGCTGGGTCTCTGCACCGCAACCCGAGCACGTATTAACGCAAAGCTTTATCCCGCAGAAGGGGCAGTGGTTCAGGCTACTCATCGACAGCCTCCAGTTCAGCGGTGGGGGTAAGGGTGAACTCGTACTCGGCGATCTCCTCCTCCAGTCCCGGCCAGCCTTCCGGCCAGAGCTTCCCGCCGCCGCGTCCTTCCCAGAATTGTTGCAGTTCCACCGCGCTGATCCGCCATGTGCGGCTTGCAACCTTGGCCGCTTTGAGTTCCCCGCTATCCAGCGCCCGCACGATGGTAGAGCGCGAGACTCCGAGCAGTACGGCAGCTTGGTTGATGGAATAGGCTACTTGCTTCATGCCCTCATTCTTGGAGGAAATCACGACTACTCTCCTTATGTGGTGCGGGTGATCACAGTGATCACCCGTGGTCAATGCGATAGTCTACCGGGCAACTGTGACATGACCGGTCGGTGGTCTGGTCTAGTGGCTGTATCCGTAGATGCCGCGCAGGCTCCTGACTGCCTCGGCGGCTGCGGCCTGGTGGGTCAGGGTGGTCTTGCGGGGAGCGCCGGTCACCTCGTCCCGCATGTGGACGGGGAGGCCAAAGGAGACGGTGCGGTACTCGTTGCGCTGTGCGCAGGCCATGGCGACGGCGCGGTTGTGCTCGTCGCATACCGTGTCGAGGTACCGGTCAGCCTCATACCGGGCGGCTCCGTCCTCGGTATCCCGCAGGATGTAGGTGGCAGCCCGGACTCCCTGCCCTGCGGCGAAGAGCGCCTCGCCACCGAGCTGCGCCAGACGGGTGAGGCTGGACAGGATCGCCACCTGCACCTGCGGGAGGTCCTCCCCCTGGAGGGCCTGCGTCAGTTCGTATGCGGTGGTGGCAGCGTCGGGTCCGAGGGTTCGGCCCATGCGCTCGGCTGTCTGTCGTCGGGTCTCGGGGTGTCCGGTGTGCAGGTCCCAGTGGGGATCGGGATGTTGACGGGCGGATGGTCGGGTGGTAGATCTCGTCACGGTCTCTCTCCTGTGCGTGCCTACTCGGGATGAGCAGGGGTGGGTCTGAACTTGGGCGGTGGGGTTCATTGGTAGTGGCTCCCTCCGCCCTTTCTTTTTTCTACAGTATTACTGGTAACACCTCACACATATACCCGTCAAGTAAATTCTCAAACTTTCTTCTAAGGTGTTATTAGCAAAGGAATAATCTGGCCCCTCCAGAAAACCTAATGGGTGTCGTGTTCCCCTTCGCCTTGCTCGGCTTGCTGCTCCGAATAGGCTTTGAGCGCTCGCCGCACCACCTCGCTGCGACTGATGTTCTGGCGCTCCTTCACGCGCAGGTCGCCTGCAATTTCATCAAGCAAATCCCAGTGCTCCTGGGACATGATGATCGTGCTTCTCACGTTCTTGGGCTGGCTGTCTTGGGTCATGAGCATGTGGCCTCCTTACTGGTTGCTCGCACACAGGAGTGTGAGTGTGCATGGTAACACCGATGTTCGGACTCTGCAAATTATTACGGGTAATACTTGACACACCACAACAGGTGTGATAGGTAATACCTCAACACTAGGGATCACTTCTCAGGATCGCAAGGGAACCCAAAACAAAATGGCCGGGCCGGGCCGAGCAGGAGCCGTCAACGTGAAACATGTTCTACCGATCGCGACATACTACTCCGGTAGATCATACAGCCTCGGCACGGCGGATCGAGTAGCTTTAGCTACGAGAGAGCCGTGCTGTTTTAGAGCGCCCGTCTGCGCGAGCATGTACCGTGCCAACTCCTGCCGGATCGGCGCTGCCCCGCTCCCCTCAAGGGACACAGGAAAACCTAACGTTTCCACCGTGACACTACCCTTGACACTACCCTTGACACTACCCCTGACACTACCCTTGACACTACCCCTGACACTACCCTTGACACTCGGTGTTTCGATTCCCTACACTGAACACCCGAGCACCTGTCTCCACCCTCACCCCCTCGTCACGGAGAGCACCCCATGAGTCATCTTTCGCCCACCCTCTATTCCCAACTCAAGCAGACGGGTCTGTCTGGTGCAGCCCGGATGCTGTTCCTTGAGCTGCTCCACCTCTCCAACGAGGAGCACCAGGTGCACACGAATGCCGGGATGCTGGCCGGTGAACTGGAGAGCCACCCGCAGTACATCCGTCGCAACCTCAAGGTGTTGCGCGGGCAGGGGATGATAGCCACTGCCACCAGCAACGGCCACTACAAGACGACCATCACCATCGCCCCCACATGGCGCAAGAAGCAGGCCGACCCACTGCCCCCTGCCTCCCCTCCTCCCACTGTACCCATGCCCCACCCTCGGGCCACGATCCACGTCTCCCCCGAACCCTCTATCGGAGAGCCACCGATACAGGCTGCCCCTGCCCGCCCGGCTCCCTCCGCGCATGTGTCCCGGCAGCATGCCCCACCCCGCCGCATCGGCAACTACCGGACCATGACGTGGCCTGAGTTCTGGGACGCAGCCGGGCAGGGCAGCTGGCGCCGCAGTCGCTTTGGTCTCGATCACAAAAAGCTGTGTGCGCTGGAGGAGGCGCACACACCCAAGGACCTACAGGCCGACATCCTCGACGGCATCGCCAGCGGTCGTATCCGTCAACCCATCTCCCTCGTCCTCGGTCAGATCCAGATCCAGGACGACGGCGCCCCCATCTTCTCCCCTGACCTGATCCAACTGCGCCCTGTGAAAAGTGAGCAAACACAGTCACCTGGAAAACCAGCGGAGCCCCTCGACATCGCCCCACCGGAAGACGCTGCCGCCATGTTCGAGAACGTCCGATCCCTACTGCGAGGTGCATGATGCCAGCCGAGTTTGTGACCGATCCCGACACCACCCCCACCGACCAGAGTCTACCCACTACACGCGCAGTCCTCGACGACCTGTCCAAGGAACTGCCTGTCGCGCTGTATGCGGAGGAGCAGATCATCAGCGCGGTCCTGCTCCACCCCGAGAAGATCCACACCGTGATGGGGCAACTCGAGCCCTTCCACTTCTTTGACCGGCGCTACCGGATCGTGTACGCCACCATGTGCGAGTTGGTGGAGGATCGGGTGGAGCCCGACGCCATCGCCATCGCCACCCGCATCGACGACAGCGGGAAGGGGGCGACCTTCCGGACGAGTGAGTTCCCGTCGAGCGGGGCCACCTTGATCTTCCTGTCCGATACCCTCGACGCCTCCACCTTTGTGAGCGCATCCCAGTTAGAGTACTGCCTCCAACTGGTGCGCCGGAAGTATGAACTGCGCCAGGCCGCCCGCTTTGGAAGGGAGCTCGCCAAGCAGGCTAAGGCCGCCGTCGACGGTGAGAGCTTCTGGGATTGGGCGGGCCAGCAGTTTTATGCCCTGCGCGGCGAGTCCACCGAGGACCAGACCCACTCCCTCAAGGGGGAGGTGGCCGACGCCTTCAAGCGGATCCAGCAGCGGTACGAGAGCCAGGAACCCATCACCGGAATCCCTACTCAGTTCACTGAGTTGGACCGGATGACCACCGGCCTCCACAAGAAGGAGCTCGGCATCCTCGCCGGCCGCCCCTCGATGGGCAAGACCTCTCTCGCATTCGGCATCGGGACCAACGCCTCCGAGTCGGGGGCAAGGGGGATCATCTTCTCCAGCGAGGAGAGCAAAGAGGCAGCGACAGAGAAGATGCTGGCCGCCCGTGCCAAGGTCGACAACCAGCGTCTGCGCACCGGACAGATCAAGGCCGCCCACATCCCAGCCCTCACGCAGGCCGCCACCGAACTGGCGCGACTGCCGCTGGAGATCAACGACGAGGGCGGCATCTCCGTGTCTCGGATCGCGTCGGTGTGCCGCCGGGTCAAGGCCGAGTCGGGCCTGGACTTCATCATCATCGACTACCTCCAGCGCATCACCGCGACCGGCCCCGACGGCAAGCAGTTGCGCCGAGAGGAGGAGGTCCATACCATCGCGAAGTCGTTGAAGAATCTGGCGAAGGAACTGGACATCCATGTGCTCGCGCTGGCCCAACTCAACCGCGACCTGGAGAAGCGGGCAGACAAGCGACCCATCATGAGCGACCTGCGAGAGAGTGGAGCCATCGAGCAGGAGGCAGACCTGATCATGTTCGTGTTCCGCGATGAGTACTACCACGAACACACCGAGGACGCAGGCATCGCCGAGGTCATCATCGGGAAGCAACGGCGGGGGCCGCTCGGCAAGGTGCGACTGCGCTTCACTCCCCACTGTACCCGCTTTGACAACCTGCCTCCCGGCGAGAACTACTGCTGATGCCCGACTATAAGTATGTGTGGGCATGGGCCAAATGGCCCCGGCCCACATGGGATCAACCCGGCTCTTGGAAGGGCCGACGCTGCCGGGTGCTCGCCCGGTCCAAGCGCATGAACAGTGCGCTCGTAGAGTTCGACTGCGGCACCCGGTTTGTCACCAGCCGCAACGGCCTACGCCGCGCCAAGGACAACCTGTGATGCTACTCGACACGGGCGCATCTCCATCTGTCCGGCTCCACCTCTTGGCAGGTGTCCCCCTTTCCATACCTGGACTCGGGGCAGTCGTAGTTACTGTTGCACCCGCCACCGCTGCGGGTGAGGCCTCCCTCGTAGCACTTCCACAGCCACGTCTTCTTGCAGATCAGGACATGGGAGATGTCGCCGGGGGCGCAGCACATGTCGCCAGGCGGGCAGTGTTTCTGGGTGGCGTCAGGACCGCAGTGCCCCGTCACATATTTGGGCAGGGGGGTGCCGTCCGTCTGCCCCGGATCCCCACCGCAGGCGACCAACGCCGCCGTCAATATCACCAGTATCCATCGCATGATAGCGCTCCTTTTCGTTGTGCCCCACAGCGTAAGGCTGCGAGATCTCCGCGTCAATAGCCCACCCACAGAAGGAGAAAGACCCATGGGACAACCCCCTTTTATCCCGCTGCACATCGGGATCCCAGCAGACACCCGCCTGGTCATCGAGCCACACCTGCAACCCGGCGAGAGCCTGCGCGACTGGGCGCACCGCACACTCACTGCCAAGGTCCGTGAGTATGAAGCCGAGGCCGAGCCGCCCGAGCCGGACACCCGCGAGTCCCTCACCCCACGACAGCGAGAGATGCTCGACTTTATCCACAGCTTTCGGGAAGAGCAGGGCATGTCCCCGAGCTATCTGGAGATCGGTCAGGCGATGGGCATGACCTCCAGGTCTGGTCCTGTCACGGGGGCCAGGACGCTGATCCGAAAGGGCTACCTGCGAGAGCATCCGCTCACGTCGACGCGGTCGCTCATCCCAGTAGACTACCCCGGGTAACCGGGTCCATTCAAGCCAGTGATACGGAGAAGATATGTCTTCACACCGCGATGAACTCAGACGCCGATCCTGCCACCTCACCGACACCGCCTGGTACGATGGCGACGAGTGGCAGGCCGACTACATCCACACACCTACCCGGCAAGGCTGCCGCATCTATGACACGGAGCCGGGGCTCACCGGATACAGGGTCATCCTCAAGGACGGGGGAGAACTGCGAGACGTTCCCCCCGAACTGCTCGAAGACGCCGACCAACTGCCACTCTTCTGACCCTACCCGCTCCGGCTGCCCGGCCGCTGTCGCCGTCTCTCCTCCTGCCGGATCTGAAGCGCCCGACGCAGGATAGCCTGTCCAGCCAGGGAGCCCCGGCGCAACTCCCTGATCCCGAACTCTGTCACCGCATTCGCAAAGGAGGTCATCGTGGGTGTCTGTGTGTCATACCGTTCCTTGTGCTGGTTGCGCAGCACGTCTGCATCCTCCCATAGGTTGCGGTGGAACATGACCTCCACCCGCTTGAGTTGCGGACCCTCCACCACTCCCGGCTTGGGGTCGCTGTACGCCTCAGCCTCCAACACCTCGGGTGGAGCGAACGCATCCAACTGGAGCTGCGAGGTGGGCTCGTCTTCCTCCTCGTCCGCGCTGTTCGCTGCGGCCGCTGCCACCATGCGCTGGTACTTGCGGCGCATCTCCTCCTGTCGGTACTTGAAGGCCTCGATCCACACCAGCCGTCCATCCATCCGGTTGGCCTCGATCTCTCCCAGGCAGTGCTCCAGGGAGGCGTTTACAAAGCTGGTCATGGTGGGGGTGTCGAGCTCCCAGCTGGTGCGGTATCGGTCGAGGAACTCCTGCACGTCCTGCCAGATCTCCGAGTACATCCAGACCTCTACCCGGCGTCGGTCATGCAGGTCGGGGGGTGGGGGTAACTCGGGTAGATCCTCCGACCAGTCGAAGTCCGGCAGGGCAGGGGCAGCCGCTGGCTCGCCAGAGACAAACGCCTCCATCTGCTCGGCTCGGGTCTCGTCGTGTTCGGGCACCCCGGGGTTGGCTCGCAGGGGTCGTCTGTTCTTGGCTCTAGAACCCATCGTCTGCCTCCAGTCGCGCACGCATGGCGTCGATATCGTATGCGTGGATCTCGTCGCAGAGACTCTCCATCTCTGCGCAAAAGGGGGACTTCTCATCGTACAGGTAGATAAGGTCGCCGGCGTTGCCGAGCTCGGTCACGGCGATGCGCTCGGTCACCTCTGTGGCGAAGGTGGTGAACTCCCCGAACGGCTGCTCCTCCAGCGCTCCCCGGATCTCTCTGCCCTGTACGGTGCGGGGCTTCTGGCGAGAGATGAGCAGGCCCACTCCCAGCCGAGGGTTAGGGATTTGCGCATCCTCCACCAGCGGCAGCGTCTGACGCACTGCCTCCAGGTCCAGCGCCGAGGGGCCGATGGGGATCACCACCAGGTCCGCGTGCATGAGCGCCGACCGGGTGATCGGTCCACCGTTCGGGGGCGTGTCGATCACCACATGGTCATACGCCTCCATCAGGGCTGGCACCTGGTTGGGTCGGTGCAGCACCGGCTTGGCGCACTCCACTATGGTGGGCCAGCCCTTCCCGTCACCTCTCCCGTGCCACCGGCTCGCGCTGCCCTGCGGGTCTGCATCGACCAGCACCACGCGCTTGCCTCGCCGCACCAGTTCACCCGCCACCGACACAGCGGTGGTCGTCTTTCCGACGCCTCCTTTTTGGGAGGCTACCACAATCACCATGGTCTCTCTCCTGTCGTCTGGTTCACTGTGTAAGTGTCAGGACATAAAGAGGAATCGTCAACCCAGAAAGTATATTCAGTGAAACAACTGTTCAGCGAACGGATCTAAACAATTGTCTAGCAGACAGTGGAGGACAAAGCCCACCATGACCCACCATGAGAAGTTTCTAATGCTGACGCGGATGCAGCTCGTCCACTGGTGCAGCGAGCACGCCGATGGTATCAAGCCCACCCGCACCCCGATGGAGGTGCTGTGCCTCGCTATCGAGTTGGCTATCCCCGACGTGCAGCGACTGTGCCGGTTGAGCATGCGGCTCGGCCTGCCGTGGGTGGTGGAGCGCTTCTGCACCAACGCCCTGTACGACCCATCTAATGTTATGGCATGGGTGACCGAGGAGGAGATGGAGCACGCCAGGGCAGTGGCCGAGCTGGCAGCCGTGACCGAGGAGCAGGGGAATGAGTAGGTGCCGCCTCACCCTGGAGGGGGCGATGTGGGTGGCTGCGCTGGCAGGCGTGATCGTGGGGATGGGGGTCGCGTCTATCGGGTGGGTGACCTGGCAGGTGTCCCCCTTAGGGGTGGCACGCACCTTGCTGTATCTCCGACCGAACCACTCGCGACAGGAGATCCATCTTGACCAAGACCAAGAAGAAACTCAAGCTCACCCGATACACAATGCGCTGCAGTGACGCAGACTTAGCACGTATCGACGAAGTAGGGGAACTGCTCCACCAGCTCGGCGAGGCAGACGACGGGGGCACCCGAGCCGACAACATCAGGGAGGCGACCAGGATCGCGATCCGGTCGCTGCGTGCGAGGGTTGCGGCGGAGAAAGGGGAGGTGCTACCCTAGTGTGACGTGCGAACCTGAGTTCGCACCATCTGTCTGCACCCACCATTCCCTTGAGGGGCAAGGGGTTGGGGGTTAGTTATATGTTAGTTATGTGCGAACAGTGGTACGCAGTGGGGAGAATGGGAGACATGGGAAGTTCCTTGCGGTGTCCGGGTTTGCGCGTTCGCACAAATTTGGCACGCCCCTTGCTCTATACTTTGGCATACACGGCAATCAAGCCAAACACTCAGGAGAGAGTAACCATGGGTATCTTCATTATCGCAATCACCGCAGCCATCACCATCACCATCACCACCGAAGTCGACGGCCTCCGCTCCTACCGACTCGCCCAAGCCAAAGGCGCCACCCAGGAAGAGCTCGCCCAAGTCAAGTTCGAATCCGGCGCTTTCCTGACTCGCCTCTGGTAAGCCAAGTCACCCAGTCAGCCGATACCACTCACACTCAGGAGAGAGTAACCATGACCCGCCTGACCCTCAAAGAAAAACACTACTGCACGATCATCCGCAACACGCTCGTGACGATCAAGGTCGGGTTCTGCTTTGGCTTCCTCCCTGCCGCCATCTGCTGCGCTGGCCTCGCCGTGTTCGGATGCTACCAGCTCCAGCAATACGCCGACCGCAACACTGACCTCACTTGGTAAATATTCCAGACCCGGACCTGATATACTGCGACCCGCACCCACACACAGGAGATACCCCACATGACCAGAATCCAAGACCAGAAGACCCACCCCGAGCTTGAGCGCACCCCCGCAGAGTCCTACCCCCTGCCCGACTGCGGGTACTTGCGAATCGGCAACATCGAGCGCCCCGGCTGCACCCTCTGGACAGCGGACCAGGGGGTCTACTGGATCGCCGCCTGCGACGATCCGAACCTCCCCGACGAGGCGAACGAATCCACCGACCAAGAGAAAGCGCACCTTGCAGCTCTCGTCGAGAGAGCCCCGCTCCTCCACAGCGATGTCAAGGCAATGGTCACCGCGTACCTCTAGACCCCGCCACTGCCAAGGAGCAGACACATGACCAGAATCCAAGACCACCAGATCCACCCCGAATTCTTCGGACTCATCGCAGAGTCCAGCGCCAGCGCCACCGAACGCCTCAGTGGCGACGGTGGCGCCACCTTCCACCCGATCCACCTCACTGAGGAGATGTTCGCCGAGATCGTCGATGATGTCGAACACTGGTTCGTCAGCGAGGACCGTGAGTACGAGAACCTCGCTGGCGCCCTCCGTGATCTGTTCTTCCGACAGCACGGCCACAAGATCGCAGTCTGGGTCACTTGGGACGATGAAATCGTTTCCATCGATCCCGATCGCACCGGCCAAGAGAACTGGCTTCCCTGCGAGAAGGTTCGCGTCCTCCCCGAAGACGGTTCCCCGTTTTGGTACGGCCTCTGGATTCAGCATGACCCCGAGCTTGAGCGTACCTTGATTGAGAAAGTCTAGACCATCTCCACCACAGTGATCGGAAACGGCCCCCCCTCCTCAAACGCCCCATTCATCACCCCCACATATTCCGTCCACTGGTCCCGATCGAACGGACCGAAACACCCCGTAGACCTTCCCATAAAGTGAGTCATAAAGAAGTCAGGTCCCTCAAAGGTTCGCCTTGAGAACCGGGCCTTTGCGTCGTCCAGATCCACTGGCACGATTCGTGCGTGGGGGAACTCCTGCCTGCGTCCGTGGTGCGCGTCGATGGGCTCGACCATCTGCCATGTGAGCGGAGGGGTCGGGCCACCGTACTCGGTCGGGTCGGGGGGTCCGCCCGAGTCGGTGTATACATCCCACACTCCCATCACCTCCTCGGCTCTGTAGAGAGTGAGGGTGCCCGGGCACCTGGGGTCATCGAGGTATCGTTCTATCTCTGCTCGCCACATGGTCATTTTGTAAACCTCTCGTAGATCGCCCACGCTCCGGCCGCCACGGCCCCGGCCCCTGCCATCCCGACGAGGATCCAGGGCAGGGCGCAGCTCGGGCAGCGTCGTTGGAGGAGGGCGCGTTGTTTCTTGGCGCAGGAGTCGAGCTCACCCTTGAGGATCGCGCTGTCCCGTTGGTGGTCCAGTCGGGTCTGCTGCCTGGACAACTTGCACCGCTCGACCTTGCCCTTGCACTTGCTGATCTGCTTGCGAATAAAGGCGACCTCTGCCACCGACATACACACCGGGCGAGCAGCTGCGCCACCTCCCCGCGTGTGGGCACAGCCGACGCACAGGAGCAGGATAAGGACGAGGCTACTGTATGTCGTCGATCTTCTTGGCATCGCGCAGCAGCGCCTCCCTTTGCTCGTCGGCTGTCTTGTTCTGGTCCCTGTCGATCTGCGCTTCTCGCGCTGCCTGCGCTTTGGCCTGGTCGTGGAACTTGTTGCGCAGTTTGTCCCGCTGCTTGCGGTCCCACTCCAGCTTGGCCTGGAGCCGAACCCGTCTCTCTTTGTCTGCGTCGTTCCACTTGCGCAGAGTCTTGCGAGCAGAAGCTGCCGCGCCGAAGCCGAACAGGCCGCCGACACTTTTGAGGAACCATCCCCCGAAGAGCACCAGGGCGATCAGGGTGAGCACACCCAGCACCAGCAGTGTGATGAACAGGGGGTCCTTGAGTTTGTTTCGCAGCTGCTCGCTCATGGTCCTGATACCTCGTCAGTGGAGACTTCGGCCGGGGCGGCCCCGGCCTCTGCTTCCTTGCCCAGGGCGTACCCGCTCTTGAGCTGGGAGAAGAGCAGCGACAGCGTCGAGGCCGAGGTGAGGTAACCCGCACACGACTTACAGAAGTCGGCCGCCGTCTTCTTTTCGAGGAAGCCCGCGAGAGCTCCCGTCAGCAGAAGGATAAACACCGCGAGCACCAGATAAAAGGCGAGGGTGCGAGGAGCCGAAGGGCTGCCCTGCTCGTCGCACAGC
>Ga0080013_1006169_pt1 | contig 10788 bp, 15 predicted proteins | sample ETNvirenome_6_85_FD_69236 | JGI IMG/M metagenome (GOLD analysis project Ga0080013, IMG submission 69236) | Marine viral communities from the Pacific Ocean - ETNP_6_85 (SPADES assembly) (version 2) | ecosystem: Environmental > Aquatic > Marine > Oceanic | place: Pacific Ocean | collected 2013-06-19
TTGTCTAAACGATGAGCAACAATTTCTTATTTTAAGACGTTCCGAGATGGATGACCGCGCAGGGCAATGGACAATGCCGGGAGGACATATTGATCCAGAAGACAGTTCTATAGAAGCCGGCGCGCTCCGAGAATTGAACGAAGAAGCCAATTTAACATGCAAAATATCTGATTTAACATATTTGGGCGCCCCCAAAGAAAAAAAGTATTATTTTTTAACGTTTAAGTGGTCAGGAGATGTAAATATCGACAAACCAAACCCAAAAACTGACGAAATTGAGCACGATGATTACAAATGGGCGCTAATTAATGAGATAAAAGACATAGACGATACTAATATACCGATCTATTTATTGGAGAAAGCTTTAGAAATCCAAAAGGAAGGTGAAGAGTGAGATTTTTAGTACTATTTTTAATGTTCTCGGCCACTGCGATGGCAGATGATACCGAGACACCCGACGAAGAGCGCCGAGTTGTATACAAACAGCGCACAGAAATCGACTTTGAAGGCATCGAAATCGAGGGAACGCTCGTTCGACCCCAAGGTGCCCTAATTTTAGACAGAACGGCTGGATCGTTTAACCCTCTTATCCGTTTAAGAATGGATTTCGAGCCAGAATTGAACAACTCGGTGAATTACATAAAATGAAACTTACAAAACAAAAATTAAAGCAGATTATTAAGGAAGAGCTTAACCGATTTAGCCCACTCTTAGAAGGATACAAAATGGAACCGGGCTTCGAAGAAATGGAAAAAACCGCCCGGTTCCTCGAAAATGAATATGAAGGAGTGGAGATTAAAGTAGAATATCTCGATCCCGATGGGTATGCATATATGCTCTTCTTACCAGGAGAAGAAGATTACCAGATTATCTGGGATGATTATGACTTAGAAGAGGCTCTCGGTGAGTGGGATCGCACGGCTGTTCGTGGCGGTGAAGGCTTAGCCGGCGAAACTCACGAAAAAACACTCGCAGATTACAAAGAACACCCGGAGTGGTTCAATTAAAATGAAGCTTATAATGGAAAATTGGCGCGGGTATACGCACAACGACGCCGTATTGGTAGAAGGGTTGAATGTTAAAGATATAGTGATGGATATGGCGCAAGTGGCAATCTCCACCGGGGCAGTGGCGGTTTCCGGGGGAGCCGGCGGTGATGTAGTGACCGACAGCTTATTTGCGGCCAAAACTGCTCAAGAGGTATTAGAAGAAGTAATGGCACTACTAGGAGAATACACGCTCTTAGAGTCTATTGTTACTCAGGCCGCACAACTTAATTATGGTGATAATCCCGATGCCTTCTATCAAGAAGTAAAAGGTCTTGTGAAAAAAACAGTATCTTCGGGGACAATTGGAGAAAATGTTCAAGAATTTATTAAAGACATACAAGAAAGTGCCCAACAGATAATAAATAAAATTGTACGTGCGATCTCTAAATGGGTGAGCGCCCTACTTCCAGATGATTTTGGATTGGCGGGCCCAGCATTTGAAATTACCTTGACCAACGCAATAACTTCTGCGGCCGAAAATGCTTACAATTTAGCTAGTAAAGGAGTTACGGCTCTAGGCGAAACCGGCAAACTTCTAACGGATCCCGAAGCACTACAGGCCTTTTTTACACAAATAGTACAGGATATGGTGAGTTTTCTTCAGGAATTTAACAGTATAGCTCAAAACCCGGGAGAACAGGCCGGCCTTGTTGGTTCAGCAGTAGGCTCCTTACAATTTGGTTTCGAAACGATGTCGCGACTTTATGCTGCACCCCCACGAGCACTGATGAGTGCAATGGGGGTAGACCTAGATACTCCGGCGGAAGACTTTTTCGATATGCTCGATAAAATGCATGCTAAAGATCCACGGCGGTTGGCATTCCAGAAAAGCATTCCTTTGGCGATTAACGCATTTAATGATGTGTTGAAAGAATGGATCCCCAAGGCTGTAACTGTTATGGGTAAATTAATCTCATTACTTTTTGCGAGTATTGCTGTGTTTCAAATAGTGATGAACCCGGAAGAAAGAAAGGAAATTCTAAAAATCAAACCGGGATCGGCTGACTTAAGTGATCCGTTGGAGATTGACGATTTAGAATTTACACCTGATCTAGGGCCAGAAGATATGCAAGCAATGCGAGAGTTTGTACAAACAGAGCGTATGCGCCTTATAATGGAAAATTGGAGACAATTTAAATGAAACTTTCAAAACAAAAATTAAAGCAGATTATCAAGGAAGAGCTTGAAGAAGGCCTGAAATCTTGGTGGGCGCGCGAGAAGCGTGACGCAGAAAGAGAAAAAGAACGCCAAGCACGACAACCAGAAGAAGATGATCCCAGATTCTTAGCTTGGACCCAGGCGAACGTTGACCGAGGCTGGAAAGAAACCGAGGAAGAAGAAAGTTTAACCGAAACAATCGGGCTAGACGACGCCCCCGATCTCTCACAAGACCCAGATGGGTTTGAAACCGCAAAATTACCTATTCCCTTGGAATTTAGATACGCAGAAGCGGATGAAACAATTGAAACAAAAGAAGGCCCCGTAGGCGCAAACGCCGGCGATGCTATCATGACTGGTACCGAAGGTGAGCAATGGCCAATTCCCGCCGCATCCTTCGCGGAGACTTATGATGATTTAGGTGGCGGAACAGCCGCAAAGAAAAACATTCCTGTTTTTGCTAAAGAAATGTCTGAGCCCTTCCAGGTTAAAGTATCTTGGTCCGATGATTTATTGCAAGGCGAGGCAGGCGACTATTTAGTTCAATACGGCGTTGGAGACTACGGCGTTGTCGGCAGAGAAATATTTGGAAAAACTTATAAATGAAACTTACAAAACAAAAATTAAAGCAGATTATTAAGGAAGAGCTTGAAAGTCTTCAAAAAGAGGCTGCGCAGCTTATAAACAAAATCGTATCAAAGGACGGCAAGCGAAAAGGCATCAAGATTTCCGGAGCATGGAAGGACCCAAGCATCAAGGCTAAGTGGCGAGACAAGGACGGTAACCTGGGCCCCACTGTAGATGTTGTAGCCGCAGACTATACACGGAAGGACTGGTAAAATGAGAACTCTAGATGAAATTCTTGATGAGATGAAAGAAAATCCAAAACCTTTGGACAAGGCTTTAGAGTCTCTGACGCCAAAAGAGCGCAAAGAATATGAAGAGGCCATTGAACTTTGGATTACATATGGTGGCGACTAGTGAAACTTATAATGGAAAATTGGCGTGGGTATCAAAAAGATTTACTTACAGAAGGTAAAATATTAGATGCATTAAAAAATGGTTTTACAAAGTTAATCAATGTGCCAGAAAAGTTTGATCAAATGGTTGAACAAACAAAACAAAACTTTGCAAAGAAAATTGCTCCAAATCTTGAGGAGTGGGCTGAAAATCCTAAAATGCAACAGGCCGCGCAAGAAATTGCCAATGTTGTTGCTTCTCGTTATAAAGATAATTTGCAAGAAGCTGTAGGAGGAAAAACTTTTACAGTTGATGAGCTACGCGAAATGGGCGTCGGTCCTGAAACCATAGAATTAATTAAAATGAGCGGCGCCCAGACAGTAGCAGATACTTTAATTGCCAGCGCCGAGGGCGCCCTGGGAAAGACGGCACCCCCCGCAATTAAAGATTGGCTGATAAGGTTTGTTTCTAAGTTTATTGGTTCATTTGTTTTCGGATTTATTGATAACTTTATTATGGTTGTAGCAGGAGGAGCGATTGATGCACATATCGGTGGCCTGATCGGAGGCGCGGTGGGTAGCACCGTTAACACTGGAATGCTCGCTGCAGGACTTGGTAATACCATGTCAGATGCAATTGGGGAATTAGCTTCTAATTCAATTGAAAGCGCAATGGATAAAATGGGACTTGATCCTCAAGCGGTTACGGATGAAGAAGTTGCAGCAGGGCCACTGTGGATGCGCTTTTTAGACAAACAAGCTAGCGTCATTGGCATTGTTTTAGGGTGCCTTGCTGGACTTGCTCCCTTGTTCGTAGAAGAAGAAGAAAAATGATCAAGATCCGCATTGGAAAAAAGAAATCACATTGTGGCGAAGCCAAGAAAATAGGCTTTGGTCAGGGCACACCTCCAAAAGGCGAGTGGTATAAGAAACAAGAGATTGTCGTTGAAGACGTAAAGCTCCTCCGTGAACTCACAGAAGACGAATTAGAGCGCGCCCTAGCTGCCGTCGAGGAAATCGATCCCGACGAATTGGCTTTTAACCAGATCTTTGGCGACAAAAAGCGCCTTGTTATTGATTTTCCTGTTGCGCATTTAGATTCTGAGGCCGGCCAATTCGTCAATCTGTGGGCAGGTCTAGAAGATATAGAGACAGGTGTAGGTTATAATGTCGATTGGGAGAAGGGAATTGTTTCTGGAATCCGGACCATGAAAGATCCAACCGACAACACCTTGATGCGAATGCTCTCGCACGGTGAAATCCCCAAACCAAACCAAAAGAAAGTTCAAATGAAAATTGGAAAATTCTTTGCCAAGATGCACGATTTAGCCACAAAACGTCAAGAGATTGTTCAACTATTCTGGAAAAAATACGATGGCTCGAAAACTGGCTCCGGTCTTGGTCATATTCCAATCTCAAAGATAATTGAAACAATTGGAGAAGAAAAATACCAGCGTTATAGTCAACTCACCGAACAGCTTAAAATGTATCTAGGTGACAGAGTGTCCAGACGCATCGGACAGTCTCCAGACAATGCACTGCGCTATGGTGAATACTGGCAGAAAAACGCAGGCTTTATTAAGAAAAACATCGACGGGATGACTAACGATAAATACCTTATTGTCATTACTCGTGATCCAGTCGATATGTTCCGCATGAGCGACTTCAATGAAATCACCTCGTGTCACTCTCCGCCATCAAGACCAGACGTCAACACTTCATTTTACAAATGTGCGGTAGCCGAGGCAGCAGGTCACGGCGCAGTCGCATACGTAGTGGACAAGACCGATTTGCTGGCTGCTGCTGACGCTGAGACGCTTCCAGAAGCAGAAGCCAATATCCAGGAAGGAGAACTTTTTGCGGACGATACACGGGGCTCTCACGTCGGTTATGAAATGGATCTTGTTCCGCTCTCGCGCATTCGTTTGCGTCAGTATCGCTATTACGACAGCGCCGGCCTCGCAACTGACGCAGCCGATTATGCTAAACCTAGCATCGAAGGGGGCACACAACTTGCTGTGCCTGAAACTGGAGCCTCCACATATGGACTGGAAATTCCCGGCTTTCTGGAGCGTCTTGAAGAATGGGCGAGAGAGCACCAACAAAAAGCCATGGCCGCAGTACCCAAGACGAGCAAAGGCAAAATAGAATCGGGAGCCTTCGTACTTTATGGGGGTTCCTACGAGGAGTCCAGAACGGCTGGCGCCATGGGGCGTCGTAAAATGCTTGCTAGCTTTTTTGAAGTGCGCTTTGATGAGATGACAGGTGAGCCTCGACAAGACACGTCCACCGAACGCAAGCTTCCAAAAGATATTGGAAAAGGAATAATTGAATTTACTGAAGAAAAAGTCGCTGGCATTGCGATGGAATGGAATGACTCTTGGCATCGGAGTTCACCCGGAACTGCCGAACACCCAGGCATGCAGGTCTTCGCCCGAGTAGAAGATATGGGACAAAACGAGGATGGCGGATATGATTTTGCGATTGTGGGATCCGGAGTAATGCGTGTATTTTGGGATGCCGCCGAGTGGGAAAGGCTTCCAAAAGCCAATGAAACAGATTGGATAGATCGCGAGGTTGGAGAATATGGCTATGGCTTTGTTCAAGATTTGGTGGTCATTAAGCGTGGAGATATGATATATGCTAAATTCGACATTAATAATGATGGGGTTTATAATGTCTATTATTACGGCACTCCTATCGAAATTGATTTAATGCATACGGGAGTAACGCATGCCCCGGACGGTTTCGAAGAATATTGTATGGAACTCAATAAGATAGACGATGTTCGAGAAGGACTCAAAGCTGTTCTCTCTAATCTTTTTAAACGCCAAGGCTGGCTTCAAGGCGGCGCTTTCATGCAGTTGGCGATGGATCTTGAGAACTCCGAAATAAGCTCTTATCAATGGGATGTGTCCTCCGATGGCGAATACGAAGATTCATATGAGGCGACTGCGACGACTTGGTATGACTTTAACCCCGAAGAACTTGGAATGGATCCACAAGCCCTATTTAAGATTTTGGATTCTCGGCCGTTTAGACTTCTTGTCCGCAAAAAACTATTAAAAGGTCCGAGAGAGATAGTAGGAACAGAATATTGGTTAAGCATCGCCAACGCTAGCGCAACAGACATCGGTGGCGAAATACGATATCAAATTGAATTTAGAGTGACTGCCGACGATCCCACTGAACAAGTCGAATTGTTCCGCACGTTGGTGACAGAACTGGACGACGAAGACGAAATCGCAGCAATAATGAATCAAGTCGTAAAGGATATACAGAACGCGCGCAATCCTGAATTCGACGAGCGCACGGGTCTTAGCGAGAACAAAAAATATGATGCCGATTGGGCATTAAAAAGATGGAAAAGAAATTTTAACTAAAGGAAGAGAAAATGAAAAAGAGATTAATTGAAGCATGTGCATTTATGCTTTTGTTAGTAGCATGCACAACGTTAGTATTCGGACTTGCCGGCTGCAAACCAAAACTAACTACAGACGACAGCACGACACCGCCTATCCCCCAAGTGGATGATTCTGCTATTACAATTTCCCCCACCGATAGCGATGACCGTTCTTGGGTGACTTGGGAGACTTGTTCACAAAAACCAGGAGATCATCCATGTAATTTTGAATTAATGGATCAACATGGTGATATGGTAGAACTTTATGACCATCACGGCAAAGTAATTGTAATTGACTTGTCAACAATCTGGTGTGGAGTGTGTAATAACATTGCGCAAGAAGGCGATGAGTGGCTTAATGATTACGGCGCCGATAACTTTATCTGGTTGACTATTTTAATCGACAACGCCACGGGGGATCCTCCTACGTTAGAGGATATCCAGCATTGGGCTACTGTATATGGTATTGAGGTGCCAGTGTTAGTTGGTGACCGAAGCTTAGTAGATTTAAATGCAGAAACTGGATACCCAGTCACAGGTTGGCCAACTCTTGTTGTAATCGATCAAGAAATGGTGCTTCAATACGGTATTAATGGATGGAATGAAACAACCATTCGTGGGTGGGTGCAAAGTCTTTTATGATGTCTTTGCTGTTGTTCTTGGGGTGCAATTCGGCGCCTATCATCGTTGTACAAGAGACCAGTACGCACGAAGAACGAGAACTCCACAAAGTAGCCGAGACTCTCGATGTTTCACTTTTTAAGTGGGGACCTCGAAGCCAAGGTGGATGGCAGTTCGCTCCAGACGTGCGAGTGTGCGCTACAGCACCCGTTTCTGAACGCCGAGTAAAGAAAGCTCTTGACTTTTGGCGAGATCTAGGGTATGATTTTAGTAGGATATATTATAATGATGTATCGAGACATTGTATTGAGAACATATTTTCGTACAATACAATAATCATTGATTTGATTGACGGAAGCCATAGAGAGCCAGCGCTCGCCACCACAACGTCGTGGATTGACAGAGAAACCCGAGAGATTTTAAAAGCCAAAATTGCGCTTAAAAATTCATGGGGCGAAGCCGACCGAATTCTAGAACACGAGCTTGGCCATGCGCTTGGCTGGTTGGACTATAATCAAACTGGTCATATTATGCATCACGAATGGAGTCGTGGTGGACTAAATACAACAGGAGTGGAAGTACAATGAAACTTTTAATGGAAAATTGGCGGGGATATCTGGCCGAAGAAGAATTAGACAACGAATTAGAACAGATCATGGATCAGGGTCTTGCTCACTTGATTAAATCCGTGGAAAAAATAGATTCTAAAGCTCCGGAAGAAGACCTTCAAGAAATAGGTGGTATCGCAATAGCTGGGATGGCGTTAGCTGCGCCGCAAGTTCTAGAGATCCTTGGTGAAACTATAAATTGGATGGGATCCAAAATAAAAACACTCATGGGCGATAGCGCGGGGCCCCCGGGCCTGGAGGGGACAGCCTTTGGAGATAAGCTCCTAGAGGTTTCAGAAAAACTCCATCATAAATATATAAGTCCTCTGACTTTTGTTTCCCGCAAGCTTTTTCCCGATAAGGATCCAGAATGGCACCACAAATGGGCCTCGCGCCTATTTCATGTAATTGTGGCTGCGTTTTTAGTATATTCTGGTTACGCCGCACTTAAGGCTTTTAAAGCTGTAGTTGCCGGGGCCGGCGGGAAGACTATTTCTGTGGGATTATTAGAACTCGCCGTTGCTGCAGTTAAAAGTAACGAATTAAAAGAGTTCTTACTCCAGGCGCACTAAAATGAAACTCCTACTTGAAAATTGGCGACAGTATTTGAATGAAGAGGACAACTCTTATTATAAAGAAGTATTCTTGCCGGCAGATCAAAAAACGTTCATCGAAGGAATTACATATTCGGAATATCAAAGAGTAATGAAACCTCTTTTAGAAGACTCTGATGATGACTTCTCGCGATGGTTATATAATCATCACAGCGCAGAGTTGGCTTATTGTGAAGCGGGCGAAGAAAAAGCGCGAGAGCATATAGAAATAGCATATAAACTAAATCGATTTGATAATCAAAATACAATTGATATGTATAATGGGAACTGGGAGGCTGCAGGCTGCAATGAAACTCCTACTTGAAAATTGGCGAGAGTTCCTAAAAGAAGAACAAGGTCCTTTGTTGGGAGTTTCTGTTGACTTCCGGCAAGGATATGGTTTGGAAATTGCTCTTATTAATTTAACATATGTCAAAAATCAATTACAGGACTCCCAAAATATTGATGAATTTATAAAAAAAATATCTAGTAAAGAAATACGAGAAGAAGCCGTTGTTGGTTATATCGAAACTATTTATATTCCATTATTAGCCAAGGGGACGGGCCTTCCGCACGTCGGAGGCCAATGCTCCGATACTTATGCGGTAGTACGTGCAATGGGCCCAGGAATGGGAGAAAAACTTTATAATGCGTTATTAGGTTTTGCTTCGGCCAATCACATATATATATCCTCAGATCGGGAAACGGTTTCACCCGGCGCCGAGAAGCGTTGGTCAAAAATTGATCAACAAACAGATGATGAAGTACCAGCGGGCTCTGAACCGTATAAAGGACAGTTTGATGACTACCGAAACCCTACAACTGAACCGAAGGATGATGATTGTAAAATCCACGGAATAGTTCACTTAGATAAAGGCTATCAAGACGATAAACAAGTTGACTTTTTCAAAGAATTAGAGTATAATATGAATACATTTTTTGAAAATGAAATTGAGCCTTTGTTCGATGAGCCGGGGTTCTTCGGCCAATTATTTGGGAATACTCCGCAAAATAAAGCCGAGAAAATTAAAACTAAATTGATAAACTTCGGGCGCCGGAAGTTTATAGATTGGGAAATTGCTGGTATGCCATGGAATAAGTAAAAATATGCAAAACATTATTATTAACTCATGTGAATTCTCCAACCAAAATAAAATTAATATTATTGGAAAACAAAACAACATTAACCTAAAAGGTTGTTTACGAATTGTTGAAGAAGAGCCACAAGCACAAATAAATTGGGGCCCAAAAGTATGTGTGCCATCAAATATTCCCTTTAGAATAAGACACCCTATTTTTAAGAATACTACTTATATTTTGGAAGATATTAAATTTGAACATTCTAAGAAACAAGTAACGTTTTTAGAATATGTATTATCTCTACATAATATAATAAAATGAAACTCCTACTTGAAAATTGGCGTCAGTATTTAGCTGAGAGCGAAAGACTTGAAAAAGCCAAAGCCGAATATAAAGAACGATTTGGCGATTCCCGAACTCAACAAGTTGATTCTGATCGGATCGATCCAACACGAGAAAGCGTGAGATTTATAAAACAGTTGTTCAACAAATATTCGGATAAATCTTTTTTGAATAGCTTAACATTAGTACATTGGGATAACAACCCTGAACTTTATTTAACCACCTCGGGCAAAGATCAAACATCTGCAGCAGCCTATTTGCCGGAAGATAAAGAAATTATTTTTCCACATCCGAGTGGTGCTGGGAATGCGGCAGGGATAGTATTGAAGGGGCACATCGTATTTGCATCCCAAGAGGATATAGGCACATCTATAGACCCAACTCACGGAGACTTTCTTCGAGAAGCAAATAAACCACAATCGCCGGAATCGCGTGCTTCATCGGGGTTTGTGAAAGGTTCAATGTACGCTCAAATAAGTAAAACAATTTTCGATAGAGAGACATTTGGGGAGGGTGGGGAAAATTTCAAATGGAATGAGTTTATTGTTGATAACTGGGAACCAATTGCCATAATTGTACCCGGTGGTTATAAGCAGCGTAAATTTGAAAAGATCTCGCGAGTAGCAAAAGAGAATAATCTTCCCCTGCTGGATGAAAACAAAAATAAACTAAATTATGAGATATCAGATGAATCTAAGTGGTCTTATCTCAAAAGAAAAACAGGAATGTCAGAAAATGAAACTCCTACTTGAAAATTGGCGAGAGTATTTGAATGAAGCCCACGGATTAGATACTACTTGGGATAATCTTCACATTGATGATGTTTTTAAAATTACAGGGAAAAGTTGTGATGAAGGTAAAAAGTGTATAAAGTATACAACCGACGATCTGGAATTAAAACTAAAAAACAAACCAATCGTTGATACATTAGATCCTGGAAGAGTGAAGACGGCTAATCCTGAACACCCGCTAATC
>Ga0080013_1006170_pt1 | contig 10783 bp, 4 predicted proteins | sample ETNvirenome_6_85_FD_69236 | JGI IMG/M metagenome (GOLD analysis project Ga0080013, IMG submission 69236) | Marine viral communities from the Pacific Ocean - ETNP_6_85 (SPADES assembly) (version 2) | ecosystem: Environmental > Aquatic > Marine > Oceanic | place: Pacific Ocean | collected 2013-06-19
TCCCATCTTCTGCGATGTACATCTTATCTTTTCCTATGTTATAGAATCTTGTATGCATCAGCCTTGCAAATTTTTTAGCTGCTTCCAAGTCACCCTCTGCTATAGGAACTTTATACTTATCTACTAAGTGTGCAAAGTTTGCATTAATTGAATCTCTGGCAAATATAAAAGCATTCTTAAGTCTTGTATGGTTATACCTTGTAACGTCCCAATTTAATACCTCACCCTCTTCACCATGATTTTTTATCTGTTCCCTAGCGAGTTTAAAATATTTAGCAAAGCCTTGTTCAAGACTAGTAAATCTATTATTCATAGTAACGCTTTTTACCAATTTCTTTAATCTTTTATCGCTAGTAAACATGTGCCTTTTAACACGAGCCCCTTTCTCCTCTGGTGTTGATGCAATAAAGTTTGCTTTATCGAAGGAACGTCTTCCGATTTCTTGAAGACCTAGTGAACGTCTATTTTTATCACGTCCTTGTCTAAATTGAGAGTAGTTAAAAAAGTTAAAAATATGTCTCATCATGGTTAATGCACCTTCTTCTTTAAGAAGAGATTTAGTAACAGATGGGGCTCCCTTTGGAGAATCAGCATCCTTCCACGAACCATCCTTCATTTTTCTAATATTTCTTTTGTCAGCTATCATTCTAGAAAATAAGAAGTTATATCCACTTTTTCCGTATAAGTCTTCATTTCCCCATCCCCATCCATAAAGCAAAAGCTCTTTAGCATTGTCCACAGAAGCCTGTAATATAGTTGCCATCTCATGAGCGGACGTAGTGTATAAGTATACCTCATTTTCTCCAGTTTCCTCTGTTACACTTGTAACAAAAGGTCTTTCATCCCCACCTATCGTACCTTCCCATGTTAATCCATAGTTCTTTTCTATATACTCTTTTCCTACAAGTCCATACACTTCCCCTTGCTGATATATATTATTAAGTTTAAATCCATACATATCCTGCCTCCCCATCAGACTAGCCTTCTTATCAGATACGTAGCCAAAAGCCCTAGTACCTTCTGAAGTAGTTTCTAATAAGAGAAATTCGTTAGGCTTGTTTTCATTACGTAGAAATTCTACCTTTCCAGTAAGAGTTCTTGGCCCGTGCATTTTCATATAAGCCGAAACTGTCATCTTGCCCTTTATGGAATCGTGTATGGGAGTAAAAAACTTAGCAATAGCCTGTGGAGCTTTAGCACTACTTATTCTAGAAGGCATAGATGTCTCACGACCTGCAAACTTTAACAGCTCTTCGGGAGTTTTGATAAACTTACCATCGCTGGTAATAATCTTAACTTTATCATTCTCCATTAGTTGTTTCATAACTATACCACCATCAGCCGTAAGAACATCTATATCAAGAGGTGCATAGTCCATTATAACATTTGAGTTAGATGGAAGAAATGCCAACTTTGCATTTTCCAAATGAGCAGTCTTCCCCTTATCAGTAAGACCAACAACTATATCTTTATAAGATAAAAGCTCTCTAATATTTTTAGCGTTAACAGAGATACCTTGGGCAAATTGTCCTACCGATACCATAGAAGTAAACTTTTTAATATCATCAAAATTAGCAAGGTTTCCTGTGTGTGTATCATGCTTAAAAATTCCAAGCTTGATACTCTTCTTCCTATTTTTAAATGCTTTAGAATTAACTGCCTTTTCTAAGGCGTTAGTTAGCTTGTCCGGCAGAAACTCTAGTGCTAGATGGTCACCGTCATTGTCACCTTGCATAATGTTATATAAAACTTTAGAGTTTGGGATGGCTACATTCCCTAGACCTATTCTTATTTCTTTAATTCTTAAAATTCTAGGAGAACCAACATCGGGGATAGGCTGTCTATGAACTAATGTTTTAATATCCTCTACAGCTAAGACAGCATTTAACTGATTAACAGCATCGTCCCTTGTCTCTTTATTCTTATAAAGAGCATCCCATTCTTCCCTAATGCCCCTCTCTTTTTTAGAAGCAGACCTATCTTTTTTACCTATAACCTTATCTGCTACTCTTTTAATAGTAACCTCATTCATGTCCCCTACTATTATCTCGTCTTCAGCTACCTCGTTTTTCCAATCGGGATAAATAGTAAATAGAGTACCTTGCCCCGTTCTTCTCCCCTTAAAAGCAGTCTTCTTAATTAACATATTACCAAGACTACTTCTATATCTTCCCAAGAAAGCAGAATGTCTTAATGCTCCAGCTTTAATGCGATTGACAATTTTCCCTTCCTTTAAAGAACCGTAGGAATCAAGTATTCCCATACGCTTTAAATTTCTTTTAAGAAAAGACGGGTTCCATCTTCCCTTGATTAAAGTAATTATATTTTCTTGCATTATATCAAGTATATGAAAACCAGCTAATTCTAATGCTTTAGCAACATCAGGGTCTTTCATTAAATCAGGTGCAATAAACATCTCATACCAAGATAGTGGATGTGCTGCACTAGGCTTTCCTTTTGGAGAAGAACCAAAAATAACTTTCATAGATGTCTCAGGGAAATTATAATCAAAGACTTCATTTGTAACATCAAACTGACCGGTGTTTCTTTTAGCTTCATCTTTAGTGGCAAACATATCAAACTCAACCCCGTTACCATCGTAAAAATGCATCTGCCCATTCTCGTCTTCCCTTGTTTCCATAACAAGACGACCAGTCGCTTTGTCCAAGAAACGTAACCCAGGAGGTGGCTTAGATGCGTTAGCTTTAATAGCCAAGACACTCTCTTTGTCTTCGGTAATATGATAAAAAGATGGTTTAAATTCAGATAAGGGATATTCATTTGCTTCAGGCTTTCTACCTGTTGCCTCCTCAACACCAGATATAATTCTATCATTAACACCTAAGAACCCATCACCAAAATATCTAGGCTCACCAGTCTCTGTATAATCTTCCTTTGGGTCTCGCCTTACTACATTACCATTAGCATCTTCATACTCTATCTCAATAGTATCCATGTCCATAACCATAACACGTGTATCACCAAGACCTCTCGGTGTACTTCCTTCGTTAAATGGTATCCTTGTCCTATTAAAATAGTCTTTTACTCCCCTAGTTTGCATATCATCTTCCATGAGATAATTATTTCCCATGACAGATTTCCACCAGTTGTGCCTAGCCGCAGCTTGTAATAATACAAAATCATTTTCTTCAGCTCTTGTTAGAGCGCTCTCTTCTATGTCTTTGAGGTGCTGCTCTGTCATTCTACCAGCAGCTATCTCATCTCTAAAGTATTCAACTACTTTTTTATCCTTCCAAAGAGCGCCATTCTTATATCTAAATTGATTCCCTACTCTGACAATCATAAACGCATTTTTATCCGCACCTTTAATTCCTAAAAGAGCCATTGGTCTTGGGCTACCTTTTTCACTTTCAAAATAAGAAAGCTGGTCTTCTAAAAACTCTACGTCTTCAAAGTTTAAAAAGTCAGGCCCATATTGTGGGTCTTCAAAATTCCTCCATTTAGAATATCTTGTTTCAGCAAACACATCAGAGCCAAGCATCATAACTGTGTCTTCACCGACATCTAAATCGTCTATAAAGCTTTTATTAATAAATTCAGATTGTGTGTTTCCCATAAAATCTTTTTCACTGCTTTTTAACTGAACATCACCATCAACTGACTGTAGAAACACCTTAGTACTTCTTCTTATAGTGTCATTAGCATGGTTGTAAAAACGAATAAAAGCATTACGTTCTTTTCTATTAAGAGTTTTTTTCTTTTTCTGCTTTCCTTCAAAGTCTGCTAAAAACATTACTTTTCTATTAGTATTTTGAGCAAACCCGGCAGCTCTAATATATGTTAGGAACTGTTTCATACCCTTAATGCTTCCAACATCTACTTCTAGTTCTCTAGCCTTATGAATCAATGTTGCCACTTCACTATTTAAAAGAGGTGCGCCAAATAGTTTTTGAGTAGACTCTTCAAATCTCTTAAATACAAAGTCTGCAGGAGAAGCATCCTCTCCAAGAGTCTCATCTTGCTCATCCTCTGGGTCTTCAGTTAAAGACTCGTCAAACCCCTCTCCCTGCTCATTGTTGATAGACGCAGCCCATCGCTTTAGTTTCCCTTGCGCAGACTGTGGAACAGAGTATAGAGGGTCAGTTCCATATAGTTCCTCAGCAAATATGTCAATAACATCGTTCTTATTGAACTTAGTAGTTCTAAACATATTCTTAAGCTTTCTATAAAACCTTTTTATCCATCTTGCCGCCTTGGCAGGTAGAGACTCTGAAGCCATAGTTATATATACATTAGCAACCTGCCTAGCAAGATACTCTTCAACAACAGCAGTGTCTAGCTCCTCTTGAGTCATTGTGCCTGCGTCTTCAAATATGTCAATTAGCGGTGTCGACTTCTCTTTGAATATACCTTTCCCAATTTCTTCTAAAGTCTTCTTTAAATCTTCAACATATACACCTTCTTGGGCTTGCCCCTTTTTTACCTTAGCAGCCTTCCATTTATCAAAAGCCTCATTAAAAGATTCCTTAGTTGGGAATACTTTATTTATATCTTTTATAACCTTCCGTACTGTAAGACGAACGTCAGCATTATCGGGCCAGTGCTGAGTTAAACGTAGCAAACCCATAGCTTCTTCTCTTATCTCAGAAATATTACCACCCTCAACAGCACTATAAAATTCACTCACTTCCTCTACAGCCCACTCAGCTTGAGCAGACTTGTCCCCCTGTACAGCAGCTTCCTTTTTTCTCTCCGTCATGGTACGAAAATTTTTCGTCTTAATACCAGCAGGAGTAACAGGCTTCTCATTTGTAGGCTTTGGTGGTTTACCCTTAATATCATCTTCAGCTAAGTCTCTTATCTTATAGACAGGGTCTTCCTTGAAAAACTTCGGGTCATGTGGGATACCAGACGTCTTCCATATCTGGGCTCTCTTATTATATGCTTTGGCACTACTTATAACTCTATTGCTTGCACTTGGAAGGATACTCTTTACCATCTTCTGTGTTAATACCAGTTGCTTCTTACTGTTTAAAGGAAGTTCCACGCCATTAGCTTGTAAAGTATAAAGAACGTTAGAAACGTATGCTTTATCATACATTCTCTTTGCTCTTGCTTCTCCAAGTATACCTTTGTATGCCTTGACATATTCGTCCTTACCTTGCTTATACATTTTTGAAAACTTTGCTTTCTTAGGATAAGACTTACCTATAATCTTTAATAGTTCTTTAGACTTACCCTGCATATCAGGATGATACTTCATATAATCCTGTCGCTGCTTATCCCCGCTACCACCTTCATAATAGTATCCACGCTTATCTAACCACTTAAAGTTTCGAGCATTAAATTCATTCCATCTTCTAAAACCCTCTCCCACACCTTTCTTTCGCGTTCTCCAGAATTCCAATAGATTCTCTTTGTAGTCTATTAAATGACTCTCGGATGGATACTTACCTTTTCCTAAATATTCTACTACATGATTTAATGTTAAAGATGGAGACTCAGTGTCCATCTCTCCGTGATGTCTTCTAGCGTAAGAATCTTGGTAATTACTATTATTTAGGCTCATCGGCTCATACAAACGTTTCATATTGCCAGCATCATTATTTCCAGAAGCTGGTAAAGCTCTCAGATACTGTTGCTTCTCTGCAGTATCCATAGTAACAGTAAGCATTCTAATAGGAAGTTGAGCCATCCGCTCCTTACCATACCTTCTCCAGAAATTATAATCATTCTCTGTAGCCATTAATCCATACTCTTTAGATATCCATTGTGTCATTTCTGCATCAGGACTATCACCACCTGTCTTCCTGGCCTCATCAACTAATTTTGTCCACTTCCTATCCACATCTAAATAGACACGTATCTTTTCTGCATTAGGATTCTTTGCCTTACTCCAAACCTTCTTTAAATCTCTATCAACATAACCCTGTATTTTTATAGCAAGACCCTGACTCTTCACCTCTTCAAGGTCTGTCTCTCCAAAGAGATTCTCTTCTCCACCCTGAGTAAAAGCTTTCTCTACTATATCTCTCTCTACCTCACTGTATCCCCTCCTAAGTTCTCCATATTCATCCATCTTCTCTCTGGTGCGTAGGTACTCCCTTGCTGACTTCTGTGCTTCTTCAGGAGACATGCCCTGATTCTTTGTTAGTTCATAAGCAATAGCATTAGCTTCTCCCTCTTCTCCCCATCTCTTCTCTGATTCTCTTACAACGAAATCTTTACTCTTGCCTGGTAAATCTTCCCATCCCGGCACCATCTCTGGCTCAGCCTTCCCAACAAACTTCCTTTGATGTTTAGCCATCTTATTTAAGAATTGTTGACCCATCCTTCGATGGTAAGGCATTTCCATGACACCAAAGTAAGCACCTAATAAATAATTATATACCTGCTCAGGTGTAGTGTCTCCCCTTACTGTTGATGGAAGACCGGTATACATTGAAGATGCAAGGCCTCTTAAAACCTTATCTCCTGCAGCACTACCAGTTTGAACAAGATTTCCTATACCCCTGAATACCGCACCAGTTTCTACACCACCTATAAATCCTCTCATCATCTCGTCTACACCACCCTGCCATGCACCTACCGCACTTGCAATACCAAGATTAAAGGCACCTTCTACTATATCTTTAGTAATAGGAGATTGGAGAAACTTTAAAGCATCTCCACTAGCAGCCGCTCTAGCTCCCACTGCTCCATCTATAGCCTTAGAAGCTATCTTGCCTGCTTTCTCAGTAACAGCCTTTGATATTGTTAATGGTACAGACCTACCGCGAAGCTTAAGAGCAGCATTGGAAAGTTTCTGAAGTTTAAGAAGTTTGAATGGTGTCGCTGGAATGTATCCCACGAATCCAGCAAGATGCCCAATATTGCGTGCAATACCTTCCCACTCGTCCTTTGGAGGGTCACCTTGCTCAAACGTAGTGAAACCACTAAGAAACCCAGAACCGAGTTGGCTAACCGCTCTGCCAATTTTTGATTCATTATCCACCTCATTTCTAGCAAAAGGAATATCATACTCCTCTGCATGCTTTTCAAGCATATCTAAATAATCCATCCTAAACATGGATGGAAAACGTTTATACTGTTCTATTGTTTGCAAGGCCTGCTCTTTGCTTAGGACAGGCCTGAAGGGAGGCTCTAAAGGAGGAGCAGGTTGTTGATATCCGTTAGCCACCTGATTTAGAGGCCAACTTGGTGCGGGTATAGGCGATAAATCCGCCGGTAGAGGCATCTTTCTGCAGCTCCCCATACTTAGTGCCGCATAATCGTTTTATACCCTGTTTAGCTAATTTTGGAGAGTTATATCGGAACATGAAAATTCTCATTCCTTTGTAGTAATCTTGATTCCGGTGTGACCATGTGCCTCCAGCATCCATAGCGGTCTGACGTCTCCTAAGCTTCCTAATGACAAGTGGGTCGTTAGTTTGAATGCGATACTCTGGATGGCGAGGAATTTCTTGCCACACAGCTATATACTTCATTACTACCCCTTACTTAGTCCATCTCCTCACCGATTTGGTTGAGGATAACGAACGCTTCGTATGCTGCGAAGTTAAAAGCTATTGTACCTGCTGTTATATTCCTCAATCCTTTAGAGAGTTTTTCTGCAAGTTTCGGATGTATCTTCGATATTGCCTTAAAGACTCTACTCCTAAATCCGGGTGTACTATACTTATCTATAAACCTACCCAACGTCCACTTCCCACCTCCAACACTAGCTGGGCCAAGAAGTTTTGTTACAGCAGGCTTAACAACATCAAATTCTGCTTCGAGAACTCTAGCTCCTGCTATCGGGGATGGTAATGGTCTTCCAACAGCTGCTGCACCTCGTGCAGGTACGGGTAGATTCCTTGGAGCTGCAGGTTTCCCAAAAGGAAGTGGCATCTGAGTTTGAGTTCCTCCACCAGCTCTGGAAGCAGCCCTAGAAAGAGGGCTTCTAGCTGCGCCCATTGCAACTCCGCCCCTACCAGCTGCACCTAGCCCCACACCACCAGGAGGTGGCATTGTCTGAGGTAAATTTATTTGAGGAGGTTTAGGTCCAAGCATAAGAGGAGGACGTTTACCACCCTTCCCCATTCCTAAAGCTATCCAAGGAGCTTGTCCTGCTAATGCCTTTGTCTTCATCCACGGCTGAGCAAGTTTCCTACCAGCTCTAGACATACTTGCAGCTGCTGCTCCCCCTCCCCCTCTACCAAACATTCTACCTAGCATACCAAGCCCTGCCCTTCCCGCGAGAGCAGCCCCACCATAACCAATAGCTGCAACACCGGCAATAGCTGCACCTGTTGCTAACGCAGGATGTTGCTCTGCCCAATCTTTTACAGCACCTGGGACTCTACCCCACCATTCTAATCCTGATTGATAAGCCGGGTCATATCCAGTTGCTAAAAACCTTTGTTGCATTTCCATACCAACAGGGCTCTGGCCTAGCTCATAAAAGTATGATTGAAATTCTGGGTTTCTCAACATCTTATTATAAGAAGTATCAGTAAGATGTCCTGTCGCCTTTGCTCTTTGTAGATTACCAAGAACAACAGAAGCTTCTTTTGCTTGCCCCTGTAGGAACATCTGTTCAAAAGTCTGAGGATTGTACCAACCCTTACCAGTTACACTACTACCCTTATTAACAAACGTTTTATACTTAGCTCTTAAATTTTCCTTGTTTGATTCTGTAAAAATAGAAGCTGATAAAGAACTAGTATCTATCTCTCCTTTTTGGGGGTCCCACATAACAGAGCCCATAGGGCCTGACCTGCCATACAAAGAATGACTAAATTCTTCCGTAAGCAGAGGGGTATTCTGATTTACCCTCATATTCATAACCTGCTGATACATAGCTAGACCTTTATTGTCTCGACTAGCTTGAAACTGTGGGGCTTGCCCTGGTCTAAATTCTCCCATTATACTCTCCACTCGAATTGAACACCCTGAGGAGGTGCCTGCTGTCCGCCACCCTGTTTCATACCCATAAGTGCCATCATTGCCCGCATATATGCTCCCTCTCCAGATTCTTCTGTATTAGCTTCCGACTCTGGTGTTTGGTCACTCACTTTTGCAATTTTATTTATCTCATATCCCAAATCTTTATAGTCACCACCGCCCTTTATATATTCTTCCCCCAGACTATACTGCATATTATCTTCTTCTTTTCCTTCCATACCCATATTTAATTGATACGGGTCTGACATGAGTTGTCCTGTATCGTATAATCCTTTCTGAACCTGACCCAATCTTTCATCGCCCTGATAATATTCTGACATTGCCTCTGGATTTATTGGACCAGGGAATTCTCTCTGAGCAGCTTCCATTAATGGATTTCTCTCCATCATAGTTCCCACGCCTTGGTAAGTTGCATCTGCTGTAGCAGACTGCATAGGGTCAACAGGCCCCTGCATTTTAATGGGAGATTCGTCTATACCATACTCTCCGGTATTTTTATCCTTTGTTATGTATTGAGACAAGTCCATTTGAGGCCCTTCATATCTTGTCCCACCCGGTAGCTTCTCTTCATTATAACCACCTAAAAAATCTATACTTTGGTCCCAGGTCTGTTGCCCCCAGTTCATTGCTCTATCAAGAAGTCTACCCATTAGGTTATCCCCATCATAATCAACTTCATCATATCTTCTTTATCCATTCCTTTACCCATAACTCCACCTGCAACTCCACCTGCTATCTTACCTGTTATGCCACGAAATAAAGCCCCTGAATTAGCGGCATTCTGAGAATCTTGTGTAGCCATAGCTGTATTTATATTACCCTGCATCCCTCCTGCTTGAGTGAGCATATTCTGTCCCATCTGCATAAACTGTGGTGTCATACTAAACGCATTTTGATAAGCATTAGAAGTTCCGAAACGCTGATTTTTTGCCATCTCTTTCCTTGCCATGGGTGAATTCCAATCTCCACCAAACTGAGCTCTTGTTTGGTGCTGCCCTTTCCATAGGTCATCCTGCGATGTTGAAAGCATTTGGTTCATAAGAGACTGTGGTACTCCACCCTTCATTAGCTCTGTCCCTTGTGAATAAAGAGATTGAATAATAGGATTAACAACACCCCCACCCATCGTTTGACCAACGTTCTGACCTGAGTAGTTACCCGCGGCCATGTCCCACATGTTACCAATCCCTTTTTTCAGCCCCTGCATGCTCATAATACATTACTCCATCGTAAGGTTAAATTTAACGAAAATCAACATGATTATCCATTCTTTAATGCGTCTACCTCTGCTTTAAGCTTCATCCCATACTTCACTATCATATTCTGAGGTTTCTGTCATGTTTAACATAAAAGTTTTTTGTGTTATACTATTCCTAGCCAGTATACAATCAGGCTTCTCTCTCAATGTCCAATTTGCAGTACCATCATTATTAGCCATTACTAAGTCACCAACATTGCTTTGCGTAACAAATAGCTTTCTCCATTTTTTGTTTGATTTGCCCAAGTCATACCCGTCAGTTACGCTGTTTGAAGCATCGTAGGGATAAATACTACCACCATCTGTAAAACCATTCAAATAAACAAGAATATGACCATTGTCATACATCATATAATATGACGAACTATTAAATCCTATACCTTGGTCAGCGACCATTAACCCACCAGTAGTCAATTCACAAACATTAGAACCACCATGATTAAATGTTAGATTCTCAGCACCACTACTGTTAAATAGCATCCACCAATTTGTTGACGTAATACTTGCAGCACCATGCTTTATAAGTTGCAACCCATATCTACTGCCATCGCCCACATCACTAGACCAAACTCGTACATTACGCTTTGTTGTTACATCTCCACCCGTTGTAATCTGAGC
>Ga0080013_1006171_pt1 | contig 10783 bp, 8 predicted proteins | sample ETNvirenome_6_85_FD_69236 | JGI IMG/M metagenome (GOLD analysis project Ga0080013, IMG submission 69236) | Marine viral communities from the Pacific Ocean - ETNP_6_85 (SPADES assembly) (version 2) | ecosystem: Environmental > Aquatic > Marine > Oceanic | place: Pacific Ocean | collected 2013-06-19
TGTTTATCTTTTTAAGTAGTTTAAGCATGATAAAAAGGTTATTAAATGTGCTATTTGCGATATGAGCAATAGCATATTCTATAAGAAGTCAAAGGTATAAGAAAATAATTTAATTTTCAAGAAATTTTTGGAAGTAAAAAAATAATATAAATGGAAAAGGATTTCAATTTCATATAGGGTATGGTAAGGGTATCTAATACCCTTAAAGATAAAGCTAAGGATAAAGTTAAAGATAAAGATAAGGTTAAAGACAAGGTTATTAATAAAAAGCTGTTAGTGAAATTTCTAAAAACTTCGCAGATCATCTCAAAAAAATTCTTTTATTTGTATATTAATAAAATAAAAGTTATGCCTTGCGAAGAATGTGAAAATAATAAATGGAGATGGGGAGAGAGTGGAGAGTGCCAATATGATTCTAAAGAATCCTGTCAGGAAGCAAATACTGAATATGAAGAAGTTTCAACAGAAAATGAAGTTGAAATTGGAGATGGAGATGTAGATTGGACTTATAACTTTACTGAAGAACAAATGGAGGTTCTTCATGGAGAAGGAGAACTTTTAGTTACAGTAGAAAAAGAAGAAAATGAGTCAATGACACTTTTATTTACTTACAAGAAGCTAGAGGTAGAGGAAGAACTAGAAGAAAAGAAAGAAGATGAGTTAGAAAGAGCTTACGCTAAATTAACCCGCTCAATGTTAGATGACGAACTTGATGAGTATATTGATAAATTAACAGATTCAATAAAACAATTATAATGTCAGACGAAAAAAGAAAAAGACTACAAGAAAGAAATATAAATAAGCTAAATCCTTATAAAAAAACTACAGAAAAATTTTTTCCAAACGGAGGAAAGATAAATACAAAAGGGAGAAAGAAAGGAGAGAAGAATAATGTAACAATTACTAAGATTAGCAGGAACGCTTTAACTTGGGCATTAGAAGGCCACTCTACTAAAATTAGATTAGCTTTAGATGCTTTGTTTGAACAAAATCCTGAAGCATATATTAACGCAATATCTAAATTGCTTAACTATACAGTTCCTAAACTTTCTTCTAGCGAAATAACAGACACTACTACCAAGAAAGTTAAGATTGAACTTAATGACGATGTGAGCATTGAAGATTTAAGAGCAAAACTTAACGAAATTGAAACAGACTGATAAAGCACTAAAGTTTGCATTAGAAAAAAAACTTTGTGAATTATCATTCTATGAGTTTTTTCAAAGAGCCTGGCATATTGTTGAGCCTTCCATTAAATTATCTACTAATTGGCATCATAAATATTTATGTGATGTTTTACAAGAAGAATGTGAAAGGATAATAGCTAACAAGCCAAAAACTAGAGATATAATTATTAATATACCCTTTAGAGCAACAAAGTCTATACTTGTTACCGTTATGTTTCCAGTATGGTGTTGGATAAAAAATCCTAAATTAAGATTTATTACAGCCTCCTATTCTGCTGATCTGTCTATTGAGCACTCCACTAGAAGTAGAGATATAATAAATTCGGATTGGTTTAAAGAAAGATGGGGAGAATTATTCCATATCAAAAAAGACCAAAACCTAAAATCAAGATACGAGAATAATTTTTTGGGAGTGAGGAGAGCAACATCTGTTGGGGGTACAGTTACAGGGCAGGGGGGAGATTTTTTAATTGTAGATGACCCCGTTTCCCCTCAACACGCAGCCTCAGAAATAGAAAGAGAAAATGCAAACGAATGGTATAGGACAACATTTTATTCTAGGCTAAATAATCCCCATACAGGAATAAGAATAATTATTATGCAGCGTATTCACGATAATGATTTAAGTGGATTTTTATTGTATGGGGGGGAGAGCAGAATAAAATATCAACATATTTGTATCCCTGCAGAAATATCAAATGATGTTAAACCTAAAAAATTAGAATCTTTTTATGATGAAGATGGATTGTTTTGGTCAGACAGATTTAGCAGGACAATTTTAGATGATTATAAACAAGCTTTAGGTAGTTATGGGTATGCGGGACAGCTTATGCAAACACCAACGCCTCTTAATTCGGGAATGATAAAAGGAGAATGGCTGAAAATTGACCAATATAAAATTGTTGATGAGAATACGGTGGTAAATTTTGTTATTGACCCTGCATACACCTCAAATGAAAAAAATGATCCCTCAGCTTTATTAGCTTACACTTTTAAAGATAACAAGTGGCAAATAATAGATTGTGTAAATGTTTATAAGGAATTTCCTGAATTAGTAAGATTTATTCCTCAATGGGTAACAAAAAACGGTTATAGCAACAGAAGCAGGATTTATGTAGAGCCAAAAGCATCAGGAAAGTCTATTGTTCAAACATTACAAAAGGAAACAGGGCTAAATGTTAGAGAAGATAAGCCACCCTCAAAAGATAAGGTAGCTAGAGTGCAAGATATTTCTGCCTCATTAGAATCAGGGAGGGTAAGCCTACTAAGAGGAAAATGGAATGAAGAATTTGTGCAGCAGTTAGTAAAGTTTCCCTCAGCAAAACACGATGACATGGTGGATTGTTTAGTAATGGCTATCACTAAAAATATGTGGAATCGCTCAAAAATAGTTTATTTTTCCTGATTTCCAAAAACTTCTAGTGTAATAGAAAAAAAAACCATATTATTGCGAAATTATAAGAAAAAAAAATAATGAAGTTAGCAAGTATTAATAGAGAACACGCAAAACTCCTTAATAAATATGTAAAATATCTTCAGGGGGCTGCTTATGAAGCTACAGAATTTAGTGCTCCAAATAAATTTGAGGAATTTAATGAAATCTTGCGTAATATTGCAAATTACACTAATGCGTTTAGCAAAATAGTAAAAGATTCTAAAAAGAAAGGCGAGTGGGTTTATATGCCTCCTAATTTAATGCTTTACGCTTCGGTGGGTTTTTTAACGGGAATAAAAAACAAGACAAATAAAAGGTTAATAAGTGAACTTTTAGAAGATGTGTTTGAAAAAACAGTAGATTTTGTTGGGGAAACAGCAGACATACTAGATGAGATGAAGGAAAAAGAACAGATTGAAGAAAAAATTAAAATAATCCAAAAAGAAAGAAATGAGTATAACGGTTAGGGTTAAAAAAGAAGAAGAAAGTATAGATTTTCAAGTTCCTACAGAGTGGAATGAAATAACTTTAAAGCATTGGAGTTCTTTAGCGTATATCATAAAAAAACATCAAGACACTTCAAAATTGAAAGAAAATTATTTAGAGGATAGGTTTGCGTTTGAAGGAGAGGAAGAATACAAAGAATTAACAGAAGGAGCTACTTTCTATAACGAGGTTCACTTAAATAGAGATATTTTTTGTTTTTTGTCAGGATTAGACAGGGAAGATATGAAATATGTGGACATGAATCAAGTTACTAAAGTTATAAACACTATTGGGCTTCTAACAGAAGAATATAAGCCGAAAGGAATGAAATCTTTTGAGTTAGATGGAGAAACTTACTATTTTCCTTCAGAATTTTTAAGAAACAACACTTATGGAGATTTTATTGAATCAACTCAACTAGATATGTATATTGAATCAATGAAAAACGGGAGGTACGATGTTTTGCCAGAACAAATGGCAATATTGTGTAGAAAAATAGACGAAGATTATGATGAGGACAAGATAGATGAAAAAGCCGAGAAATTTAAACAGTTAACAATGGACATAGTATTTGAGTTCGCTTTTTTTTTGACCAAGCTCAACGAAAGCTTGCTGAAACTTTCAAGTACATATTTGGAGAAAAGCGTGAGTCAATGATGGCAGTAAAAACAAAAGGATTGTACGATGTATATATTAAACCTTTTGGATGGCTAAATAGCTTGTATGTTCTAGCAGAAAAAGGAGTTTTTAATCAGAAGGGTATGAATGGGATAGAGAGCGTGAAAAATTCTAATTTATATAAAGTTTTAACCTATTTAAGCTGGATATCTGCAAAAAATGAGTATGAATCTAAGGTTACAGAAAAAATGTCAAAACCTAACCAAATAGAAAAAAAATAAATATGCCTTTAGGAACACCAATAAAATTAACCGATATAGTGCTAGTAATGAAGAATAAATGGATTTATGGGGATAAGTTCTTTGGCTATACAGAGGAATTTAACGATAATCATAATACGCAGTACCCTTCAATGCTAATTACACCTCCAACATCGGTATTTCCCGAAGTTGGTATTAATAACGGATGGGAAGAATACACTTTTGAGATTTATTTTTCCGATTTATACAATAGAACTCAACAAGCTAATGAGCAAATAGATCAAAGGTGGGAGAATCTTCAAGATTTAGCAACTGAGTGGTTAGACGATTTCTTAAAACATTATCAAAATACTGCTCCAATTCTTGCTTTTTTGGAAGATGAAAGTGTAAGTATAGAAAGAAACAAAGAAGTTGCTAATGACCAACTACTTCAATTAAAACTAACTTTTACTTGGAGAGTGATGAGTATGTGTTTCAGGCCTCAATCTACTTCCCCTAATCAAATCCCTAACTTATTAGTATGGCTAAGAGCAGCGAGTGGGGTTACTTATAGCACACCTACAAAGAAAGTTTCTGCGTGGGAAGATGGGTCGGGAAATGGAAATGTTTTTTCCTCTCCTACCTCAAATGATCAACCTGAAAGATATAGCTATGGCGGTGGAGCAAGGGATAAAACAAGGATAGAATTTGATGGTAGTCAAAATTATCTATCAAGTGCCCCTTCAGCTAGCCCTTTAGGAACTGACTTTACCATATTTACAGTAGCAAAGGCAACCCCCTATACAGTTAAAGCTGGTGCGTTTGAAACTACTTTATCAACTACCTATGCTGTGGGAAGTCAAGTGGTAACAGCAGGAAATCCTCTTAATCCTTCCACGGGGACACAGTTGTACTCATTTACTGATGGAGCAACCGATAGAAAAATGAGTGTTTCGTTTTGGGCGAATCTAAATCCTACAGAGCCTTGGCGTGGGTTTGTAGAAAAAAATGAAACTGGACAGGCTGAATGGCAGGTTAGACCTGAATGGGCATCGGGATATATAAATTTTAAACTATTTGATAATCTTAATGGAGGGTATATAGGATGTAGAGTAACATCTAATGCTTCCATCCCTTTAGGAGAGTGGCATCACATTGTCTGTACTTATGACGGTTCAGCTACTGCTGCAGGATGTAAAATTTATATTGACACAGTAGAAAGTCAAAACACTACAATGGCTTGGGGGGCTTATAACTCTATGGTGTTCACAACTTCCCCTTTAGATATTGGAAATGGCAATACTAATTCGTATTATGGAGATTTAGATGAGGTTTCTGTCTATAATAAAGCCTTGTCACTAGCTGAGATAGAAGCAATATATAATAATAGGACACCACCGGATTTAAACCTTCTTCCTACTGCTTCATCTTTACTTGGGTGGTGGAGAATGGGAGAGGGAGCTACCTACCCTACAATCCCTGATGAAACGGCTTATGGTAATGACGCTACAATGACGCTTATGACGGCTGAAAATATACGGGCATTTGCCCCTACTCCTGAAAAAGCGACCTACCTCTCTTATGAGCAAGGGAACTCAAAAATATGTTTTGGTAGTTCGTCAAGTCGTTTGTACTGCCACTTAGCAGATTCAAGTCAGGGATATGGAGAGTGGCACGCAAGGAATATATGGAATGGAGATACTTCTGCTTATCATATAGGAACAATGTCTTTAAATACTTCTTTTTTTATTGCTTCAGGAACAACAGATGGTGCTGTTGCAGGTATTATTACTGATAGTACAGCAGCCTTTAATACATTAGGAATTAAAGCTAAGTTTGTTATAACTGACACTGCAACAGGATTAAGCGCTTTTGCAAAAGCACCCGTTACTGCCTCAACCATAGGCCTAGTAGATATAAATGGGGGCGAAGCCACATTAGAAACATCAGGTGTTAATTATGAAATAACAGCTAGTGTACTAAAACTACAATACAACGATGGAACTCCACAGGAAGATACTTTAAGTGAATACGATTCTACAGAATCTTATAATCTAGGGGCTTTAACGATAGGGCATGGGACTCATCTTTCGTACTTAGATGGAAGCATGAGCGAGATTATAATTTACAATAGAGCGTTAGACTCATTTGATACGGCAAAAGTACAAGGTTATTTAAACAAAAAATATAAAATATATTAAGTTATGGCAATAGGAATAAATGGAAGTTTGATGTTTAGTTACGAGCCTTTCGCTTCTAGCACCAGTACAAGTTATTTGAGGCAGTACCCTTATTATTCTTCATCTATACATAGTGTTAATTCACCTGTAGTATATACTTTGAGATGGGATGGAGGATTAGATGAAGGCCTAGAACCTGTAGCTGCTAATTATGTTGGCAACACGCTGACGGGAACAGGAGATGTGGTAAATGTTCTTTTTGATATTTATATAAGTAACGATAGAGATGCAGGTCTAGCCACTTTTACAACTGATTGGCAACTCCTTACTACAGTTCGTAAATCTAGAGATATAAGGAATGTAGAAGCTGGCCCTCCAGTAACGGGAGGTCAAGGAACAAGTGTAGCCGCCAACCACAGATTTACAATAGATATAAGCGAGGTGCTAAAAAGTGAGCTTAGTTACTCCTTAGTTCCTCTTGGAAAGGGAACTTGGGCAAATTGGAAATGGGGAGGTCTAAATGGAGGAAAGATAAGACAAGACAATACATCAGCCCCTGTATGGAGTAATAAATGGATACAAACGCCAAACGGAACATACACTTGGGTTAGGATAAGAGCAAGAACAGAAATTATAAATGCAGATGGGATAATACAGGAAGCTACAGCAACAGGTTCTTACAAGAACAGTTATCAACCTATTATCTTAATAAATAATGTTGGACAATGGGATAGCAATAAGTCGGATGCTAATGCTAGTCCCGCCACTTTTGCTCATAGTGGGTGGGGGACAAGTGCAACTTATGCAAGGATAATGCAAAGCTGGCAGCCAAATTATACTTATAATTCAAGTACAACTTATGGAAGAAAGGTTATGCTAAAAGAAATGAGGCTTGAGGAGCAAACAGAGGTGTTACAATGGTATCAAAATACTATAAATAATATAAGTATTTATAAATCTGCCTCAAATCCTGAAACTAGAGCGGACAACCCTCTCAATTCTTCTGATTTAGTAGAGCTTGCATACTTGGAAGTTACCTGTTACGATAAGAATTGGACTTTAGTAAATGATTCTTTAGGTAATAGAATAGCAAGGTTGTATGATTGGAACGCTAACCTACCTCCAAAAGCAGCAATCCCTGTAGATTCTGTGGGTGGTGGTGGTGCTGCTACGAATATAACTGATGCGTGGGCAAGAGATCCGAGGCGTGTATGCACTCAAAATATTTCTATTGGATTTATAAATGCTAATATTATACATCCATCAGCCGTTACTCAAGCAGTTTGGCAGGAGGCTCTCAATGCAAAGACATGGACAAGATATTCTATTGACCACATGGGGGGCAGTAGAGATCAAAGTAGTTTGTTTATAAATGATGATGTGGAGTATTTTAAAATAGGAATGGTTACAGAAACAACTCAGCAGGGAGTGGGAGCGGGAGTAGTAAAAAGTAATATGACAGAATATAGGTGGTATAGAGTGGATAGAGGTAGAAAGATTAACGATAAGGGGAGTGACGAGAGTTATGGAGGAATATATTATACAGACCTAAGAAGTGATTTTGGTTCTAATGCTTTAAAGCTTAGAGCTAAAGGGTTTTATTGGGCAAATGCTCCAAAACCTTTTATTAGGTTTCATTGGCTTAATTCGGCAGGAGGGATAGATAGCTATACTGTAAAGGGATACCAAACAGAATCCTATCTAATGGAAAAAGATACTATATTAAGAAATCAAGGTAATAGATGGAGTGGAGGATGGGGGAAAAGCCCTGCGACAGCTCCTGATCCATATCCTCATGCTAACGCACCATCAGCAGGAGCAGCATTAACCCCATACACTTCTGATACTATGAGAGGGTTAGACAGCCATAAGGGAGGTAGAGAGGTTTTGAATGTGGATGCCGATAGGGTGGGGACAGCAACGACTTTGCCTTTATATCCACAAAAAGCACGGTGGTTGCAAGAAATAGCCACATCCCCTAATGTATGGATAGAAACTGACCAAATGTTTACTGGGCCTGATTCTCCGTATTACAGTAAAATACTGAATATGAGTCTAACCGATATAACTAGGGGAGCTAATACGGATGGAAGAACCCCTACAAATTCTATCTATACTCCAGTTATTATAACTAATTCTAGTGTTGATACTTTAGATGATGAAAAAGGGCACACCACTATAACTTTTGAATATACTTATGCTCATCCAGTAATAACACAAGGAAACTAACATGAAAAAAAATGTGAGTATTGAGCTGTTAGGGGATAGAGGATTAGCCGCACAAGGTATATCAACTACTGTAGATTCTCAGGAACTATTATTAAACAATACTTTTAATACTGGTACTGCAGGGCCTGCTCCATTGAATACAGGGATTCCTGCCACGCCAATAAATACTGCAAATCAAGCGGGAGGGATAAATGTATGGGATTTAGATACTCAAGGGCCTGGAGGAGCAACACGACAATGGTTTTGGAATGATGGCACGCATGCTGCGTTCCCTCCTGGGGCTACTGGTAATGGTGTGATGCAAAAAGACCTTATAGACAAGGCAAGTACAATTCGGCAGAACATGACGCTAGGGGCAAATGTAAAATATACATTATCAATGAGATTTGCTAATTACAACAGGTCTGGAGTTTTGGCTTTAAGAGCACATGGAAGGGATGGGATAGGCTCTACCACTGGAAGAAATGTTGTTCTGGCTGACCCCTCAAGTAACCCCGCTTATGGGATAGGGGGTAATGCTAATTTTCCAGACTACGGATATGCAGGAGGTTGCCCTCCTAATTCAATAGGAACAACAGGTGCTCCAGACACTTGGAAAGAAGTGACTGTTAGTTGGATACAATGCCCTGCCACCACTGGCGTGTTCACAATAACTGCAGGTCAACCAACAATGATACAGATAGATTGGGTAAAACTTTCTAGGATAGACATGGATCAGAGTTTATTGGTGGGAACTTTAGATGGGGCGAATCCTGAAGATTTCCCTCTTTCATTAACTTATTCTATAAATTCTCCAGCTAATATTGAGGCTAGAGTAGGGGCGTATAGCAAAACCTTTCAAATTCCAGCTACAGCTAATAATAATCAAATCCTTAAAAGGATGAATATTATAAACTCAACCCATAGCGACTCAGCATTAAGATTTAAAACTCCATGTCGTATCTCTGTAGATAGTCTATTTTCTATAGAGGGACTGTTTAAAGTGCAAGATGTGACAAGAATAAAAAATAAAGCGATTTCCTACTCTTGTGTGTTTTTTGGTGATAATTTAGGGTGGAGTTCACTACTAGAGAATAGATTGTTAAACGAAATAGAATATCCAAACTCTACAGGATTAAAAGTATGTGCTAGAGATATAATAGCTACTTGGGCTGCTGATGATGCAACGCAGGTAACTGAATATGATGGTACTGTATCTACAAACACTTCTCCAATAATATATCCTGTTGCTTCTTACGGCCCTACTAACGAAACAGGGATTTGGCCAAACACAACTATGCAGTTGCTAAGAGAGTATTGGGAGTTTCACAACGGAGTCAACCCTCCCCCTTCAGCCACAAAAGAAGGATGTTATTTTTATGCGGAACTGAATATAAGCAATACAACGCCCCTTCCCGTTATGGATTGGAGGCCAATGTTATGGGTATATCCAATGGTTCATTGGATATTTAATAATATAGGGTATCAAATTTCCTCAGCTTTTATAGAAACAAATGAGTTTAAGAGATTGTTATACGCAACTCCAAACGCCAACCATGCAGACCCTGATAGTAGATATAATGCATATAGTAATACTAATGATTTTAAGTCGGCTGCTGTAATATCTGATGCTAATCTTAGATTTGGAGATGCAGTAGATCCAACTACAGATATTTCTGCTTACTTTTTTTGGGCTAATGTGTCAGGGGGCATAAATGAAGTTCAGACAGGAAGTTTTGATATGGAAACAATTAAATTAACCGATGCTGCATGTTTTCAAAATACACACAATGCTTCTACCGCTATAGATAATAGTGGGGCTTTTACTTTTTGGACTATAGGGGAGGCGGGATATTATGAGATTGATGTAAGTGCGTTTTCGTTTGGGATGGATGGAGGTAATTGGTCAATCTCAGCAACCTATAGCCTTCTTGATAATATAGCTAGTCTAGACCCAGGTCTAGGATTTCAAGTTTTGACTGTAGGGGAGGATGGAAGTTCCCTTGAGCCTTGGAGAGATGTATCGGTAGAGTTAAGTGGATCTTTTAGCACTACTTGCTTTGCAAGTGGTTCTCCAAGTCCTAACTACCCTCCAGGACAACAGAAAACACTTCCAGTTCCAAACACCAAATTTCAAGGGTATTTTAATAAGGGGGATAAATTAAGGCTATTTGGAAGGGTAGATTGGGAACTTAATGCAATTCAGACTCAGTCAAGCAGTCCTGTTTTGCCAGGTATGATTCTAAATATAGATGATATTAATTGCTGGTTTAATGGGACTGATAAAGATGGGTATTTGGCTAGTCAACAAACATCTGCAGGGACTGTGAGGATAGAATTACTTAACCCTTCCAGGCTTGAGTATGGCTCTACATACGATTTGGCAAAGATAATTCCTCCCGAACATAAGCAATTAGATTTTATTAAGGG
>Ga0080013_1006172_pt1 | contig 10783 bp, 9 predicted proteins | sample ETNvirenome_6_85_FD_69236 | JGI IMG/M metagenome (GOLD analysis project Ga0080013, IMG submission 69236) | Marine viral communities from the Pacific Ocean - ETNP_6_85 (SPADES assembly) (version 2) | ecosystem: Environmental > Aquatic > Marine > Oceanic | place: Pacific Ocean | collected 2013-06-19
TCCATCCGTGCAAGAATCAACCGAGCCGGCGACCCCGTGCCCTTCAAGGTGCGGCGGGGCTACCGGCGCTTCAAAGAAGGGCGCTTCAGCGTCAAGATCAGACAATAGGGAGTCCGATGAGAACCGACAGCACCGCAGAGACCGTCCTGGCCGAAGCGCAAGCGCAGGTCACCGGCGAGACCGCCGGCGAGACCGCCGCCGAGACCGCCCCCGAGACCGAGGCCGCAGAGGTAGCGGTCGAAGCTGCCCCCGATCCGGGCGAGCTCCCCGAGGACACCGAGCCCGCCGGCGAAGAGACCGGGCGCCGCTCGCTGTCCTGGGGCGATGCCCTGAAGCGGGTGCCGCCGGATATCGCCAAGCTGATGAAGCAGATGCAGGGCGACTACACCCGCAAGACGCAGGAGCTGGCCGACCAGCGCCGCGACTTCAAGCGCGAGCGCAGCGCGCTGCTCCAGGGTCGCAAGAGTCTGAAGGCGCCCGAAGAGGTGCCCGAGTACGACCCCTTCAACGAGTCCACGGTGCAGGCTCGCATCGAAGCCGAGGTGATCCGCCGGCTCAACGAAGTCATGGAGCCGATGGAGCGCGAGTATCTGACGATGCAGGCCGAGGACGCCTACCAGGGGTTCCTCACCGAGCATCCCGAGTTCGAGACGGACACCGCCATGCGCTCGGCTGTGCAGGAGCTGCTGGAGCAGAACGACCACCTCGACCTTGAGACCGCGTTCTGGGCCGTGAAGGGGCGCCGCACAAAGCAGGCGGCCACGCAGGAGAAGCAGGGGCGCCGAGCTCGCCGGGCCGCCGAGCGCCAGGCCGCGCTGACGGGCACCGCTACAGCTCGCCGCGCCCCCCCTGCTTCGCGGCCTGGAAAGCGCGACCTGAAGAACATGTCAGCGGGCGATCTGTACCGGCTCGCGCAGGACATGCACAAGAATCGGTAGACCTTACGGGCCCGAGCCTGTATAGATGAGTCATCGAGAGCACCCGTTCGCGGCCTCTCAGCCCACATGGCACTCCCGCAGGGAACACGCCCGACCCCCCGTCAAACGTGTTTTACAGGGAGCGCCACATGGCCACCCAGTCCATTATCTCCACCACGTTGCAGCTCCTGCGCGACAAGCTGGTGGACAACTCCTACCTCTCCCACCCGCTCTTCCGGGCCATCGAAGCGAGCGGCAATCTGGTCAAGGTCTCCGGCGGCCTGCGCGTGGAGCAGCCCGTCATCTTCGGGGACCACTCCAGCATCACGCAGCTCTCCAACGGCTTCGAGCCCGTGAGCCTCGCGGTCACCGACCCCTTCCAGCTCGCCAAGTTCGAGTACGCCAACTTCGTTCAGCCCATCGTGCTGTCCGCCGTGGAGAAGGCCGCCAACAAGGGCGACCTGGCCGTGGTGAACATCCTCGAGAGCAAGATGAAGAACGTCATGCTCTCGCTGAAGAAGGAGGTCTCCAAGCAGATCATCGCCGGCGACAGCACGGTGCTCTCCGACCTCCAGACCCTGAACGGCATGGGGGTGGGTGGTGGCCCCATCGACACCACGGGCTGGTTCGAGGAGGCGGCCTTCGGCGCGCAGAACGCCAACACGGTCGGCACTCTCTCCAAGCTGACCTATCAGGCCCAGAACTGGCAGAACCAGGTGGTGGCCGCCGGCGGCACCCTGGCGCTGTCCCACCTGGACACCCTCTTCATCCAGTGCGCGCAGTACCACCCCAGCGGCAAGTTCCCCGACATCCTGCTGATGTCCCCGAACATGTTCGCGGCCTTCCAGGCCCTCCAGCAGAGCAGCGTTCGCTACATCAGCGAAGGCGACCGCGACGGGCTGGACCGCGACATGGTGGGTCGCTGGCGCCAGGCGAGCATCTTTGTTGATCCCAACCTGGGCTTCACGAACGGCGCCGGCTCGCCGGTCAGTGGCTACGCCCTGTCCAGTGACATGTTCCAGCTCTACGCCGACGTGGATGGCTTCTTCACGGTGGGTGACCTCATCCCCGTGCCGGGCACCGCGACCGAGTGCGCCCAGGTCTTCAACCGCATGCAGCTCGTGACCGGCCACCTGGCCAGCCACGGCGTCATCTTCAACGCTGAGGCCTGATTATGGCTACCTCTACCCTGATCCAGTTTCTCGAGCCCGGCCAGACCGCCGCCACTTCCAACCGCCGACAGGTGGAGACGTTCATCGCGGGCGGCACGATTGCCGCCGGGGACTGGGTCTTCTTCGACCTGTCGCAGACCGGCGCGGACAAGGCCCTCTACATCGTGCAGGCCCCCGCCAGCGGGGCCATCCCCGTCCAGTCGGGGCAGGCTATCGGTGTCGCGATTGGTGGCGGTGTCGCCGGCGCCAAGATCGACGTGGTGGTCAGCGGCTACCACGCCACCGCCAACTGCGATGCGGGCATCGCGATTGGCGCGACTGTCACGCAGGGCACCATCGCCGGCCGGTGCGCCCCAGCGGAGTACGTGGAGACCGGTGTTCCGGCCAACTACGCCATGCCCACCCCCATCGGTCTGACGCTGGGCGCTGTCGTCGCCAACGTCGGCCCGGTCTGGGTCTACAGCCGCTTCTAGTTCCGTCCCACTTGACCCCCCTGGCGCCGGCAGTTCCCTTGCTGAAGGTGCCGGGGGGAGTCATCCCTCGCGCATAAGGCTGCCGCATGAAACTGGGCGAACTGATTGACTTTTGCGGCAACCTACTCGACTACGATCCGACCAACCCGACCTACCGCGCGCAGCTCGTCGCGCTGCTCAACGACGCCCAGCAGCGCGTTCTGGTTGACCGGGCCTGGGCCTTCGCCCAGCGAGAGCGGACCCTCAAGGTCTACGCGGACAGCACCGCGACCATCACGCTGACCAACGGGAGCAGCACGGTCACCGGCGGCTTCACGGTGAGCGCCGACCGGGTGCTCCCCGGTGGCGCGCTGGAGCTGGCCGAGATCAAGGTCCCGCTGACCGGGGGCGGCTACGCATGGCGCCAACTGCGCTGGATTGAGAACGTCACCACGGCACACCTTGACCGGGCCTGGGAAGGTCCCACCGGGCCCTACGTGGTGACCTACCGGCGCCGCGAGGTCTACCTGCCCTCTGACGCCACAAACGTCATCAACGTGTCCGACCCGAGCATCGGGGTGCACAGGCAGTCGCTCTTTCTCTCGAAGTGGGAGCGAGACAGCGCCAACCTGGACCAAGACCTCGAAGGCACGGTCGAAGCCTACCTGCCCAGCCGGGCCACCCGAGTCCCCGCTCCGCAGACCGCCACGGGCGTGGCCGTCACCGGCGCCGGCGGCACCGTGGACCGCACCATCGTGGTCACGATGGTGAATGTCTGGGGCCCAAAGTCGCAGAACTACGACACCTACCGCCAGGACGTGTGCAACGGCTTCGAGAGCGCCATGAGCCAGCCGACCAGCTACGAGCTGAAGACCGGCGAGAGCTTGAGCTTCACCCCCGAGACGCTGCCCGACGAGACCGGCCTCTACAGGCGCTACTACTTCACCTGCGCCGAAGCGGGCATCCTGGCGCCGGTGCGGATCCGCTCCGAGGTGACCCTGGCCGGTGCCGTGAAGGATGAGGACACCATCGCGCCCACCGGGCTCCGCACGATGGAGCCCGACCTGTCGCTGTCCACCCTTCAGTCCCAGGCGTGGCAGTCCCGCGCCATTCGCTACCAGCACGCGAACGGCGGCAGCTACCGGGCCATCATGCTCTACCCGCATCCGAGCGCCGACCAGGATCTCTCCGTGCGGGTGGTCATCGCACCACCCCGGCTCGAAGAGGACCAGGACGCGCCGCTGATGCCTGAAGCCTACTCGCAGATCATCGCCTACGCGGCGCTCGAGCAGCTCACTCTGAAGGTGGACACGCCGGCCCTCTCGGTGGTCTACGAGCGGAAGAAGATGCTGCTGCTGCGCGGCCTTGAAGCCCGCTACCTGGGCGAAGTCCCCCGACGCATCCAGAAAGGGAGCCCGTCGCTGGGCATGCGCTTCTACCCGAACCCCTTCGGCCCGCTGACGCTATCGTGAAGCAGGAGCTCTTCCAGGTCCAGCGCGCCGGGGGCATCCAGACCCGGCTACCCGCCGAGCCCATCAACGCGGCAGAGGCCGTCAACCTGGTGGTGGACCAGCGGACCGGCGGTTGGTCTACTCGCATCGGATACGAGCCCTACTCCCCCGACCTGAGCAGCCTCTTCTCTCCCTTCAACGGCATGGGCCCGGTCACCAGCCTGCACATCGCGCAGGCTCTCGCCGGTGGAGCTCGCCAGCACACCCTGCTCGAAGCGGACGGCTCGCTGTACCTTGTGTTCGAGGCTCGCGGCACCGGCGCCCGCTCGCTGCGGGAGCTCGCCAGCGGGCGCCACGCTCCGACGCCCACCGAGCCGGGGAGCTGGTACACCGACACGCCCTATGGGACCGTCATCACCAACGGGGTAGACCAGCCGGTCATCGTGCGCCCCTGGCCGCTGGACAGCAGCCCGAGCGCCGCGACCCTGGCCCAGTGTATCCGGCCCTTCGGCTTCGTCTCGCTGCCACCGAGCCCCGAGCCCTACGGGGTGGAGCCCATGCCGGGCCGTGTCGCCGCAGCCGTCGCCCCGACGCTACCGCCCCCACCAGGTGGCAACCGCATGGCCCTCTGGTGCCCGACCGATGCAGCGAGCATCAGCGACGGTGGACGGTGGGGCCTGGGCCTGTTCGAGAACGAGAGCACCGACCGCTACAAGCAGGAGTCGCTCTTCGGCTATGTGGTCGCCTTCATCAGCAGCACGGGGAGCGAAGGCCCGGTCTCTTCGATGGCGACGGTGTCCTGGCAGCTCCTGCCGCACTCCTACGGCTTCCGGCTCGCCGTGGGCGTCAGCATCCCGCTGGGCCCAGCGGGCACGGTGGCGCGCAAGCTCTACCGCACCGCCAACTTCAGCGCGGACAGCGCGAGCCCCGACAACACCGCGCTCTACTTCGCCGGGCTGGTCCGCAACAACGTCGAGACCGTCTTCTTCGACGCTGTCCGCACCAGCGAGACCGGGCAGTCTGCCCCCGACATCGCCACCGGCCCGATGCCGGCGCCGCGCGCTCGCTTCAGCGCGCTCTTCAAGGGCTGCTTCTTTCTCGACGGCGGGCTGGACGATGCGCGCACCCTCTACTTCAGCGCGCCGGGCCTCATCGAGCAGTTCGACCCCCGCAACTACCTCGAACTGAGCGCCGAAGGCGGGGCCATCACGGCCATCTTCGGGGACTACACCGCGCTGGTCGTCTTCCGAGAGAATAGCATCGACCTGGTTCAAGGCGACTACAACACCGGCTTCCAGGTCTCGGTGCTCTCCAACGGCATCACCTGCCGCGCGCCGCACTCGATTCAGACGGTGCCCGGTCTCGGTGTGCTCTTCCTGGCCCAGGATGGCGTCTATGCCCTGGTCGGTGGCACCGTGGGCGGCTCCCAGGCCCAGCTCGTCAACCTCACCGAGCAGATGGACCAGGTCACTCGCCGCATCACCCCCGACTGCCGCCCCCGAGCGGTGGCCGTCTACAGCGCGACCGCGCGCGAGTATCAGCTCTACGTGCCCGTCGATGGAAACGACCGGCCCAACCTGGGGGTGGTCTTTCACACCAACCTGCTCGACGGCGATGGCCAGCCCTGGAGCACCCGCGAGGGCTTCCCGGTCGGCGCGGTGGCCGCGCGCCATGACGGCACCGTGGTCTTCGGGCATCACACCGGCGATGAAGATGCCACCCCAGGGAGCGAGCGGGGCCTCTTCGTCATCAGCGGCGCCCGCAGCCTGGGCACCCTCTACGACCCGGTCCCGCAGACGTACAGCGCAGCCGAAGCTCCGACGAGCAAATACCGCACCGCGTGGTTCGACTTCGGGGACGCCCAGACACAGAAGCAGGTCAACTACGTGACTGTGTGGGTGCTGACCACCGGCCAGCCCCGCATCACCGTGCGGCACTACAAGGACTTCAGGCTCTCCCCGGTCGAGGAGCGCACGTACTACGCGCAGCCCCCCGACGCCGCTGACCTGCCCACCTTCGACCTCGCCACCCTGGGCACCGACACCTACCAGGAAAGCAGGTTGGTCCCGATCCGGGTGAGCATCGCCCAGCAATCGTGCGCCCAGTTCAGCTTCGAGCTTGAAACCACCGACGACCTCATCCTGGTAGGCTGGGAGGCCATGTACACCAGCAAGGGCACCCAGGTGATCTTCGGGAAGCGCGCATGAGTAAGAAGTGGACCCAGCGCGCGGCGCGCACCGGCGGCACCGTGCAGCCCGATGCCATCAATGAGGAGCTCCGCGCCCAGCAGTCGAGCATCACCACGCTCGACCGCGAGCAGCTCCCCGACGACTTCGCAGACGCGAGCCGCTTGACGCCCTACGCCTTGCAGCGTGTCTACAACGCCCCGCGCTTCCCGGCGAGCAGCGGGCAGCAGGATGCGACCTCCTCGATCACTGTGGCGAGCAACATGTGGCTGGATTCAGTCACAACCAAGAACGATACGGGCCATTGGCGCAACGCATCAGCGCCCATCACGCTGACCGCGTTTGCTGGGGGGCACCTCTTCTTTGAGTGGAGCGGCAACGCCCTGGTCTTCCCCGTCTACGGGCTCACCTCGAGCATGGAGTACCCCTTCAACCCGAAGTATCTGGGCTTTCGCATCCTGGTGAACAACTCAGTGCTGACCGAGGCTCGCGGCGCCGCCTACCATGAGAGCTTCCGGGTCTTCGGTGGGCGCCTCTTCCCAGCGGGTGACCTGGTGGTCACCCTTCAGTTCAAGTCCACCCAGGTGGGCCCCGATGACCCGCTGGTGACCGATGGGGGCGCCGACATCATGCAGGCGCATATCTACGGGATGAAGTATCTGGCCGTGGGGAGATTCAGATGAGCCGCATCGTCACCGAGCGAGTCAAGGATGGGGAGGTCATCGCCGCAGCGGACCTCAACACCCGCTTCACCGACTACACGCAGACCACGTTGAACGCCTTCAACGTGCGCGATGCCGCCGTGGACCTGCCGGCCTTCAGTGACACCGACTTCATGGTGCCGTTCGTCCAGTCGGACAACATCGGCAAAAATGACCTCTTCACTACGGCCCCGGTCACCGTCAACGGCATCGGGGCGCTGCCCGACGCGGGCTACGTTGTGGGCGATGGTGTCAGCGACACCATCGCCACCTACGTGGGCGGCCTGGCCGTCACCGCTGATGATGTGCTCCGGGTCTACTGGCACCTAAACGTCAACGCGCTCTACACGGGCACCCCGTGGCTCGACTTCGCGGGCACCATTGACGACTACGTGCTGACCGATGGCGCAGGCACATCGAAGGTGTCTACCAACGCGACATGCTGGGCAGCGTACCTTCAGTGGGACATCACCAGCGCCGCGTTGCTCAACTGGACCGAGGTAGACAAGCAGTCGGACTTCACCACTGTCGCCGGCGCCCGAACAGGGAACAGCCTGGCCCAGTGCATGGCCACCAGCGTGACGCCCTGCTTCCGAACCTCCGAGAAGGCCCTGGACCGCGAGCCCGATGCCGCCGAGCTGCACGGCTTCGTCAACTGGTCGGGCATGAACGGGGCCTACTACTACACCCCTGCCGCCGGCACCACGACCATCTACGGGATCCGCATCGTCCTTAAGGGCCCGATGCACCCGTGGAATAACGGCGGGCTCAACTACCTGGTCCACACCACGGGCATCGTCGCGGGCGCCAACATGACGCTGGAGTACACCAGCGGCACCATCAGCACCATCAAGCAGCGGCTGTCCTGATGAGCTACACGCCCCCCACCACGTTCGTTGACGGTACGGTGCTCACCGGCGCCGCGCTGGAGGGGAACTTCAGCGCCCTGCGGATCTACCTTCACGGCGGCATCCTGACGGGCGACCTCGCCGCAGTCCAGTGGATTGACAGCCGCCATGTGCAGCCGCCCAGCTACGACGCCTTCACGGGCGTGCAGCACGGCGTCACCGGTCACCAGGGCGCCCAGTGGAGCGGTGGCACCGCCATCAACCTGACCTTCATCACCAAGTACCTGACCGGCCAAGGCGCGCAGGGTGGTGGCTCTTCCTGGCACCATGTGCCCAACACCAGCTTCAGCCTGGACATCCGGCGCCCCGCGCGCTGCATCTACCACTGGCACGCCGAGATAGAAGTGGGGCCTGATGCCACCCCCGGCGGCGTGCAGGTAGTCATCGAGGACCGGCATGTCTGGGTCGCACCCTACCGGCGGATCACCTCTGAACTAGACAGCGACGTGAGCCGGTATGACCTCCAGATGGGCAGTCAGTCGCCGGATACAGGCCCCTGGTCCACGCCTTCGACGCTCACCCCCATCGGCACCCCTGATGGCGTATACACCAACACCGGGCGCTACTCCCAGCGGTCAGGCGTCAAGGTCTACGACGCCACCAGCGCCGGTGAACAGACGTTCGGCCTGGTGGCCTTCTCTCGCGTAGACCGCTCGGCTGTGGTCAACTGGTCCGCAGCCATCGAGATCTACTACCTCTGAGGCTCCTATGTCTGCTCTCGTTGCTGCTGCTGTTGTCGCTGGTGCCGCTGCTGCTGCCAAGCTCTCCGCCGATGCCATCAAGAAGAAGAAGGCGGCAGATGCGATCAAACCCACTGATGAGGAGTTCGCGGAGCTCGAACTCCTCCAAGGGGAAGAAGCTGCTGGGGCCGCTGCTCTAACGAACCAGCAGGATGCGGCGATCCGCCAGCAGTTCCTGGCCGAGCAGGGCGCCCAGGCGCGCGAGCAGCAGGCAGCGCAGCTCCAGGCAGTAGCCGCTCGAAACGCGGGCACCGCCACCGCAGGCCGCGAGATCTTCCTGGCCGAGCAGGCCGCCCAGCAGGGTGCGCTGGCAAGAACCCAACAGCGCAACCTTGCGCTCACCCAGGCTGAAGACGCAGCCGCCGCTGACCGTCAGGCGCGCATCTCCTTCCTTCAGCAGCGCCAAGAAGCCTACGAGCTGGCGAAGGCTGGGGCCGACGCTGCGGCGGTAACTGTCCCGCTCGAAGCGGGCGGGGAAGCTCTGGGCGCCTACGGCAGCACCTGGGGAGAGATGGCCGTCGCGGGCACGCTCCCCCCCGAGGAGCCGCCCCCAGAAGACGACTGGGTCAACCAAACAACGACCGGGTACTGACCATGACACGCGCACAGAGCTACCTCCATCGCTACATGGCCTCCCTGTCCTACCCCAGCCTGCTCGCCGCAGCCGAGCGGGACTACGAGACCGCCGAAGAGCAGCGCCGCTACGTCGATGGGCTGGTGGAGGCCGAGCGCGAGAGCCTGAAGCGGCTGGAGGACAACTTCGCCGCCATTCAGGAGCAGCGCCGCTACTTCGACACCACGGCGCTCGAGGCGCTGCTTCAGGAGGCTGGCTCCGTGGCGAGCCTGCGCGCTGTGAACGCATCGGCGGCGGAAGGAACGCTGGACGCCAAGCTGGTGAGGAAGCTGGAGCTCGCCGCGAGCCAGGACAAAGGCGCTGCGGTAGCACTCGCTGATGCTGCGCTCAAGTCGAAGCCGCTGACCGCGACCCAGCAGGCGAACGCCAGGAGCCTGCTGGCTGGGACCATCGACGCGAGCACCCTGGACCAGCTCTTCGCGCTGTACCCGGTCGCGCGAGCAGCACCACCTGGTGGAGTCAGCACCGCAGCGACCCAGGCCGCCGGGCTGCTCGGGGAGCTCGCCGCGAGCGCCGACGACGCCGTTGTGGGCGGCGAAGAAGGCGAGGCCGAGGTGGCCCGCCGCGAGGCCGCCCAGGCGCATGAAGGCAGCGCCTTCCTCAACGAGCAGGCCGCCTACGAGGCCGCGCTGCGCTCGCTCGAAGGCGGCAGCATTAGCCGGGCCGACTTCGAGAGCGATGAGGACTTCCGGCTCGCGCAGAAGGTCTATCTGGCCGCGAAGGAGAAGGGGGCCTACGAGAACCAGGAGCAGCTCTTCTTCGACCGCAGCATCCTCGAGAGCAAGGCCCGCCTGGGTAGCCTTCGCCGCCGCGCCGAAGAGCTGGCCGTGCCGGCTGGCCGCAGTCGCCAGCAGCAGATCGACCGGATGGTCAAGGAGCGCCAGGGCTACGACATGAACAAGCCGCTCGCGCGCTACCAGAAGAGCCCCTACTACCAGGTCCTGCTCGCCAGCGAGGACATCTACAACGCGGGCCTCTCTCACGCAGTGGACATCAACGATGCGCCGGATGGCGTCGTCATCCGTGCGACCAACGATGTGGAAAAGGTGGTCAAGCGGGTGATTGACCAGCGCGGCGCCGGGCCGCTGAACGTCTCGCAGATGGAGCGCGAGATCCGCAAGTTGGGCCGACGCGGCGACACCGAGATCGAAGGCGACACCCTGAAGGCCGCGCTCGCCTGGGCCATCGCCTACAACCGCAGCCTGATGGAAGGGGTGGATAGCCCCGAGGCGGCAGAGGCCGTGCTGCGGCAGCAGAAGGCGGCGAAGGATGCCAGCAAGCGGGCCCAGGAGGCCGCAGAGCTGGCCGACATAGCGGTTGAACAGGCGCAGGCGCAGGAGGCGGCCACAGTCATCAAGGACGAGCCCGGAGTACGGATCACCGAGATCCCAAACGCCTACGTCAACGCGCGGGCGAAAGGGGCCACCGCCGAAGAGGCCACCGCCCAGTTCACTGCACCAGCACCAGCCGCACCAGCTCCCCCGGCGCCCGCACCCGCCCCAGCGCCCCCGGCGCCGAGCGCGGACGAGGAGGAGCGCAAGCGGGGCCTGCTGCGGAACCTGGACCTCGCGCAGCTTCGGGACTTTGCTGGCCGAGAAGGAGCGGACCCCCGCGTGGCTGAA
>Ga0080013_1006173_pt1 | contig 10782 bp, 19 predicted proteins | sample ETNvirenome_6_85_FD_69236 | JGI IMG/M metagenome (GOLD analysis project Ga0080013, IMG submission 69236) | Marine viral communities from the Pacific Ocean - ETNP_6_85 (SPADES assembly) (version 2) | ecosystem: Environmental > Aquatic > Marine > Oceanic | place: Pacific Ocean | collected 2013-06-19
ACTACTCTACCCAAATCACCGACTTTCATTTATCACCTTTATTTTTTCTTTTCTCGTCAATTGCTTAAACTGATATTCAGCCTTTTGGGCTTGAGAGCGATCGGCGTAGTGTTTAGAATAAACCAAAATAACCGGTCTTCGCTTGCTCGTGTATTTCGCGCCTTTGGGGCTCGTGTTATGCTCGTCGAGCCGCCGGTCTAAATCGGTCGTGACACCCGTGTAAAGGGTGCTGTCGCTGCACTTGACGACGTATAGATACCAAGGGTTAGATTTCACTGACGACCTCTACAGCGAAGTCCTCATACCAGTAGTGTTCGTTGATGTCGGGATTATCAAAAGGAACAATCTTATACCACAAGCATCCCTCATCATCTTCGTGGATAGCGGTTAGAACGCCAAAGCAATCCCACTTAATATTGATGCGATAAAACTCTTTTACTCTCACGAGGTCACCGGGCTTCATTAATGAGTTCCAACTTATCTTTGCCAACTGGCATTCGCTCTTGCAATTGGAAAATATAAATACTCGCTCTGTTGAACGGTAAACCAGTTTCTAAAACGAGCCCGACTTTGTTGCTCCAGGGAGGCATAATGGTGTTGTTGATTTTTACCAAGTCGCCAACCTTCACGGGGCACCGCAATGATCGCCAAAAAACAGCCTTATCTTCGGGTCAAAACATCGTTTAGAATTACATCTCACCGTTTCAACCAGATACCATTCATCGTTGCCGGGTGTATGGGTCCAAGTCCTTCTTTCAATAAACTCTTCATCGTCGATAGGAATCAAATTGATGCCTTGGTACTTCCACTTGGGAAGTTTATTGGGAAGGATGATCTTGCACTGGAGACTATACCCATCCCTCTTGCTTCCCTTCTTTATTTTACATCCAATCGGCACAAGCTTTTTTACCGCGTGTGGAACCTTCGCCTTCGCATAAGTGACGGATGATCCTCCTACCCATGCGAAGAAAAGAATCCCTATCATTAAGTTATTTTTCATTTTGCTGTATCTCCACTAGAACAAGCGAAACTTGCCGCGAGATGTCTTTTATCTTTTCCACGGTGGGCGCGGTGTATCCTACCCTTTCAGCTAACTCGTAGGATTGTTTCAAAAAGCGGTGTGCTTTGTTTAACTTAATTTCAAAATACTTTTTCACTTCTTTCTTACTCATTTTCTTTAACAAAGCGCGTTGTGTGGCTTTCGCTCCCTTCCGCCAGGGCGGGGATGAGCTTTTTTCTTCCCCTAGCAGCAGCTTCCTTGCGCGTTCTAAGCGTCTTCAGGCGCTCTACGGGTACGAAGGTGCGTTTGTTGGCTCGTGGCTTTATCCAACGAATAATCGCGTGTTTAGAGCCATTTAGTTCAATCACTTTGTCAACGAAGCCAAAATGTTTAGAATCAAGTCCTTTAAAAGTCACTATGTCAGCTTTCTTTATCATTTTAACACTTATTCCATTCTTTGAATATATGGTAGTCCAGCGCTTTTTGTGTTTCCTTAAAAATTCTTTTAGATTCTTGGAACCAAAAGTTATCTATTTCTGACCACTTCACTTCAGAAAGAAGTATGCCGTCGGGAGTTTCGCCATTTTCCCATAGCTTGTGGCACCACCGTTTGATCGCGCCGCCGACGGGCTCATATGAAGACATCTTAACTATTTTCTTCATGGGGGAATTTAACTCAAACCATAAAACCAAGCTCCAGGTGGCGGCATTCGTAAATTGATCTTGAGTTATTTCCTTTTGAGCGCCAGTATAATTTCGAGCGCTACCGCTGATAGACTTATTAAACATATGCCAGTCTCCAATGCTACAATGAATACTCCAAAAAATGCCTCTGAAACATATTCACTCATGGAGCCAAATATTTCTCCTTATCGCGTGAGAAAGTATCCCACCCGCAGGCATCGTCGTTAGCAAGATATTCCGCTGAATCGCTAATCCTTCGGCGCGCTTGGCTCAAAAGTCTGTCGATGCGATCCTTCAAAATCTTATCTTGTAGACAATCCTTCAAGAGATATAATTTATCTATTGCTTCCAACATTTCTGTGATTACTTGCTTATCATTCATTTGTTTTCCTTTATTGAAGATAATGATTTTCTTCGGTAGTAAATTTTTTGTACAGCCAGTGCGAACCAAAAGTAAGGATTAGCCATACTGGAAGGGTTATATCTATTGCATCCATGATTTTCCTTTTCATTGTTGCACCATAACTATAAGAACCGGTGAAGAAGTTTCAAGATTATTGTGCTTTACTAATAATGCGAGCTTCCCAGAACGGTTCATCATATTCACACGCTTTCCCATAACGCCCCAACACTTGATATGTTGTGTGGGCACCCAGCCGGCGTCCATAAGCGGTGCGCTTGGGGTACACCGCTATTACAATGCCCAGATCTACTACTTCGGGATCGCCCTGGGGGCTATGTAGTGAAACCAAGTCCCCTATGAGAGGATTTCTATCCATCCTTAGTTTCCCACTCCCATTCGCCTTCTTCTTTGTTCCAGCTAAAGGCTCCACGCTCCCAGAACCAAGTATTGATTCCGTCTCTTTCTGCATCAACACAAGCGTTTTGGAGTTCCGACAAGGAGTTTAGACGGGCAGAACAAAAAGCGTTCCACTCTCCATCTATGTTGTATAATTCAAACAATTCGCAGATAGGATTTCCATCTTCTTGAGCGACTTGGACTAGAGCGTATTTCCATGCATACATTTTTATTCTTCTCTGTGATAGAAAGGAACTACTTCCAAAGAAGTGGGAAGATTCCAATAAGGTTGATGAGAGTTTTTTTCAAACCACTCCACGCCGAATTCAAAAGAGGTGGTAATGATTTTTCCCCCTATGCTAGTTCGCGAACTAATAATCGTACCACGAACTTTGGTTGTAATACAGCGGATAGTATCACCTATTTTCATCTTTAGATGACCTCATCTACCAACTTCTCTTCAATAAAATCAAAGGCTTTTTGGACAATAGTTGCAAGCCATTCATCGCCATCATCTTGAAGATGAATAATAGTTTCTTCCATGTTGTCTAGAAGTCTTTCCATGTTGTTGTTCATTCCACGAACCTCCTCTTCCAATATGTAGTAAAGATCTAGTCTTTTGATCGGAAATTAATTTCACCAAATCCTACTTGCCAATCATATTCTCGCGTATCTTGTTCAGAATAAACCTCCTCTTGTACCACATCCCGCACATAGGAGATGTGTTGTACAATATCTACTTGGGTAGGTCCCGGCAGATCTACATTTTGGGCAAGTTCTTTTGCCAGAGATAAACACTCTTCAAGCGCTTGTAAAGTTTCTAGTCTTGTCCTATTGGTTGTAGGTTTAGTCATTATTTCCTCTTTAATAATCGATAGGGATCACCCTCTCGTTGGTTTTGAAATAAGGGTTTTTAGCGTTGTGAGAATCAGTCATCCACAGACGCTGACACCGTGATGGGCTAGGCTTAGGAGCGCACATGTCGGTAAGAACAATGTGTCCATCAAACTTCCCCTCATTAACATATTTGGTTGGAGCGTTAAAACACGTTCCTCCGGACAGAACGCGATGCCACTTTTTCTTCTCCCCCTTCTTCCACACAAACACCTTGTCTTCCGCTACTCGCGTATCAAATGGAATGACAGTGAAGGTACAGAGATCTGATAGACCGTTAAGCTCACTAAAAAAAGCATTAAGCATCGCATCGGATACCGACCCTGATTGGTCGATAGAAATAGCAATTTTAGGTGTTCTGATGACTTTTTTACCCGGATGGATGTAAGGGTAGCGCTTGTTGATGCGCCTAACGGTCGAGCGCTTTTCCGCTCGAACACATGTCTTGACAAAGTAGCGTAGAACGCTTCGCCAATTAATCTTGGCTGTGATGCGCTCCATGATATCTTTGCGCGTAGAAGAAGACACCGAGCCCCATGAGTTGCTCTGTGCGGCTTCCTTCGCTGCATCTTTCAACACTTCTTTGAGCCTTTCTTTCGCAATAGCAGCGGCAGTTTCATCAACCTCTGCCCACTGTCCATGTTCATCAAATTGTCCGCCAACCATTTCGTTAGCTACGTCTTCTAGGCTTTTCTCGCCGCCGGAAGCGTCGGCTTCGTTTTTGGCTTGTTCTTTGAGCTTCTTGTAATACCACTCGGCATTCATGTTAGAAGGTATATGCTCAAACTTATCCACCCCAGGAAAGACGCACTTTTCTGGAAGTCTATCTTGCCCAATAAGACAGTTGATAGACAAATCTGTAGCAATGTTCCACAGCATAAACAGGGCTCGTGTGTCAGAAGGAATATCCTTCAACGCGGAACCGCTGGACATCACGCTTTGCAACTCATCAGGAAGACGCCCGGTGACGTGTTCAAAAATGAGATGGTAGAACTCGTGGATTAGAACTCCTCCCTTTTGTTTGTCGGTCAATTGAGCGAAAAACTCAGGATTGTAATACAACTCAAAGTAACCAGTGTCAGGGTCAATCCTGACACCCGCAGTAGGAACGCCCTTGCTTTCAATCTTCTCGATGGTGCGAGAGATAGAAGCAAAGAAAGGCTCCTGAATGAGGAGCCTGTGAACGTGATCGTTGAGATTAAATTCTTTTTTCTCTTCCATGAGAACTTCCTTGTCTCTGTTACGTCTTAATTATAGGAACGGTTTCTGTTCTTTCAAGAGATTTTAGCTTCTTTTAAGGTGTTTATACACTTCTTTGCGAATAATCTTCCAGTCAAACACGCTGCTAGGAACGTCAGCGGTGGTGCCATTCAACAAGACCGCTTGGTCAATCTTCTCCTTATATTCACGATCGTAATACTCGCCGGCGCCTTTGAAAGAGCCTACATCCATAATACAGCGTGGCAAGCGACCAGCATATCTGCACCCGGTTGCGTCACCAGTAAGAATATGAATTTCCAAGGGCTTCTTAGTGTGGAAATTCGGGCGATCAGAAAGATTTACATCTGTGATGGTGTGATAATGAATACCTGTAACGATAGCCAAGTAGGGAGCGGTAGTGTATCCACCATTCTTCCAGCGCTGAGTAGTATATTGAACCAGACTGCCCACACCAAAATTGTGTTCATGCATACGCGCTACAATGTCCTTGCGAGCTTCCAGCCATTTGCGTGCCAACATGTCTACTCTCCCGTTATGAAGGTCGCACCTTCGAATCGTATGGTCTGTGCTACTACAGAAGCTACAGCGCTTGGTACGACCTTTTTGACGCGACTTTGCAGCGGATGCTCGACGCTGGTAGTAGGGGTCATCGCTAGCTGCCCACTTCTCTATCATTTGTTTGAAACCAGAACACGAGCGTTTATTATGTCCTGACTCGCGACACCATCCACACCTAACTGTATTATCGTATGACATTTTGTCTCCCTTGTTTCCTATATCAATTATAGGCACCAATAAAAAGTTTTCAAAAAAAAAGAGTTGGAGGGGGTTGGAAAAATTCGCAGAGCCAACCATGCTAGCCTACTTTGAACTTGTTTATGCGCTCACGGTAGGCACTGAGCGCGGCAATCCTAGTTTAGTCCCTCCAACTCATCTCATAGTCTCTTAGTTGTTGCCAGTGAGGAGAGTGACCAATCGAGTGGCAACCTTCTCACCGTTAGACGCAACGGACTTATGAAGTTTAATAACATTATCTTGCTCGCCTTTGCCAACCGCAGTCCAAATCTTCATGGCAGGCTCGGACCCTAGTGTGACAAAGTAATCTGCCAAGTTCTGTGCTTGGTCGTCGGTTAGGACAACTCCAAAAGTGGATGCGGAATCCATCTTGTCGATGAGCGCGCAGTGATCGTTGATGTTGAACTCTTTGGTAAGATCAATTTTCCCCTCGTCTAAAATCATTTCAACCGTCACATTCTTCTCATAATTAGCAACAAAATCGTTAAATGAAATTGCCGCTTCAAATCCAACAAATGCAGAAGCAAGATGAAAAATATCATTTCCCGCTTCTTCCAAGAGATTAGATGCCACCAGACAATCGTTAAAGCGCTTCCAAGAGCGGCGGGAAGGGTAAACTTTATTAGGTTCAAATTCGCCGCCATGCTCCAAGTGAGAACGATTTTGGTTGACGAAATCCCATACCATAGAATCTACGTTATCCGTAGCCCAGGTAAGCCAATCTTCCACCGTAGGCTCAACATCAAAGACAGTCCAGCGGTCAAGCTCCGCAGGGTCCATCTCTCCAACTTGGTATTGAGAGCCATGGACGCCGCCATTGACCGCTGCAAAAATCAGCGTATCAGGATGCAACACATTCCCAGAAATCTTACGAGAATCCGTAAGCTCAAAGATGCCCTGTCGCACTTCGGGGATAGCCCGGTCAACTTCGTCAAGGAACAGAAGCACAGCTTCATTACAAGCTCGATTAAGCCAATCAGGCGGGCACCAGCTTGTTACCTTTCCTTCCACAGAAGGAAGTCCAAGCAAGTCGCCTTCCGTCATCTGGGAAGCACGACGCTCCACAACGGTAAGACCCTTCTCAGCTGCGAACTGATAAACGATCTCACTTTTGCCGATGCCGTGGCGTCCACGGAGAAGCACAGGCTTCTTGATATCGACGACGTGAGGAACGATGTTTAAAAATGTTTTGAAATCTACAGACATTTTATTTTCCTTCTGTGCAGTGTCTTACATAATAACTATAGGCGCAAGATCTCTATTTTCAACCTGTTTTGTGATTAAAGTTGAGAAAGTTTGGAAAGGTTTGATTTCATAACTGCTTTTAAATCTTCTTGGCTTCCTCGATTATCCACATAAATAAAGTTATCACCAAACAAATCAGCATACGGCTGTCGATTGGCTTGCACTTTATCGTGAACCTTGGCTATGATTTTGGTGGGTAGAGAGCGACCACCTTGAGAAGAACGAGTAAGGTTTCTCTCCTCTGCATCGGTTGGATCTACATCTACAAACACCATTGCGACCTTGTAGCCTTTGGCTTTGAGTCGCTCTACTCGGGAACTAACAACCTTGTAACTTGCTGCTGTCCCGTCTATAATGTAACTGGTGCAATCATCACTGTTAATTCTGTTTTCTATTTCTGTCTCGGTGTTCTTGTTGGCGCGATTGAATGTTTTCATCGCCGTGGAGAACTGAGAGGAAATGTCATCTATCTTTACTTGAAGCGCAGTTTGCATCTCTGGGTCTTCTTCTGTTTCAAGCTCGGCTCGAAGTTTCTTTCGTTCATCGGACATTCCCTGCATATTCATGCTAATGCCTTGGGCTTGAAGTTCGCGCTCGAACTCATCATCAGGATTGATTACAGGCAGGTTGAGTCCAAGGTTGCGTAGAACGGTTCCTTTGCCTGATCCTGGACCTCCAGCCATGAAGACAACGAGATTGTTTTCACAAGAACCATCTTCTTCGTCAAGGTATTGACGCCAGTTTTCAAGTAATAGTTTCATTTATATAAATAGTATCTATTCAAAACATTGCTTTTTTTTACACCAGGTTCTTTCAATGCAATCTTTTTCTTCGACGGGCATCAAAGACTGAGGGGTGTGGTATATTTTTTCGATACAAGTGTTGGGCGAGTAAAAATCATCTTTATTGATAATAGTGAGGGCTCTTTCCAAAGTTTTCCGAGATTTTTTTAACTTATCGTAAGAAGCGGACGTTGTTGTGTACGACCAAGCACATATCTTAACTTTCCTAAATCTTTGCCTCACCAGGGCAGGATCTCCTCCTGTTTCTTTGCACTCTTCAATTGATTTATTCATCTCTTTTCTTAATAAATCTTCTATCAAGCCGAGGTAACTACCTTCTTTACCTTGCTGTAAAATGTAGTGTATTTCATTTTTATTAAAATCATATTTGTTATTTTCAGGAAAGTGACGATCTTTAAAAAATTTCGCGACCTGTCTTGAATTAAGGTTGCTGACTTTTTCAGGGCAGTAACCTTTCATAAATTTCTTGATGACTTCTGTCATTGATTGCGACGATAAATGATCATAATGACCAGTCAGGCGTGCTCTGCACAATTCACTAATTTTGGCTTTTTTTTCTTCGTCATCCTCTATATCAAGTGCTTTTGTGAAATATGATGACTCGGTACGTTTAATATCATTTAGATAAGAAATAGCTTCCTCTTTTCCATGAGGCAAGCTAGACTCATCTCTACCATGTATTTGATTAAACTCTAGCTTGGAATTACGACCGTCGTCACGGGTAATGTACTTTATTATCCAGCAAGGAATTTCAGTGTAATCAAGCTCTAAATAGGCTTGATAGCGGTGATGACCTTGTTCGAGAATCTTTTTTCCGGTTATTGGGTCCACTGAAACAAAGATGGGATAATTTAGTTGTTTACCACCTTCTAATTGATTTTTGAGCTTGTTTAGATGGGCGAGGTTGACTCCGTTTGGTCTTGGCTGATTACTTCTTTGTTGTAGTGTAATATCTTCTATTTTAAGAAATTTCGCTCTCTGTTCAACCAATTCTACACCAGCCGCCAAGCGAAGATATTGGCAATCGTGATCAACTCTAGGCGGAGACGAATAGCGCAAACGTTTCTTCAATTTTTCCCTAAACTCCATATTAAATTTCATCTTTTTCATTTGATTTCTCCTAAACTATTAAAAAATATATCTTTACCCTTTGGATTGACATCAAATAGTAGCCAATTCCTATTTAATTCAATTGCTGCTCTTCCTACAGTTCCTGACCCTGCGAATGGATCAAGAACTAATTCTTGCTCGTTAGAATATATCTTTATTATCCTTTTTAAAAGCTCTACTGGTTTTTGTGTAGGATAAGGAAGCTTTTCGTTTCCTTGAATTTGATTTATATCAAGCCATAAGTCTCGAATAGGTATTCCATCCATTTCATCTAAAAACCTCTTAATCCTGGGTATCCCTCTTTTGTTATATTTAAGTCGGTTGTCGTCATGTAAGAATTTCATTCTTGCTGTTGAACAGTACCATTGTTTCTCGTGTCCATTCCATTCATATCTAAGATTAAGACGGGGATTCATATCGGGCTGAGAGTTGTGCAAGGCAGTCGTTACATACCAACGCCCTGTTTCTTCGCACTGCTTTGCACTAGACTTCTTTTTGTATTCTTCGTCATAAGGCAAGTATAGGGGGTTAAAAGTGAAAGAATTGCTTTTTGAATAGACAAGTAGGGTGTCATGATGCCTACCAAGTTGTTTTTTATTCTTGGCGTTGCCTCCTGTTTTCCAGGCTATTTCATTTCTAAAATTTTTAATACCAAAAACTTCATCCAAGGCAAAGCGAACGTAATGACTATTCTTTGGTTCGACGTGTACAACAATATTTCCTGAGTTCTTTAGTATTCTGTGTATTTGTCTGAATCTAGGCAAGAGAAAGCCTTGTGAGTAGTCTTTCATCGATTTAAACTTGTCTTCAAACTCTCCGAAATCTCTCCCAGTGTTGTAGGGAGGGTCCATGTAAATCAAATCACAATATTCATCAGATATCTCAGACAAAAGTTGTAAGTTGTCTCCAACTAGAAACTTATTGTGCATCTATCTCTCCCTCTAACTTCTCCAAAATTTCTTTGGCTCGACCCCTGAACTCAGTTCGAACTGGCTTTAAAACACGCGCTCGAAGAAAACCAGAGTTTCGTGGATCTTCTAATTCAGACTCTGGAATGACCAATATTTCTGCTTTGGAAGGATCTGCGTAGTCGCCATGGGGAAGGGTGAAAATATATACATCACACTCTCCCAACGAAGGAACCACATGACCGGTCGTCGCGGCTGCACCTAAATTCTTCTTACTAATTCGTCGAGTTTGTTCAATAAACAAAGACTTCCCTCCTCTGAACTTACTTTGGATGCGTAAGCCTTTGCTGCTGATCAAATCATATCCGGTGCCATTGGGATCATTGTCATCGCGCAAATTAACCGTTAAGCTAGTGTGTGTGTTAATCCAATCTCTTTGCATATGCTCATTTGCATTCGCAAGAAACTTGCCTAATTCTCTAGTATTGTTTTCTTCAAGAAGAGTCTGGTAAGCAGACTCGATATGTGTAAACCAGTTTTTATTCATGATGTAATCCTGTTTATTAAATTGTTGGTACACCCGACAGGATTTGAACCTGTGACCTACGGATTAGAAGTCCGTTGCTCTATCCAACTGAGCTACGGGTGCGTATGTTTAAATTATAGTAACGAAACTATTACATTCAAGCTATTTTACCCACCGCTCGTGGAGCAAAGACGCTATTTGTTCTTTCAAGTCTTCCGGTGAAGAGTCCATGTTATAAGTAGTACCGAAGGCGGGACTCGAACCCGCAAGCCCTTCCGGGCGACAGATTTTAAGTCTGTTGTGTATGCCAATTCCACCACTCCGGCAGGGCTGCGGAGGCAGGGATCGAACCTGCGACCGGACGGTTAACAGCCGTCTGCTCTACCAACTGAGCTACTCCGCATTATCATTTCAACTCCTAAAAGTTTTCTTCCAGCGATGCAAGACACTCTTCTGCTTCGGCGAGATGTTTTGTCCACTTCTTTACTTCGTCAAGAAGATTAGAGTGTTCGCCGATCCCGATCGCATAATTAAAATAAATCTCCAGATGAGCCTTGGCTTCTTCGATTTTGGCTTTGTAATAAGCGAGTGCCGCGTTGCAAAGATTATTTTGGTGTATCATAAATTTCTATTCTCCCGTCACATGCCACTTACTATCATCTGCTCCTAGAGCATCAGGATGACTAAAAACATAATTTTTATTATACCCATCTTTTGCCCAACCCGGTCCTTTGAGATGAAAATTTCCTTTGGAAATCAATTTGGTAGTTTTTCCATCACACCGCACAAGGAATTTA
>Ga0080013_1006174_pt1 | contig 10781 bp, 19 predicted proteins | sample ETNvirenome_6_85_FD_69236 | JGI IMG/M metagenome (GOLD analysis project Ga0080013, IMG submission 69236) | Marine viral communities from the Pacific Ocean - ETNP_6_85 (SPADES assembly) (version 2) | ecosystem: Environmental > Aquatic > Marine > Oceanic | place: Pacific Ocean | collected 2013-06-19
ACGAGGTTGACACCGCACCGGCCACTTGGACTGCGCGACTGGCCTTCACGATGGTCGCCAACACCGACAACTGCCGTCGCATGAGAGTGATGGACGACGGCGCGCTCTGGTTTGCCCAGGGCGTGGACGACGACACGCCGCCGGTGGTGTACCGCATGTTCGTGTCTAACGGTGCCAGGGTTGTCGAGCGGGTTCCCAACGACTTCTCTCTGGGAGACGGAGTTACCTCCGACGCACTGGGATCGATCCGATGGATGGAGTCTGCCAGCGGCATGGTGTACGTCTCGGCTAGCGGCGGCGCGGCCTCTCGCAACGCCCGAATCTGGGCGCACAACGGCAAGGGCTGGCACTCCGTGAGGCAACACGGCACCGCCAACAGAAAGATACAGTGGATAGCCGCCTCGGCTGACGATGACGGGACCCCCCGATTACACTACGCTATTCGTAGCACCAACACCCCTGGTGCTTACACCACCTCGACCCATTTCCTGGGGCAAGCCTTCGTGAACCCGGCGTCTGGGATCACTATCAAGCGTGAGACTCCAGGCTTCGTCGATCTACCCTACGTCGATCTTTCGTTCCCGCTGGACATAAAGAACTGGCTGAGAGTTGGAGTGAACGCCGACACGCTAGCTGCCGGCACGGGGAATCAGCACATCAACATGGACTATGGGATTACGTCTGATCTCGGCTCCCTCACGGCGCGGAACGGCGGCGACCTCGGGAACATCCTTAGCGGCACCTCTCGCCTGTCCTTCGGGGCTAACGCGATAGGGGCCAGCGGCCTGGTCTTGGGGCTTCGGGCCAACATGCTTCTCGGCTCTGCCGCGAACACGACCAAGCCCGTTCTCAAGGACATCCAGATAGACGCCTTGCCGAAGCCAACGAAGACCCGGCGGTTCGAGGTCATCGTTGACATCGCGGACACTGCGGCCCTGCGGGGCGGCACGAACGCCACGGCGGCGATCTACGCCGACCTTGAGGCTATCGAGGATTTGAAGGTGAAGGCGGCGGTGACCTACGCGGACATCGGCACCAAGTACATGGATGTCGAGGCCGTGCATTACGACGACGAGATCATAGGGCATGGCTCCACTGGTGGGCCGGACTCCAACGCAAGGCGCGGCGGGACGGCACAGATAATCCTTTCAGAGGTCGCTATCTAATGCCAGCGAAATCGGCAAAACAACGACGGCTAGCAGGCGTGGACCTTGCCCGAAAACGGGCAGGCAAGAAGACGCGCACCGGCATGGCTGAGAAGAAGCTGCGAGAGTTCGCGCGTAAGTCCAAGACGAGGTCTAGATGACCATCGAACGGGATGAGCAGTTCCGGCTGCGAACCGCCGAGACGCTGGGTCGCATCGAGGAACGAGGCGAGCGCGTCCTGGCCCAAATGATCGCGTTAAACAACACGGTCGCCGTGCAGGGCGAGCGGATCACGGCACTGGAGTCGTCGTGGAAGACGATCAAACTCATGACTGGCTGGATCGTCGGCTCGCTGGCGGCGGTGGCTGCTGTCGTGATCGCGTGGTTCCGGTCGTCGTGACATGACCGCCGACGACGAGATACGCCTGGAACTCGACGAGGCACGCCGGCGGATAGTCGAGCTGGAAGCAAAAACCAAGACCACGCTGACGGGCAACCAGTTCCTGGTTATCGTGCTTGTCGGGCCGTTATTCCTTGCATTTGTAGCTCTAGGTGTTTTAATTGTATGGAAGACAACCAGCAAACCGTCAGAGGTAGCGCCCCACCTCGACATCATACTCGTCTCGCTAGCCATTTTCGCCAATCCCGTGACTGCCGCCGCAGCGCAGGTGATGAATGCGCTGAGCGAAGAGCGCAAGGAGCAGAGACAAAACAATGAAGGGTAAGCAGTTCCGCATTCCGGGTCTAATCGTTCGCCTCCCGCGATTGTGGACGTTCTCATTGCCATTGCCGGGAGGCATCTATCTCGGCGGCGGCAAGTTGATCGTTGCGTCACTGTCTACGGTTGCGCTTGGCTTCCTCGCCTCGATGTTCATCCTGATCTCCAGCGGCGACCAGGAGATCACATGGCCGATGGTCGGTGCGTCCTACGAGGCCCCGTCGATGATCGGCTCCAGGGTGGTTGATGAAGAGTTTCCGCAAGATGCCAGCCAGACGCTACTGATCTCCAGCGGCGACCAGGAGATCACATGGCCGATGGTCGGTGCGTCCTACGAGGCCCCGTCGATGATCGGCTCCAGGGTGGTTGATGAAGAGTTTCCGCAAGATGCCAGCCAGACGCTACAGATAAACATCCCCGCCGGTCTGAGGCTGGACGAGGTGAGCTTCACGAACGTCTCTCTGGGCAAGTCCGGCATCACCGACGCATTCCAGCTAACCGGCACGAGTACGACGGACCTGATGACCATCGATACGCTGATCATCCGAAACTCCGAGTTCCCAACGATGGACTGGGCCAACGGCGACATCTACACTCTGACGGCAACGTCATCGGTGGTGGCTGCGGGGCATACGTTCTCACCTACGATGGCCTCCACCACCAACGATGTGGTGATCGGGTCAGGGCGTGGAGCCACCAGTTATATCGCGGAGGACATGGTGGTTGACCGCATCATCGTTCAGCAGACAACCACTGGCGGCGATGTGCTGATCGACACGATGACCCTGGACGGCGTCAAGGCGTGGACAGGGGCGTTCAACGCGGACTACTTCGAGATCGGCAGGCTGATCCTCGAAAATGTGCGCATAGGTGACGACGGGGATATCGACAGCGCGGACCTAGTGCTTAACTCGTCTGTGAGCGTCAACACCGTTCATGACGGCGTGGTTGAGGAGCCGGTCTGGATTCGTTAGGTGAAGGCATAATGGATGAGGTCTCTTGATATGCGGAATCCATTCAAACGAGAGTGGACAAAACTGAAATGGCAGATGCTGCTGGTGCAGGATGTCGCAGTTATGAATCTAACTGACGCGATGTCCGAGAGGCTAGACGGTACAGGGGATAGGGAGGACATACTCAAATTGGTTACCTTTGCCTTGAGCGATAACGGCAAGGTGGGAGCAGTCGAGTGGGCCTCTATCGGCAAACGGCTGGGCGTATTTGACGCTAACCAGAGGGGTGACCGATGAGTAGCATGGTCACTAAAATCAGACCGCAAATCCTCTGCGCGATGTTTCTCATCGCAGGACTGGGATTGGCCGGATGCTACGTCGGACTCAGGATGTCGGCAAGCGAAATCGTCACCGGAGCGTTGGGGGCGACGGTTAGTCTAATCGGAGTCCTGGGCATGAAGGTGCTTGAGACCGATGAAACGGAGTAAGCCGCGCTCAGCATCTCCTCTACGCTAAATCCCGACATCCACGTCGTGAGCCACGTAGCCGTTCGGCGTCCATTTAGTCCAGGTGCCGTCGCACTTGCGGCCTCGGGTCATCTTCTTGCCCTTACAGTGGTGGGAGCAGCCGTCATCGACAGTCCACTCACCCATCTCATCTTTACTGCCGCCCATGTACCATCGGGCATGGCCTTCATCGATAAGGGTTTGGTTGACGTTGATGCCCTTTCCGGTGTTGGAGTTGATCCATATCTCGCCCAGGATGCGCCCGAACTTGCCTTTGCCGTGCTTCGAGGTCTTGAGGACCACGTCTTTCTTGCCTCGTTTCTTGGGGAGTAAACTAGCACTAGCGATAAGCTCTTTGATTCGGTGCTTTGCAGCCAGTCCCAGAACCTTCTCCTTTTTGTTGGAGGTAAAGGACTCAGGGGTGTCTAGACCTAAGAGTCTGATGCGCTCCTCATAGACAATTTTGAAGCCCATATCTATTCGGGCATCCACGGTGTCGCCGTCAACGATTCTCGTGATTGTGACTGGAAATTGATAACTCGGTCCCATTTTGTTTCTCCTTTACCAGTTCTGCGTTTTCCTCTGCCGCTTATCCCTTTAGGTATCAGTTCACTTCATTCCAGTCGTGGAAAAGATCACATCCAAACGTCCAGGTATCCGCGGAGCTTCGTGGAGTGGCGCGGATGGCGCAGCCCCCTGAGTGCCTTAGCTTCGATTTGGCGGATGCGCTCTCCGCTGACCCCCATCGCTCGCCCGGTCTCGAGGAGGGTTTTGGGCCTCTTACCGGCAAAACCGAACCGCATCCGAATCACAGCGGCCTCTCGGTCAGACAAGGCCGCCAGTGCGTCTGCCACCAACTCACACAGACCTGACCACATCGCTTCCTCGTCCACTGGGAGCGCGTCAGTATCGGGCAGCGCCTCGGCCTCGCGCATGTCGCCGGAGTCGATCTGGTCTTCATCTCGGAATCGGAGCGTGTGTTGTTGTTTGTTCGCGATCACCCGTTCGGCCATATCCAATGTCCGCAACCCAGATTCCGGCCGCTCCCCCGTCGGAAGTGGGTCTGAGAGCGACTCGTCGATTTCATTTTTATCATAGTAATCTTTTATCCGCGCGAGTTGTTCTTCCAGGTCCGCACGCCGTTCGTTGCGACCTTTGATCGTCCGCAGGTAATACGGCAATCTTATTGGGAGTCGTAGCTGCCGGATTTCGCCCGCGTGTCTCAGGAACACTAATTTCAGCGATGCAAATGCGTATGTGGAGAACTTCCCCAGTGACGGCTCCCAACCGTAGCAACAGTTGTACAGCGCTTCCTTGAGCAGAGAGGCGATGTCTTGGTAATCGGGATTATCGTCACGAAGGCCCTTGCGGGCGAGCACCCAGTGGACTATCGCCAGGTTCAGAGTCACGACTCGCCACGCCGCCTCGGCATATATGGCGTTCGCCATCAGAGCCTTGCGGTTCGGCCCGAATTTCTCCTTGCACCACTGGAGATCGGCTAATGCCACTTCTCGCTCAGTGCTCATGCGTCATTGCTCCTCGTCGAACCCGTTGCTTGCGTGATGGCGTGTCGTATCGCGCAAGCCTGATGCCAGCGTTCGCCGGTCCCCAGAGCGGGGCGAAGCCTACGGCATCCGAGGCACGTTCGAGTCACGATCTCCTCGTCGGGAAACCTCCAACCGGCGATGGCTTTGAACTCGCGTTTCGGCGTCTGCGGGTAGGTAACCATACCGCACGACATGCAGCTGGTCGCCAGATCGCCCCACTCGTCCTCGATGGTCAATGTGCTGCCTGTCCCGCAACGCACACAGGCTTTGGCTTTGGTCATGTCACGCCTCTGTATGTCTGCGCGAGCTGCGCGCTGCATCTAGGGCACATAGGTCACCTCCAAAATTGTCTGCTCGTTCTCTCCGATCCGATAGCTCGGCTCGATTGAGAGCCTATCAGCGGCGTCATCCACGATCACTCCGTTGACGCCCACCAGCCCGTCTATCCAGGGCTTGCAGGCTGCGATGAGGTTGTCCAGATCCCGTCGCCGCTTGTCTGCGGCCACGAAGGTCACCTTGAGGTGCGCCCTCTCCCATAGCGGATCCTGCACACACCCCTGTTCGATCAGCAGGGCCACAAGCTCGTCCTTGGCTGCGGCCTTCGCCTTGCCGAGCCGTTTCCAGTGCAACCCTTTGTTAGGATTCAGCTCCTTCGGCGGCAAGTGCGGCACAGTGCACACAACGGACCGGGGCCTTCTCTGAGCAGCCGCCAATTGGACACCCCCTGAACTCTGGTATGATCCGCCGTAGCTCTTCATCGATGTCTGCCCACAGGTGCAGGTTCCGAACAAACGCATCGTTCATGGCCTCGGTCTCTGCCACATCCAGCTTCTCCTGGCATGTCTCGAGCCAGGCGATACCGCTGGTCAGCCGGTCAGTGTAGTGCTGGACCGCGCTGCTGGGATGCTGGATTGCGTCTATGATCGCCGCCTTGTGTTCACGAATGCCCGATAGGATATCGCTCCGGTCCCGTGGCCCCTTGACCGAGAGCGTATCATCGTTCAGCTCTACCTCGAACCCTGCCGTCCTCGCGTCTCGCAGCAGGTGGATCACCGCTATATCGACCATTCGCCTTCACCTTCCTCGTTCTGCGCGGACTTTACCCATACCAACATCCCATCCTCCCTCTCCTCGAGCTTGCCTGCCGTGCGGTGCCGGGTGATTGCCGTGGCCACGTTGCCGCGCACCTTGGCGATAGCCTTCTCGTCGGCGTCCCCCAGCTTCAGCCCGGCGATCTTGGCGTCGAGGTACTCTCTATCCTGCGGCCCATCGGCGTGGAGAATGCGTTCGACGAGCTTGGCGTAGCTGAGTTCCCCCGCTGCCTCGGTCTCATAAACGTCGATGCGCTTGTACCTAACGCTCTCCGCGTCGAACGCCACCGACCATGCCTGGGCAGGCTGGATGGCAACGTCATTGGCCTTGCGGTGGAATAAGCTGAAGTCCATGCTGCCCTCGGCTATTGAGCCAGACGTTCGCTTGGCCTCCCATAGCGACCTCGCGCTGGCCTGGATGTAGGCACTGCCGAACAGTGTGCCCTGGCGGTTGGTATGGGTGATGACCAGCGTGGTGAGACTGAACCTCTCGTTGAGGTAGGAGAGGCTCCGAAAGAAACTCTGGACCTGGTCTGAGTCCTCGATCTTCCCGGCCGCCAGGCCCATGCTGTCGATCATCAGCACGTTGATGGAGCGGCGGTCTATGACATCCATGATCCGGTCCAGGTCTTGAACGAACGGGATGGACATCGGCTGGTAGATTATCTTGGACGGGCGGTTGATGCCCAGGCCGTTATGGAGTTTGCGTACCCGCTCTGAGATCGCCTGGTCGGAGGTCTCATAATCGCAGTAAAGCACGTTGCCCGGCTCAACGACCAGCCGATGGTCCGTGTCCACATACCCCTCGGATATTATGGTGGCCAGGAACAATGCCCAGTACGATTTGCCCGTGCCCCCCTCGGCGTACAGCACGTTGTTGGCTCGCTCGATGAGGACGTTGTCCACTCTATAGGTGAACGTGCCGTCACTGGTCACCTCCCCCAGCACCCGCTCGGGTAGCTGAGCGCGGATGGCATCGACTGTTATGCCAGCCAGATCCTCCACCACCTGCGACCAGTCCACCTGGTAATCGGCGGCTGGCCTGCGCTGCTCGAGCCTGCGCTCGTAGTCCCGCATGCCGCTGGGGCTGGTCAGGGTCAGGAAGCTGCGGTGGATTGGGCGTCCCTGATGCGTGACCGCGCACTCCGCTTTAATGCTTGGGCCAGTCACGTTGGGATATCGCACCCTGGCCACTACATCCTTGCTGGCCCACTCGACCAGATAGCCTGAGCCTTTGGCTGTTATTGCTGGTTCCATTTATAGCCCTCGCTGGATTTTGTTTTTTTTATTTCTTGGGGCGGCTCGGCCCGGCGGCGCGGCCTGAACCGCTCCTTCCGCTCTTCCAGCAGTTGCTCGACCAGGTCTCCCATGCGATCTATCGCCTCGACCAGGTCCATCTCGGCGGCCACCCTGCCGCCCTTGTTGTTCCTGCCGCGTTTCGCGAACTCCATCCGGCACCATGCACTCCCCGGCGCCACCATGAAGTCATGCTCGTCGCAATGCTCAGGCGTGCATGGCATCAGAGCCTCTCTTTTTTTATTTTTTCTTTCCCGGCCTTGTTCAGGGCGAGGCAGCTCTCGAAGGCTGCCCACCTACTATCGTCACCCCAGGCATACTCCACCCGATCCGTGAAGACCTTGGGTTGGGAGCGGTCCTTGACGCCGTCCACCTTGGGGTAGCCGTTGTCGAACCGCACCACCATGCCCTGCACTTTTTTGGTGCCTATTGTTAAGCGTCGTTGCCAGAACAACATCTCCTCAAGGGCGTGGGCGTATGCGCTCACCTGCATCAGCGCACTCGGATACATACCCGCAGAGGTTTTCCAATCCACCACAATGTACCGCCTGTCAACCGGGTCATACCATAGGGCATCGACTGTCCCGGCGTACCCCAGCGCCTCATCGTAAACGGTGACCTCGGAGCCTTGAATCTCCCAGCGCCAGAACTCAGTGCGCCATTTAAGCCAGCCCTGCACGGCAGGCTCGAGCTGTTCAGGCACGGGCATCTCCTCGCCCTGAAGCAGCCCCTCGATAATCGAGTGCATCTCGGTGCCAAGATCTGCGCTGGCCTGAGCCTCGTCCGAGCTGGCGGTCATGATCTCGTTGATGGCCCTGCCGCTGAGAAGCTCTCCCCTCTGCGCCTCGAGGCCTCGCTCGATATGCTGCCGCTTCCATGTCTCCAGGCCGTAGTTTCGCAGCGTGCCATCCACTATGGAGGTCACGCTGGGAACCGATGGCTTGCCCTCGACATGGCCCAGCTCATACACCCTGCCGCCTCTGGCCTTGGTGACCTGGACCACGGGGCCACCAATGTCCAAGGCTGTTTGCATCTCAACTCTGGTATCGGGCATCGTAAACTCCTGCTCTTGAAAATATTTTTAATTTTGTCACGCAAAAGGCCCTGAAGCCTGAAGCTCCAGGGCCTGATGCCTAGAAGGTTTCTTGGACGAACTCCTCATCCGATGGCGGGGGAGCCTCCTCGGGTTCCACAGTGGGCTGGTAGGTCCCCAGGATTATGGATTCGTAGAGATCGGTCAAGGCATTGAGCTGTTCGCTGCCTTTGCCGTCCTTGTCGGGGATTTCTTTGAACGCTACCTGCCTGATTATCGACCTGCCCCGGTCATCCATGTTCAGCGACCAAGCTGGCGCATTGTTGGGGATGAACTCGGCCACCCATGCTGGGCCATCGGGCATTTGCTGCGCGGGAGCCTGGGCCTGGTACTGCGGCTGGGCCTGGGGCTGGGCAACCTGGCCGTTAAGCACGGCCTGGCGCACGTTCAGGTTGACGCCTTGGTTGCCCGTCGCCGAGACATAGGGCTTCTCGGTGTAGGTGATTGTCCACGGGCCGGACCCCTGGCCGCCAGCCTCGAGGGATTTGCCGACGCCTTCCCAGGCCGAGAACCAGCGCACCTGGCCCGACGCCTCCGTCACGGAGACGCGGAGCGGCTTGTATTGCCGCTTGTTGTCGATGCTGGCTATGTGTCCCATGGTTTGATACTGCGCCTGTTGTTGTGGTTGCTGCTGCATCCTCAATCCTCCAGAGTTAGGTTGATAACTAGATGGTGTGTGTCGCCTATAAATTCGGTGTTGGTTGCCTGGTATCCCATTGCCTGCAAGTCCTCAACGGTGAAGAACACATCCCTCCCAATGGCTCTGCCGTGCTTGCGGCCGGAATCCCGATAGGTCCGGCGCAGTGTTTCCGAATGGATTCCCTGCACCGGGACCTGCCACTGGTTGGCGGAAATAATCGAGGCCGCTTCAGAAATTGAATAAAAGTTTTTTTCTTTTTCGCCATGCTTAACCTTGAGCATTGACCCTCCCCTCTTTGTTGTGTTGTGCAGACGCACATTATAGTCGTTGCGCCACGCCTGCGTCAAGCTTGCGGAGCTGCCAGTAAATGCCCTGGTTGTGCTTGCTGGCGCAGGAGCTGTCGCAGTAGTTGCGCTGGCGCGATCCGGCTCGCTTGTCGTTCTGCCTCCTGCTTGTGGCCTGGCGCCCATACACCACGTTTATGCTGCCGCATCGGCCACACACAAACTCGTAGGCGTAGCTGGCTCGCCAGCATGGACGGCACATGCCGGACTTCAGCCGCTTGCTGATCCTGCGCCCGCATTCGCCCCGGCAGTTGCGGTGGTCGATCTGCCGAGGCAGAGCCAGGCGTCGGGCATGGTAGCTGACGAGCTGCCTGCTGCATCCCAGCGCCCGCGCAATCTCGGCGTTGGTCACGGTTGGCTCGAACTCGATCAGGCTGCGAACCTGGTTGCGTAATGACATCTAACCGCCTAGCTCCGGCAACTCCGGCGACACCGGAAACCACCGCATGTCAGGGCTGTTGTCCCAGGCGAATCCGTGGAGGTCGGCGACATGCCTCATCGCCGCCCAGACGTCCCCGCCCTTGACCATCGACGGCGTGATATCCCAGCCGTCATAGCCCTCCCACTCGCGAACACGTCCGCAGAGGCGACACGGCATTCGCATTGTGTTGAGGATTCCACGCACGTCGCCCCAATGCCCAGAGTCGTGCGCCCAGACCACCGTGTTGCAGGCGAGGCACACGACCATTGTCCCGATGATTTTCCCCATCCGATGCTCCTCTCGATTACGTTTTATTTTTAATTTTTATTTTGCAGAGCTTTGAACTTGCGGACCGTGACGCGCTCGCCGTCCGCGTAGAAGCGGCCCTTGTAGTAGACGTTCCGCGCAGAGCAATGCACCGAAGAGTGGTACTCGTACCGGACGCCCTCGTGCGTGAAAGCTACGCTCCAGGTTTCGCGATCCGACCACCGGCTTCGTTGTTGGCGGTTGCCGTTGTGCGATCGCCACATGTACGAAGACCTGAAGCGTTCGTGTTGCGCCAGCGCCCTGTCGACTTTCGACCGTTGCGATTCGCTCAGCTTCCTCATTTCCTGACTCCTTCTCTGCTCTGGGTTTAGCCGTTCGTGCGGTCGACCGGAGCCGACCGCACTAGGCGGCTCTACCTGAGATGCGTTTTGCCGCGCTGTCCCCACGGGCCGATGTAAATTTCTTCCAAGACAAATTGGCACCGGTCGCCCGCTTCTTCGGCGAGGCCGTGTACGAGTACCTCTCCCATTGGATTTACGCTGAGACGCTTAACGTCATCACCCGTGACGGCTGCGATGGCAACGGAGTCATCCCTGCGCAACGGAGCTAACAGGTGACTCACCGCATCCTGGATTGATTCCCCCGTGCACCAGGTTCCCATATTGGTAACCAACAAGACGTATTTCCGCTTCTGCATGGTGGGCATAGTCACTCCTTCTCAACTCTGGGTTTAGCCGTTCGAGCGGTCGACCGGAGCCGA
>Ga0080013_1006175_pt1 | contig 10779 bp, 15 predicted proteins | sample ETNvirenome_6_85_FD_69236 | JGI IMG/M metagenome (GOLD analysis project Ga0080013, IMG submission 69236) | Marine viral communities from the Pacific Ocean - ETNP_6_85 (SPADES assembly) (version 2) | ecosystem: Environmental > Aquatic > Marine > Oceanic | place: Pacific Ocean | collected 2013-06-19
TTACTATGCTTTATCCGATGTAACTCTATCTGATGCTATGACAACATATCGTCAAGATTTAAGAGACTTACCTGCAGGTAAAGATACTGTTGACAAATGTAATAACGCTACATGGCCGACTAAGCCTTAATGGCTAAGAAGTTTAAATCATTTATCGAGAGAGATAAACCAAAAAAACGCCCCAGAAGACATAAAAAGAATTTAAATAAATCACAAAAAAAAAATAAAAAGAAATATAGAGGACAAGGAAGATAATGGCAAAAACAGTAGATACAGTAGCATTACAAACAGGTGCAGTTAAGCCTACATCGGCTAATCAAACTACATCTAGTAAAGCTACATCATTAATTGAGTCTATAGTAGCTAATCCTACTATGCCTACAGGTACTACTATATCTCCTCAATTGCAGAATGTAGCTACTAATGAGCTAATGGCAACTCCAGGGGTTACTGGTACTGTGGCAGCAGCGACTCCTACAGCAACTACAGCACCTACAATAACAGGAGCAACAGCACCTACAGCAGTAACAACAACAACACCTACAACACAGGCAGCCAATGTTTATACACAGGCTGGGGTAGCAGGATCAACTCCTACTATGACTGGTGCTACAGGAACTGTAACAGCACCCGCAGTAGGACAAACAGGAACTGTTACTTCGGATGCTACAGTTAAAGGTCAATTAGAAGGGTTACAACAAGATGTAACTACAGCATTAGCATCTGGTAATCCAATGCCAGTATGGGCAAGAGGTGCAGCTAAAGCAACTGAAGCAGCTATGGCAGCTAGAGGTATGAGTGCTAGTTCTATGGCAGCTGAAGCATTAGCTGAAGGTATTATGAATGCAGCTATACCAATAGCTAAAGCAGATGCAGATTCATATAAGCAAATGATATTTCAGAATCTGTCTAATAACCAACAGGCAGCTATTACAAACGCACAAGCATATCTTAAAATGGATATGGCTAATTTATCTAATGCACAACAAGCTAGTTTATCTAATTTACAAACAAGACAATCATTTTTATTATCAGATCAAGCAGCAGCAAATTCAGCTTATCAATTTAATGCTACTAGTCAGAATCAAGTTAATCAATTTTATGATAATATGAGTGCCCAAATGGCTGAACAAAATGCTAGTAGAGCAGATGCAATGGGTCAATATGCAACTAGTGAGGCAAATAAAATTGCAGCATTAAATGCACAGAATACAGTACAAGTAGATGAAGCTAATGCAGCTAGAGAATCTGCTATTAATCAATTTAATGCTACAGTACAAAATCAAAGAGATCAATTTAATGTTAATAATCAAAGAGAAATAGACCAATCAAATGTAGTTTGGAGAAGAGGTATTAATACTGCAAATACTGCAGCTGTAAATGCAGCTAATCAAACTAATGCACAGAATTTATTAAACTTATCTAATTGGGCAATGTCAGCAGCATGGCAACAATGGAGAGATGAAGCTTCATGGGTTAATACTGCTTCTGAGAATGAACAAAATAGAAATCATAATATGGCAATGGCAGCACTTGAAAGATCTGCAGCTATAGATTTACAAGATAAGTCATCTAAAGATGCTATGTATCAAATGATTGGCAAGTTTGGATTTGATTTAATTACTTAATAAGGAGATATATGGGATTTAGTTTAAAAAAATTACTTAAACCTGCTTTAGCTATAGGTGCAGGATTTGTTGCTAATAGATTTATGCCAGGTAGTGGTAAACTTGTAGGTAAAGCAGTTAGCAGTTTAATGGGTGGATATGGTGGACATGGTGGAGACTGGTCTCCTGTGGATACTTCTGTAGAAGCACAAAGTTATGGTGGTAAGCTAGGATTTGATAGAGCTTCTATGGCTGGTAAAGGAGATAGAATAGCTAGAACATCCGATGGAGAAGAATTAAGAAATGATTGGGATTATAGATTAACTAAATGGTTTAGAAATAAAGACCAAATGTTTACATAAGGAGAAATATGGCAGAGATTAACGATTTTGATGCACCAATACCTGGACAATCACTAACAGACAAACCAGGGAATTCAGCCTGGGAACATCCCCCACAATTTACAGATACAGAAGAAGCTGCTGAATATATTTGGGATAAATTAACTCATCCTGATTATGCAAAACAATTAATTGCTATGCTAGATGCAGGTATACCTGTAGAAGCATTATGTAGAGTTGTTATATTTGCAGGATTTACAGAAGGTAAATGGACTCCCGATGTAGGTTTTATGTTAGCAGAAGTTGTTATAAAAATGATAGCAACTATAGCTATTAAAGCTGGTGTTAAGAAGTTTAAAATCTCTATGCAAGATTTAACTAATAATAGAGAAATGCAATCTATAATGGATATAGGTAGTAAAGAAAAAGAATTTAAAAAAGCATCGGAAGGTGTTCAAAAAGATATTGAACCTAAATCAACACAAAAAGGTTTAATGGCTGCACCTCCACCTAAAGAAGAGGAGGTAGCTTAATGAGTATGTTTACAGGTATAGCAACAGGTTTTCTTGGTGCTGCTATTAAAGATAAAGAAGCTAAAGATAATCTTAGAATGAAAATTGCAGAATCTGCAGGTATAGATTATTATACTAAAGATAAACCAGATCATGATAAAAAACAAAAACTTTATAAAAAAGATTATGAAATGGTTGAGGCTATACACGGTGCAAGAGTAGCAAATTACTTTGGGGAGAAAGGTTTTTTTGGTACAGGTAGTGGGCTTAATGATGTAGAATCAGTCTTAAAACAATATAATATTGATGATAAAACTTTACAAACTTTAAAACTTTCTACTTTTGAAGAGAGAGAAAAAGAAAGACAATTAGAATTTGATAAAAAAGGTAGCACTATAAAAAGTTTAACTGGTATTGGTGGTCTTGGAGTAGAGACAGTAAAGAATCAGCTAGAAGGATTTGGTGAAACTAAAACTACAGATGTTGCCCCTATTGAAACTACTGATGTGGCACAAGCTACAGATACAGAACAAAAAGTAAGTACAGATATAGGATCTTTATTTACTAAAAAAGCAGAACCAGTAGGAGTTGAAACTAAATTCAATAGTATAAGTAGAGCTGTTAATGAACAAATGGGTTATGGGGAACCTATATATAGAGCAGATGGTTCAGTTACATTTAATATTGCAGATGATTTAAAAACTACATCTAATGCACATATTGCATTAGCAAGTAATATTACACAACAAAGAGATGATATAAATCAAATAGATGCAGTATCTTTAGCAGAACAAGAATTATTTAAACAAACAGTTACTCCGTTTAATATAATAGCATCATCAATAGAAGGTGCAAATTATAGTGCAGGTACAGGGGGTAAACCAGCTTTAATTGAAGGAATGGGTGGACAAACTATTGATGCTGAAACTACTATGATTGGAGATCAATCTGTTTATGATTTTGTAACAGAAATATATAATAATGAATTATTAAAAGATGCTGGTAGAGTAAATAGACATGTGTTTAAAAAATTTATAGAAAATCTACCAATGAATATTACATACAGGGGTGAAAAACTTTCAGACGTACTAGCTAACGCACACGAATTACAATATTTTAGAAATTATTAATAATGGCTGATATACGAAATACTATAGAAAATACCTATGGTAACTTATCACGAGGTGATAAGGTTATTGCTAATTCTATTACAAATAAAAATACAGGATCTTTGGATATAAGAGATACTATTAATGAGTATACAACTAAAGATGCTTCAGAAATTGTAGGTACACAAAACGTAATACCTGTAGCTAGAAATGATGATGACTCTGTTAAAGTTACATTTGATAATATATACGAAAATAATGATTTAGCAGAAGTAGCAAAAGATTTTTATTATTTTAGAGATCAAGAAAAATTTGAAAGTAATAAAGAAGCTATTGATTACTATATAAATGATAGAACTTGGAAACAAGCTAATGTACTTAGTATTGGTAGAGAATATACTTATATTACAGGTGAGAATATAAAACATGATCAATTACAAAGATATGCATACCTTACAAAAACATGGGATGACTTACCTAATATGTTTCAAGAAGGTGGTGGATCTATAGGTCAACGTACTTTTAGATTTGGTAAAAATTTATTTTATGCTTTAGCTGATCCAGTTAATATTATTGGTGTAGGTATAGGTGGTGCTGTAGCTAAAGGTGCTGCCCAAACAGCAGGTAAAAAAGCACTTGATTTAGCAATTAAAAAAGCTATTAAGAATAAAACTAAAGCAGAGGCAAAAAAAATAGTAGATAAAATGACTAGCCAAGCTATAGGTAAAGCTTTGATAGGAAAAGAAGCTGTTAAACTTGCAGAGAAAGAAGGATTTAAAGCAGGTGTTAAAGGTATAGCTGCAACAGCAAGTATAGATTCTTTAGCCTTAGGTGGGGCAGATGTTGCTAGACAATATACTGAAATGGAAGTTAATCCTGAACAAAGATTTGATCCAGTAAGAACTGGTACTGTTGCGATAGCTACATTAGGCTTAAGTGGTGTGGCTCAATTTGCTTTAGCAGGTGCAGGTACATTAGTTGGACAAGGATTTATATCTAAAACTAAATCTGCATTTAAAGAAACAGATACAGGAATTAAATCTGGTACAAATAAAATTACTAAACCAAAAAAGACAACAAAAGAATTATTAAAACCTAAAGAAGGACCAATAGGGTATGCAAGTCAAGAAGGAGTAATGGGTAAAGTAAAAAATACATTAACTTTCTTAAAAACAAATATGTTTGATGCTTATGATCCTCTTATAAGTATTCAAAGAGATATTACAGGAATTGGGGGAAGTGTTAAGGAAGTGAGAAAAGCTTTTGATACAGGTGTAAAAAAATCTCCAATGCTTTTACCTTACTTTCAATTTAGATTAACTGCAGCATCTAATGCTAGGGCTAGTGCATTTTTAAAACATGGTGTATATATGTCACCTGATAAGAATGCTAAGAATGCTAGTTATGTAAAAGGTGCTAGTCAGGGTTTATATACTACATTAAAAAATTTAGAACCAGATAATGAAGTAGCAGCTTTTCTAGATTTTGGTGCATCAATTAGAATGAAGCAAATTCTAAAGACTGCAAAAGCTAGAGAGCTTAAATCTTTAGAAGTTAGATTAGCTAAAGCTAAAAAAACACCAGTAAAAAAAGCTACAGAAATTAAAAAAATAAATACATTAATAGCAAAAGTTAAAAAGGGTGAACTTAAAACTGAAGTACCTTTTAGTGTTAAAAGAATAGATAAGTCAATTGATTTTGGAAGATTAACACCTGCACAATTTTATACTAAGTATAAATCAGATTTTCCAAATATGACTAAGGAACAATATATTAAATCTAAAGATTCTAGAAAAGGAAATTTTATATCATCACAAAGAGAATTAAAAAAATATACTGACGACTTACTTAAATATTCTAATATAAGTGAAATGATTGGTAATAAAGAAGTTACTAATATATTAAAAGCAAATCCTGAAGCATGGATACCTTTTACAAGAACTAAACCAAAGAAAAATTTATGGCATAAGCTAACTAGAACAGAGCCTACTGAAGTTGGTAAATCAAAAATTACAGCAACTAAAAGTCCTATTGTTAAATTAGCTAAAAAAGAACTTGAAGGTGAATTAGATTTATTAAAAAATTTAATTAGTTATACTCATAGAACTGTAGCTGCTGCAGATATGAATAGAGCAAAAGTTTCTTTATATGAAATGCTTGAGGAAGCACATAAATCTGGTAGACATGGTAATGTTATAGTAGATTCAACAGCAAGAAAAGCTAGAAAAGATTTAGCAGAAGGTGAAACTGGTGGTATAGTTAGATTGGTACAGTCAGGGGATAGGATAGACTTTTTAAGAACTACACTAGAAAACTTAGATGCAGCACTAGATACACAAGGGTTAAAAATTGTAAAGAAAAGAGATTATAGTGCAGCTCTTAAAAAGAATAAAGATGGTACTTATATCAAACCTAAAGAAGCTAAAAGAATGATAGGAATTATGGAAGATCGTTTAAAGAACGATCAGACAGATATATTAACTTTTTCTAATCAAGTAGCAAAAACTGATAAAGGAAATTATATTGATATAGTATATAGAAAAGATGCAAAGGGTGTAGTAAAAGCAGAGATGTATGAAATACTAGATCCTAACTTACATCAAATGTATAAAAGTTTTGACATGAAAGCTGCTAGATATCTAAATAGAGCAGATGGTATGTTCTCAACATTAGCCATGATGGGTGAACTTGTTGGTACAGTTACCAGACCTGTTGCAAGAGGACTTGGTAGATTTATTACATATACACCTACATTTCAATTAAAAAACTTATTTAGGGATACACAAGCAGCAGCTATTACATCTGCTTTTTCGATTAGAACTAAACATGGTTTAGGATTTATGCCAGGATTAACAACAGGTAAAGGTCTATATACATCTATGAAAGAAGCAGAAGCATATAGAATTAGTTATATTAATGGTTTAGGTTTTGCAACAAGAACGGAAACAGAAGGTGCACTAGATAGTTCAATAAACAAATTAGCTATTGATAATAATTTAAATTCATTTTATACAAAACAATTAAAACAATTATTTGGTACTGGTGGTAAAAGAGGTTGGCTTCGTAGAGGTGGAGATAATTACGTGGATTTTGTAAGCAAAATAGAATATGCATCTCGTATGGGGGAATTTCAATTAGCTAAAAAAGCGGGTTTTGATAATTTAGGTGCATCATTTGCTGGTAGAGAAGTTACTACTGATTTTGGAATGAGGGGATCTTCAGCAATTTTAAATTCTATGTCTAGAAATGTTATGTTCTTAAATGCTAGTATGCAAGGAATGTATAGAGGTGCTAGAGTAGTAGGTGAAGGTACAGCCGTGGATAGAGCTAAAACAGGTGGAGTAATATTTGGTTTAGTTGTGGCACCAGAAGTATACTCTTATCTTTTAAATAGAGATAATGAAGAATACCAAGCATTACCTGATGTAGTTAAACAATTAAATCATGTATTCCCTATGGGTTTTGAAAAATTAGATGAGTATGGAAATCCTATAGGTAGAGATTTCTTTACAATGCCAAAACCATATGACTTTGGTATATTTGGAAATATTGCACATGCATTAATAAAAGGTATAGATGAGAATAGTACTACTGTGGGTGCAAAATATTTATGGCAATCAATATCATTACTAATGCCAGTTAATTTTATTGGTCCAATACCTATGATTAATACAGCTATGGAACCTATACTAGAACTTATAATGAATGAAGATGCATTTACAGGTAATAGTGTAAGAAAATATTATGATCAACTTAAGATAAATGATCTTAGATTAAAAGGTGGCACAAAAGAAATATCTGTACAAGTACATAACTTAACTAAATTTTTACAAGCATCTGTAATACCAGGATCAGATGATAAAGTTATTAATGGTCTAGATCCTATTACAATTGATTTTTTAATTAATGCATACGCTGTAGGTATACTTAGTTATGGTGTAGATTTAATAGAGTTAGGTGCAAACACTATAGGTGGAGAAAAATTTGGAGCAAGACCTACACCCAGGGAAGATGAAGTTAAATTATTTTCTGGTGTTGTTAAAGGACCTTTGAGTATATTCAAAAATGTATTTACTGTTAAGACACCATTAAAAAGTACTAAGTACTATCAAATTTATAATGAAATAAAAAAAGAAGCTAAATTAAAAAGCTCATTAGATTTTAAAAATTTAGGTGCAGATGATGGTGCTAGAATATTTATAGAAATGCAAGAGAATATTAGAAAAAGAATGGAGGCTGGAAAATCTGCTATACCTAAAGAAATGAGTGTATGGCAAATGGTAAATGCTAGTTTCCTAAATACTACAGATAGAAAATTAAAAGAAATTAATTCTTATATTAATAATGTACCATTTATGAAATTAGCAGATGTAGCTGCTGCTAATGGTATGTCAGAAGGAGACTACAAAAGAATGGAAATTGATAATGCTTTAAAAGCTAGAAATGAATTATTAGAATCAGTAATTAATACACTTGCTGATATGGATGTGGATTATGTATTTGAAAATATAATTGGTGGTAAGACATACGTAAGTCCTAATCAAAGAGACAAGAAGAATTAAAATGAAATCCCCTAAAACAACTGGTGAGCACATCATAGCATTATACGGATACATCACTGGGTTGCGTAGGGATGTTACTTCAATTAAAAATAATCACTTAAAACATATGCATGAAGATATAGATAAATTACATGGTAAAATAGATAGATTACTTTACTGGCTACTAGGTGGACTAGGTGCTACCGTAGCTGCACTTGTGGGGATATTTAAATAATGAGTAAAAGAGAAACAACAGATATAATAGTAATTCATTGTACCCAAACACCCCCTGGTATGGATGTTGATGTAGATAAAGTTACACAATGGCATAAAGATAGAGGGTTTGATACAATAGGATATCACTATCTAATTAAAAGAGATGGCACATTACAAGAAGGAAGACAACAAGATGAAGTAGGTGCCCATGCAGTTGCAGTTAATGGTACATCTGTAGGTGTTGCATTAGTTGGTGGAGGCACATCAAGTATGGGTTGGGAAGATAACTTTGCACCTATACAATTGGAAACATTAAAAACAATACTACTTAAATTAAAAAGTGAATACGAAATAGAAAAAATTATAGGTCATTATGAAGTTGATGATAAAAAAGAATGTCCATCATTTGATGTACCCAAATGGTTAGAAAAGAATAATTTATAGGAGATAACATGGAAGAATTAAAAATAACAATAAAAAAATATGTTAAAATGGCAAAGGATAACAAAAAAACTGTTATAGCTGGAGTCATTGTACTTATTATAATTATTGAATTAATTAGATAACACAGAATTATTATCATATGATAATGATAGTACCAATGCTATATAGGTTGGTGCTTAATCTTGCTTAACTAAGGAGGTTATTATGACAAGATATGATTTAATGGACTTTGATCCATTTAAAAACTACACAATAGGATTCGATAGAATATTTGATTCTCTATTGGAGGTTTCAAAACTAAACACTTCAAACTTTCCACCATACAATATAAGAAAAGTAAAAGATGGTAAGTATGAAATAGAATTAGCATTAGCTGGTTTTACAAAAGGTGATATTAAAGTTGAATTAAAAGATGGAGTATTATCTATCTCTGCAAAAAGAGAAGATAAAGATTCTAATAATTTAATTCATCAGGGTATTGCTTCAAGAAGTGTTCTTAGAAAGTTTTCTTTATCTGAATACATGGAGATAGTGGATGCTTACTTTGCAGATGGTATGCTTAATATTAAATGTACTGAGAATATACCTGAAGAAAAGAAACCTAAAATAATAAAAATAAACTAAAGTAATTGGGGGGTAGTTTAATTACTATCCCCCATAACTACAATAGGAGTATAACAATATGGCATTCCCAATTTTCGGAGCACTTAAATTAGCTTTAAATGCTGGAACACACATATACAAAAAACGTCAAGAAACTAAAATGCTTATGGCTGATGCCCAAGCTACCCAGGCTGCTAAGATGGCTCGTGGGGAAACTGAGTATCAAGGTAAGTTACTTGAAGCCCGTCAAAATGATTATAAAGATGAGGTCGTTTTAGCGATTCTCACACTGCCAATTCTGGTGCTTGCCTATGGGGTATGGTCAGATGATCCGCAGGCTATGGATAAGATAAAGATGTTCTTTGAGCATTTTCAAACTCTTCCAAGTTGGTTTACCAATTTATGGATTTTAGTTTGTGCAAGTATTTTTGGTATTAAAGGTACACAAATATTTCGTAATGGTAAAAAATAATGAATGATAAACTCATCACAGCATTACTCGCATGTCTTCTCGCACTCGGCGGGTGGACTCTTAGTCGTACGTTCTCACTCTCCCAGGATATGGTCTTGGTTAAAGAGAAGATTATCCAAATTGAAAAAGATATGGAAGAAGCTGTGTGGAATACTATGCAAGATATTAAAGCGAATAAGAAAAAAAATAAACGAAAGAGAAAAAATAATAAAAAGAATAAAAAAAAACAAGATTAATACTTCATGAAACTATTTTATAATAAATGGGAAAAGTGGAGTACTATAATTATTATATTTATACTTCTCTTTATAGGTCTATCTGGATGTAGTCACCAAATGATACCCTTTGAAACTAAAATGGAATATGGTACAACTGATACAGATTCTAAGAATGATAAGCTTTCCGAAAAAAGATTTATAACTCAAACTTGGAGATGGGATAGAAAATGAAAATATTAAAAACACTAGCAAGTGCTGGACTTATTCTTACATTCATCACAGGGATTTGGTTTATTGATGATAGGTATGTAGATGCTAAAGATTTAAATAATCTAAAAGATCAAATTAATCTTAGAATAGATACATACGAATATAGAGAATTAACAAAACAATATTATGAATTAAAAAAACTTGTAAGGGAAAATCCCGATAGTCAAGAACTAAAAGATCAATTGAAAGAAGTAGAAAAGGAAAGAGCAGAACTTAAGAAAAGAATAGACACTAAATTAGAATGATGAAAACATTATTATTATTTATAAGCCATTACTCTAGTAAACTTCAAGTATGGAGTTGGCAAAAGTTATGGGGAGATAGAAAAAAAGGTTACGGGTATAAATAATGGCACTAAAAATTTCAGACGAAGCCAAAGTACAGATGCCTATGAAAACGGTAGCAAGTTTAATCGCTCTCGTTGCGATCGGAACCTGGGCATTTTT
>Ga0080013_1006176_pt1 | contig 10778 bp, 22 predicted proteins | sample ETNvirenome_6_85_FD_69236 | JGI IMG/M metagenome (GOLD analysis project Ga0080013, IMG submission 69236) | Marine viral communities from the Pacific Ocean - ETNP_6_85 (SPADES assembly) (version 2) | ecosystem: Environmental > Aquatic > Marine > Oceanic | place: Pacific Ocean | collected 2013-06-19
GGATCGGAAGAGACAACAACTAACAGTCATCAAAACTTTGGGTATACTGGTTCTATTCTTGGAAGTAGTAACGGTAACTTTAGGGTTGGTCGATGGAACTCAGGTCAAAACCTGCGAAACAACACCCGTGTAGATGAAATAGCACTTTGGGACAGTGACCAGAGTGCTAACATATCTGACATCTATAACAGTGGAACTCCCCATGACTTATCTGAGCTATCTACACCACCGACTAACTGGTGGAGAATGGGAGACGGAGACACTTACCCAACACTACAGGATAAAGAGGATGTTGCGGACTTCACTATGACAAACATGACATCCGGAGATATTGTCAGTGATGTCCCTTCTTAGCATTCTTGTAATGTTATAATATTCTTAATATGTCAGAGGGGTACACAATAAAAGAAATGATAGACAAGATGGATAAGTCTATTCACCAAAGGCTCGATGAGGTTGTTGAACTTCAGAAGAAAACTAACGGAAGGGTTAGAGAGTTGGAGAAATGGAGGGCATATCTAACCGGCGCTGTTGGTCTAGCCATGGCGCTAGGTTTACCCAACTTACTAGTCCTGGCAAATCTTAATTAAAATGAAAACAAAAACACTAGACAGACTGACTATTATCTTTATGACTATGGCGTTTTCATTGCTTTTGCTGTACATGATTCCCTTTAGCTGGTTCGTAGATATTAAGTCAGAAGCTTACTCAGATGTTTGCGTTGGAGACACTAAACAGGTGGTTGTCTCAGAACGTACGCCGCGTTGGGGTATTAGAGGGCATGTTTATGCACAGGTAGTTAAGTTTGAGGGGCAATCTATCATTGAAACTACAATCGACAGAGAGACCGAGTTTGGTTACGAACCGAACACAGCAGGTTCTACTTATACAGTTAGGTGGTCAGAACCATTTGAGGAGCCGGGTTTATATGGTGTAAACTCTTGGGTAACAATTTCACCTCTACCACTTGTAAGGACTACAGATTTTAAGGAGGCAGAAGATTACAAGTTTAACGTTATAAATTGTGAGAGTATTAATACTTAAAGACCCTAAGATTAAGCAGAGGCAGGTTGACGAGGTTTTAAAGCAGTTCAGAGCTATCTTCAAAGACAATTCGGGTGTTATTGTTCAAGAAGAGATAGAGGAGTTAGATTACACGCACGTAGAAGGGGCAAACAGGACATATTTCGATAGTCTGCCTTACGGTTTTATAAAAAAGAATGTAGATATTGTACATAAAAAGGACGCAGGTCGTTACGATCACATTGTATTTTGGGTACACAGAGATAACTGGATTAACCAATCTCCCAACAAGAAGGTTTGGGGTGAAAACTTTAGCAACTTCTTCAAAGACTACCATGTGGAAATCTGTCGCTTTGACAACAAAAACCTGGCTAACTCTCTGGGGACCTTGTGGCATGAATTCCACCACGCCTTAGACGCTCTTGTGGAAACAGAGTTAGGTATAAAGGTAGAGAAGATAATAAATGTTAACTCATGGGACACAGACATCACGCACGGTGGCGGGTCTGCCTGGAGCTACATAAGACACACTGAAAACACAGACTCATTGAAGTACATAGGACCAATGGTTAAGCAGGCGTATGAGGCAAGGAAAGAGCGTTATATAAAAACTAAGATTTCTATGCTCTTAAAGGTGGTACAATTAGCTAAAGAGGTTTTACGCCTCAGAAGAGTTTTATTAAATAAACATACATCAAAATGTCACTCACAATGCAAGGGGTCTTAGTCTTAATTTTAGGCTATGTATTTGCTGGAGATCTTGAAACAATCAGTTCACTAGCAGATGATATCGTGTTGGTAGTCGGTGTGATTACTACATGGTACGGACGATTTCGACTTGGGGATATCTCAGTAGTTGGAAAAAGAAAGTAGTGTATAATCTATATTAGTGATGGTAGTGGAGACTGTCACTGTCTACGTTGTACAAACAATCTGTAATAAGACGCAAAAAAGCCTCAGCCCGCGACCTGGGGCTTTTTGCGTATGATACAATATAAGTACATGGACCCATTAGAATATACATTTGCTGAATACGATAGCAACGGTGACTTTGCCGACTGGGAAGACACTGAGGATATTCCTGATTACGAGGATATGGACGATCCTTATGAAGACTAGTTAGTCCAGATCAAACAAAAAGCCACCCGTTAAGGTGGCTTTTTGTTATTAATTCATAGCTATCTTATTGTGTGTGTAGCACACCCAATCTTTCCAGCCTCTGTCATCATACAACATTCGCGCGAATACTGTAGCGTCTTCGGGATCATATTTATCTAGTCCCAACTCCTCTAGTCTGCCGTCATGCACACTATTTATCTGCCAGAGACCCCCGTCCGTTGACCCGTTGCTGTTATTCGGGTTGTAAGCGTTAGGTTTTAACCCTGACTCACAACTCGCTACTGCAACTGCCGTATAAGGGTCTTCTGGAAACGTTTTGCGTATTAACGCCTTAACGTTATCTTTATCCCTTCAATAAGTTCCGAGCTCCTTCTCTATCTCTGTCTCACGCGCCTCCAGAGCCTCTATATCGCTCTGCACAGCCCTTAGCTCGGCCTGTAGTTCCTTCCGACGAAGTACATCCTGAGCAGCTTGCACTGCGTCCTCATCCTCTGCCCATTCAGGTGTTACCTCTATCTCTACGATTACTTCCTCAACAACATTTTTAACCTCCGTTGTGTTTCCAATATTATGGAACACTCCAACGCCCGTTACAATCACCACCCCGGCGATTATAATGTATTTCATGTTTAAGTTTTTAATAAGCCCTTGGCTTATCTAGTAATTGAGGGCGTACCGAAGTCGGCCCTCGTATATATAAGTATATCAATTATTCAGAAGACAAAACTGGTTTTTCCCCATACAGCAGTTTATCGATCAATTCTCTGGCTTCGTCAAGCTCACTTTTTAACTGAGCTTCAGTAATTAAGTAATGCCTAGTTTGTTGCAAACCTCTCTTACGGGTCTCTTCATGCAGAAGCACTTCATCTTTATAGACTTTTAATAGTGTGAAGTACTTGTCTTCGTAATCGACAGTCTGATATTCGTTCATATCAACATTATACACTAGCCTTCACAAGAAACGCAGGTGTTGTCCACAGATTTATGTATTTTTGTCATTGGAAAGAACTTGTAATTATCGTCCTGTAGTTCAAATAGCTTGATTGCCATTTCGTAGTTTTTAACAAAGATGGGATTTGTTCCGCGCAATACATAGGACCCGATTGCGTTAGTGAAGAAATTTTGTGACATAGAATGATATTATAACAAAGAAAACACCCTAGCCGAAACTAGGGTGGTAAAAAGCTGAGATTAGACTAGAAGATTATAGTAAGTAAAGTGTATTTACCCGAACTGTACAGCAATCCATGTGCGTTAAGCCATGAGCTTGCGCCCTTAGTGTAACCAAGCTTAAGGTATGTAGATGTACCCACAACCATTCCGTTGGGGTGTATCTTAGGGGTGTGCTCATGCCCGGTGATAAGCTTTAGGTTGTAGTTCGAGAATGATGCACTCGTACCACGCGCTCCGTTTACACCACGGTGACCATGATAGTCTAAGCCCACACCCTTTACCCTATACTCTTGATCCTCAGACAAGAATGTTACGTTTCGGGCGACCTTACCACATAGCTCCATAGCAAGCTGTAACGTGGGTGTTTTATTATTATTCATCATTTCAACAAACATGCGGCAAGCAAACACAGAGTTCGCTCCATCCTCCAGGAAGTTCTCTGTACCAATAAACCTTTCCAGGAATAAGTCGTGGTTAGACTCAGATACTATAAACTCCACCTTAGGGAACTTGTGGGCAAAGTAGTTGAGTTCTTTCAAACACATCTCCACCTCTTCCTCAAGGATATGCATCTTTTCACGCCACAACGCAGCCTTACTCAGATTGTTGTTACGCTCATGATGGTTGACACTGTGTCCATTAAAGAAGTCGTGCCAGATCACACGTTTAGGCTTCAGGTCTTCTATTAGCCTGATTGTTTCCTTACGGGTCTTGGGGCAGGTGTCTCCCGTATGCCAGTCACCAAGCACCATCGCCTCCGGCTGGTCATCCAGCACCTTGCCGTTCTTGTAGAACTCTCGGGCGTAGTGGAAGTTACCGTTCTTCGTGGCCATAATAGGCCGATAGTCGAACTTGCGACCATTGACGATCTTCACATAAGCAAAGCCATACTCGTGCTCGAGTGCGGCCTTACGTCCCTGTGCGATATGATCTTTATAGTTTCCATGAGTTAACGCACCGGTAGTTGCAAGGAAACGGGGTGAGGTACTAGTATTCGGTAAAGAGATATACCGAATCTTAGGGGAAGGCAGAATGTAAGAAAACTCACGATGAAGCTTCTTATTGAACCCGGTTAAGGGGTTAATTTGAGAAGCTAATATTTTTGTATCGTGCAGCTTCAGGTTGCGGTTTAGCTTTAGGCCACCTTCGTTGAGGAACAGAAATTCAATCCGTTCATCCTCGAAGTCTGGAAGGAGTGTTTCGTCCTTGTTTTTACCGGCCATCACATAGAGGTATATCTTTTCTACGTTGTGGTTGTCGGCAAATAAAAGCATATTCTTTAGTAGGTTCCTGTTTACTAAAGCGTTATACTGAATCGTACTGATGATGTAATTCATATTACTTTTCCTCGTCTGTTAATGAACTATCTATGCTCATTATAACATTTCGAGTTTTTTACCTTTCCGTCACTTATTTGTAGTATAACACTCTTTGTGGTACCATTTTGGGTTTTTCCACATAAAAAGGCCCCTGGTGTAGAGGCCTAGATTGGGTATTCCTTTAAGCTTTTTTCGTTCCACAACTTGTAGCATTCTGGAGAACAAATGTGATTTTCACCATCTATAAGAACAGGGTCGTCCTTACTTATAAGTCTTAAACATTGATTACATATGTAAATGTAATAAGTCCATAACTCAGGATCAGTTTTCACTTTTCATCTCCCCCATGTCGTAGTAAAAGCTATTGCGACAATGATCTATCTCACCGCGAACGATAAAGAATATCTTGTCTATCACTTTAGTTAGGAACACACGGTGTTCCAGATATACTCTGGTGGAGATCATTATGCGAGGGTCTCCACCAAACATATGAGCATTAGCCCATCTGCTGATTTTAACTCTCCACACAATTAATCCTCCTGTAAAGAAATTGGTCGGACTACCCACAAATGTTGCCAGCAGGCAGCCCGTTACTATATTATACCGTATCGCTACTCTTTCAACTTATCAGACTTCTCTAATGAGGCGTAAGTGCTTATCATTAGCTCTGTCTCATGTTTGTGACATTTGTAGCTGCATACGTATTTATGTGTGCCTATGTGGTAAAAACAATTTTCATCAAGAGGTTTACCACAACACTCACACTTTTCAGGGTAATCTTTCATCAGTAACCTCCTTTTGTTACATTGTCATTACACTGTAATTAAATTATACACCCTGCTCTAAATAACCCTGGCCTTTTTTGCACAGGTGTAGCACAGTTTGTCGTCATAGTAGACATAGTATGCGTTCTGTCCCTTAGGGTAACAACCTATGACAGCAATCCTTCCACAGTGATCGCAATTGATTGGTTTTTCAGTTTTAACCTTCTTTCCGTTCATGTTTCTTGATTATATTAACCTCTACCCAACTATCGTTTAGATGTTTTTCTAGCAAGTGTTTACAGTGCGACAAATTGTTGGGGGTGGGTTCTGTTTTGAATTTAATAATTGCTTCGTATTCTGCATCTTTTGACATATTCACTTCTCGTTAATTGATAACGCCATTATTGCATAATGAATAACTTTCAATAGGTCTTTACGGTTTTTACCCTCCTTTTTACCGTATCTTTGGGCATACTTTATTATGTTACCTATACAGAAACCTTCTCCGTGTCCCGAATCAATTATGAACTCTGTAGCTTGTATTCTATCTTGAGAATAGTGTTGTCCATAAGTAAGTTTTACGTATTCCTCGACCTCTTTTAAAATCAAATCTTCTTTATATTTGTAATCTTTATATTTGTAATCTTTATTATTGTTACTTGAGTTTGTTCTTGCGGCGTGTTCTTCTTCTGTTAATTCCTCGCCGTTTAAGTACCACATCTTATCGCCATCTGCATACTCAATAGCTGGGCCATCCTCACGGTGTCGCTTGCCGTTTAAGTACCACATCTTACCGCCACCCACCCACTCAATAGCTGGGCCATCCTCACGGTGTAACTCGTCGTTTAACCACCACTCCTTAGTGCCATTTGCATACTCAACTACTTCTGGTTTATTATTATCTTTTTTCATATTGTTTAGCTTGTTCTTGCCGCGTGCTCTTCTTCTGTTAATAGCTCGCCGTTTAGGTACCACTCCTTATCTCCATCCGCCCACTCAACAGCTGGGCCGTCCTCACGGTGTAACTCGTCGTTTAACCACCAACTCTTATCGCCATCCGCCAACTCAATAGCTGGGCCGTCCTCACGGTGTCGCCTGCCGTTTAGGTACCACTTCTTATCGCCATTCGCATGCTCAACAGCTGGGCCGTCCTCACGGTGTAGCTTGCCGTTTAAGTACCACATCTTACCGCCACCCACCCACTCAATACGGTGTAGCTTGCCGTTTAAGTACCAACTCTTATCGCCATCTGCATACTCAACAGCTGGGCCATCCTCACGGTGTAGCTCGCCGTTTAGGTACCACTTCTTATCGCCATTCGCATGCTCAATTACTCCTGATTTATTATTATCTTTTTTCATGTTGTCTAGTTTGTTCTTGCGGCGTGTTCTTCTTCTGTTAATTCCTCGCCGTTTAACCACCACATCTTACAGCCATCCGCAAACTCAAAAGCTGGACCGTCCTTACGGTGTCGCTTGCCGTTTAGATACCACCCCGTACTGCCGTCCGACCAATCAACAGCTGGGCCATCTTCACGGTGTAGCCTGCCGTTTAGGAACCACTCCTTAGTGCCACTTGGTGACACAGCCGGGCCGTCTTCACGTTGTGGATCGGCTTTTAACCACCACTCCTTACCGCGATCCGCAAACTCAAAAGCTGTGCCGTACTCACGCTTAATTAACCCAGACTGTTTCTGGCCATCCGCATACTCAATTACTCCTGATTTATTATTATCTTTTTTCATGTTGTTTAGCTTGTTCTTTTAGCGTGTTCTTCTTCTGTTAATTCCTCGCCGTTTAAGTACCACTCCTTATCGCCATCTGCATACTCAACAGCTGGGCCGTCCTCACGGTGTCGCTTGCCGTTTAAGTACCACATCTTATCGCCATCTGCATACTCAACAGCTGGGCCGTCCTCACGGTGTCGCTCGCCGTTTAACCACCACTCCTTAGTGCCACTCGCCAACTCAATAGCTGGGCCGTCCTCACGGTGTCGTTCGCCGTTTAACCACCAACTCTTACCGCCATCTGCATACTCAACAGCTGGGCCGTCCTCACGGTGTAGCTTGTCGTTTAGGTACCAGGTCTTATCGCCATCCGCCCTTTCAATAGCTGGGCCGTCCTCACGGTGTTGCTCGTCGTTTAAGTACCAACTCTTATCGCCATTCGGGCGCTCAATAGCTGGGCCGTCCTCACGGTGTAACTCGTCGTTTAAGTACCACTCCTTACCGCCACTCGCCAACTCAACAGCTGGGCCGTCCTCACGGTGTAGCTTGCCGTTTAAGTACCAACTCTTATCGCCATCCGTATACTCAACAGCTGGGCCGTCCTCACGGTGTAGCTCGCCGTTTAAGTACCAGACCTTACTGCCATCTGCATACTCAATAGCTGGGCCATCCTCACGGTGTCGCTTGTCGTTTAGGTACCATCTCTTATCGCCATTCGCATACTCAACTACTTCTGGTACTGTCTCAACCACTTCTTCTGTTTGTATTGAATCGACCATATCAGGTATGATCTTGGAATAATTTAGGTCATTTGCATCTTCCTCAACCATGAAGCTTCTACACACACTTGTTGAGTCTATAGTTAGTTCTATTGTTATTCGTTTCATAATGATTACATTGTATCAATCAACTGTCTTATTAATTCACTTTTATTAACACCCCTTTTCTTAGACTCTTTTTCTAGTTTTAATTCATGTTCTTCACTGTGTGTAAATGTAGTTTTCTTGGTGTATTTTTTGTCGTGATATTTAAGGTTCGTCATACTGTATTTCTTACCACACCCTTGCTACGTTACTTACTAAGTCTGTAGCGGAGTCTCCTTCTGAATAATCTTCATGGTCGCCCGATAGAGCTATTTCTAGACCATCGTTAGCAATTCGACTTTGCTGGGCCTCTTCTTCAAGCTGAAGCTTGGTGTAAAAATTTTCATCAAACATATTTATTGTATTATCCCATTTTACTTAGGGCTTTTAATAGGCGCTCAGAGTGTGCTCTCCTTCTTCTTGATTCAATCTTTTGTTTAAGAGTCATTCCTGACTTGTCTTTAAATGTTGCGACTTTTTTGCCATTGATGTAGTGGCTAAATGTATTTGTTTTCATAATGATGTGATGTTATGTGGAGAGACTTATTTCTCTCTTATGTATAAGATACATTACTTTAAAATAACTGCAACTGAGTTTTCCACAGTTATACACAGGTGGTTAGTAGCCTGCGTCAATTAAGTCCTGGATGCTTCTTATTATGTGGTACTTACCTCCATTTCTTTCTAGCCTCTTTTGAAACAGCTTTTGGTCAGCAGACTGTCTCCCCTTAGGGGTTTTAATCTCAAAACCAGTAAATGTGCCTTTGACCACAGCCAATATGTCAGGCACGCCCTTTAGTCCGTTATGGGCTCGGTAGCCGTTCATCTTCGGGTCGTAGATAGCCAGGTTATTCTGTCTCCATGCAAAATAACCTTTGTCTTTTAGATACTTTAGTACCTCTGTTTGGATTTTACCTTCAGGTGTTGCCATACCTTCATCATACCACGCTACTGCTTCTTTCTGTAACGCTTTTGGGGGATAAAGGTCCTACCTGACTGTTCAGCCTTAAATTGTTTCATTTCTTCTGGCGAAAGTATTATCCAGCTCATGTCTATCTCAGGAAAAGGCATGTCATACTCATATCTAGGATAATTGTCATTCAGCCATTTAATGTGAGAGCCTGGGCCTTTGGGTTTCTTTACTGGGGTCTTGGTGTAGTATATCTCTTCTCCCCTGGTTGTCTGTTTAATCCGTTTATCTTTATGAACCAAAGCCATGGCCTCATCAAACTGGTGCATCTCTATGTTTAACTCCTTAGCCCTAGCTTCTAGAGCACTGTAGGTGTTAGATTTTCTTAGCAGGCCGGTAACTATCCTGTCTGCTATTTCCTTATTTGTGGCCATATCCCTACCTCTCAATGCTGGGAGGTAGAGTATGGATACAATAATTACTTATTATCGTTACTTACGATCGTTTAGATAGCGACTTGTTTAGCGTGTTCTTCTTCTGTTAATTCCTCGCCGTTTAACCACCATCTCTTACCGCCATTCGCCAACTCAATAGCTGGGCCGTCCTCACGGTGTAGCCTGCCGTTTAGGTACCAGACCTTATCGCCATCTGCATACTCAACAGCTGGGCCGTCCTCACGGTGTAGCTCGCCTTTTAGGTACCACTCCTTATCGCCATTCGCCAACTCAACAGCTGGGCCGTCCTCACGGTGTAGCTCGCCGTTTAAGTACCACTCCTTATCGCCAGTCGCCCCCTCAACTACTTCTGGTTTATTGTTATCTTTTTTCATATTGTTTAGCTTGTTCTTTTAGCATGTTCTTCTTCTGTTAATTCCTCGCCGTTTAACCACCACTCCTTACCGCCACTCGCCAACTCAATAGCTGGGCCTTCCTCACGTTGTAGTTCGCCGTTTAACCACCAACTCTTATGGCCATCTGCCCACTCAATAGCTGGGCCGTCCTCGCGGTGTGCATAGCCGTTTAAGTACCACTCCTTACCGCCATCCGCAAACTCAACAGCTGGGCCGTCCTCGCGGTGTGGATAGCCGTTTAACCACCATCTCTTACCGCCATCCGCATACTCAATAGCTGGGCCGTCCTCACGGTGTCTCCTGCCGTTTAACCACCACTCTTTACTACCATCTGCATACTCAACAGCTGGGCCGTCCTCACGGTGTAGCTTGCCGTTTAGGTACCAACTCTTACTGCCATGCGCCAACTCAACAGCTGGGCCGTCCTCACGGTGTCGCTCGCCGTTTAGGTACCAGACCTTACGGCCACCCGGCCACTCAACTACTTTTGGCTGTTTGCGGAAAAGTTTTGCGTTAAGAAATTTCATATTGTCTAGCTTGTTCTTTTAGCATGTTCTCCTTCTGTTAATTCCTCGCCGTTTAACCACCACTGCTTAGTGCCACTCGCCCTCTCAATAGCTGGGCCGTCCTCACGGTGTAGCTCGTCGTTTAGGTACCAACTCTTACTGCCATCCGCCCCCTCATTAGCTGGGCCGTCCTCACGGTGTCGCTTGCCGTTTAAGTACCAACTCTTATAGCCATCCGCATACTCAATAGCTGGGCCGTCCTCACGGTGTAGCTTGCCGTTTAACCACCACTGCTTATCGCCATTCGCATACTCAACAGCTGGGCCGTCCTCACGGTGTAGCTTGCCGTTTAACCACCACTGCTTATCGCCATTCGCATACTCAACAGCTGGGCCGTCCTCACGGTGTAGCTTGTCGTTTAGGCACCAATCCTTAGTGCCACTCGCCCACTCAATAGCTGGGCCGTCCTTACGGTGTCGCTTGCCGTTTAGGTACCACTCCTTAGTGCCACTCGCCCACTCAACA
>Ga0080013_1006177_pt1 | contig 10778 bp, 11 predicted proteins | sample ETNvirenome_6_85_FD_69236 | JGI IMG/M metagenome (GOLD analysis project Ga0080013, IMG submission 69236) | Marine viral communities from the Pacific Ocean - ETNP_6_85 (SPADES assembly) (version 2) | ecosystem: Environmental > Aquatic > Marine > Oceanic | place: Pacific Ocean | collected 2013-06-19
GTTTAGGGGGTAATGAATAACCAACCAATCAAAAAAAAGGAAAAACAGATGGTTAAAAAAACGGTCAAAAAAGCCGAAAAAAAGGCAAAATCCTCAAAGGTAACTTTGAAGAGTTTGCAGAATGCAAATCCTGTAATGGTTACGGGTGAATTGGTTAAAAAAGCCATTTCATATCTAATCAATAATGAAGGAACGGCTTTCACAAGTTACGAACTTCATTCAATTGTCGGTGGTAACTCATCAAAGGCGGTGAGGGATGGATTTAGGTCTTTAGGGCTAAAAAAGGCAAACATCCCCACCAATCAAGGCGTAATTGAATATGAGAAGACATACGCTCTGGTAATGGGTAAACAAGGTGCAAGGGTAACCTACAAGGCGGTTAAACTTGGATAAGAAAAATACTCTGGATTCCCTGAAGTTAGAACAAATGAAAACATTTGAAATAACTTTGGAAATGATGGAAAATAGTTCACCGTTTTCAAATGTGAAGGCGAAAACTATTGATAATAAAATCCAACCCGAAACAGAAACGCAATTTTCGGAAGCAGTTTTGGAACGTACTGAAATCCAAAATTCCAAAATGAATAAAATAACTTCCAAAATGGAAGGCGTTTTACAGGAAATGATTTCGGAAGGTGTAAGAATGGAAAACGTACTTTCATTTTTACTCTTGGAGATCGACTGGCGGATTTTGTTAAATGAGAATCCCGACGATGAACCCCGACAAAATCAATGGATACAAGTGCGGAGGGGGATATTACATCTTATGAAATAAACTAACCCTAAATCCTATATACAAGGTGAAACCCCCTATAAATTTTATAGGGGGTTTTTTTATACCCTATTCAATAGGGTATTAAACTATATAACAGAATCAATTTTAAGCCACCTAATCAAGCGATGACAGGCATATTATATCATAAGGGAGTAACTACCCACAAAATTTGCAAACTCGGTTTGCCTTCCCACTTATTAAATATTGACCATTGTGGAAAAGTAAGGTTTTATTGTGTTCGATTTATGCAGTATATTTTACCACATTTTCTCTAAAATAAGATCTTTTCAAACTCTTAAAAAATCATCTTATGGTCTTAAATAACCTGTATATCTGTAATACATATCTGTATTATTCTCTGATAAATCTGATATTTTCTGATTCTAACAGGTAAAATGCCCTCTCTGTAGGAATATTCTGATCTTTTTAACTGTTGAAATCCGCCGCTGGAGGGTTCTTTGTGAAAAAAATCTCTAGAAATTTGAGAAAGTTGTGAGGATGTTCGATTTATTTAAGATTATATTAGTCCCATTATTGTTATGAAGTACGCTGGAATCTTATACTGCTATAATTCAACTTACTTACTATGCAAGCGTAGGAAGGATGTTTCGTTAGGGGGCTTTTGGTCCGTTCCGGGTGGTCAAGTTGAATCAGGGGAGACAGAACCGGAAGCTGCTATAAGGGAATTCTTCGAAGAAACTCAGTTATCGCTCAATATATTCAAGTTAGATCTAGTTGATATTTTTCCAGCTAGAAATGCTGCTTCGCAAGTTATTGGTTCTTTTTATTTATATCAGTATCAAGGGGGCGAACGGTATGAACCCATATTAGATTATGAGCATATTGATTGGGGTTACTTTTCTCGTAAAAAGATTCCTATGCCTATTAGTTCATCTCTAGTCAAAGCAATTAAGGAAATAATGTGAATCAGAAATTCGGAGACTTGTTTGCGAAGCTTCTTGTTCTATTTGCAATTTGGACTGCAATTGCATTTATATTTGAAATAGGGTACTAGTTATGTTTAATTCTCAGATTAATGATGCTATCGAAATTGTATTAATCATATTGGCTATTATTTATTGGATTTATCTGATTCGCCGAATTCGACGCTAAAAATCCTTTCCTATCACTTGTTATCCTCTATATATTTATCCCAAACATTCAAGTGTCTGAGCGCAAGAATGACACCCAGTTAGAGTAGAAATTAAAGGACCAGACTAAGTGGCTGCAGCACAATACAATATCACAATTGAACAAGGGGTAACCTTCGAAATAGAATTTACTCTGAAAACTGCATCAAATACTGCCCTTAATATTACGGGCTATGATTTTCAGGGGGAAATCCGAAATTCCACCGATAATTATGAAACTGTGGTTGGTACTTTTGCTTTTACTATTACTAATGCTAGCGGGGGAATTGTAAAAATGACAATGGCTCCTTCTGCTACAGCGGCAATTCCAGCTCTACCTACTTTAAAGTGGGATTTATTAGCTAAGGATAGCTTAGACAAGGTTTATAGATATTTAACGGGTAATGTTGCGGTTGTTGATACAATAACCGACACAACTTTTGCATAAGGATTTATTATGGCAAATAATGTAACTATTCAAATTCAACCCCCAACCGAAGTCAATATTGATACTTCTACCGATAGTACCTCAGTTACGGCATCGGCTAACATAGTTACTCTAACAGGTGGAACGGATGCAACATTACTTAATTATGCGGGGGGAGAAGGATTACCTGCTTCAACAGTTGAGGCAGCTTTGGATGCATTGGCCGAAAGGTCATTCGTCCAGGCTGCAGCGCCTACTGCTGGGGTAAGTGAAGGTGATACATGGTACGATACTGATGATGATATCATGTATGTAAGGCGCGAAGATCAATGGAAACGAATTATCACCGAAGTGGGAACACTAGACGGTGGTGAATATAGCTAGGAGATAATAAATGGCTAATACAATTCAAATTAAACGAAGTGCTTTCAACGGCACGTCGGCTCCTACTGTTCTGACTGCTGGTGAATTTGCCTTTTTACAGGGTGGAACACCCCGTAGAGTTTATATAGGTAGACAGACTGATGTAGGCGGCACCGTTGAAGTATTTCATCTCCCTACTCTGGAGGATTTGACAGCAGGTGATGGTTTAGCCGTTACTGCGGCTGCCAGTTCCTCAGTTAGGGAAAGAACTCTTTCAGTTAATGTGGATGATGATACTATTGAAATTAATTCGGATACGCTCCGGCTTAAAGCTGATGGTATTGATGATACTCATATTGACTGGGGAACGGGTTCAGGACAAGTAAGTACAGCGGATGTTCCCGAACAAACTAATCTTTACTACACTGATGAAAGGGTTGATGATAGAATCAATGGCCTATTTGTTGAAGGTGAAGGTATTGATTATACTTATGATGATGGAAACAATACTTATACTATTGCTGGGGAAGATGCCTCAGTAACTAATAAGGGTATTGCTTCATTTTTAGCAGCGGACTTTGATGTAGCTTCAGGGGCAGTTTCCCTTGAAGATACCGTTGTTAAAACAATTACAACTGATTCAGGTGCTTTAACTCCATCTACACACTCGCTCAGTGTTTTAGGTGGTGAGGGTATGAATGTTACCCATTCAAGCACAACAGTAACTGTAGCTGGTGAAGATGCTTCTGATTCTAACAAGGGTGTTGCTAAATTCTTGGCAGCAGACTTTGATAATTCATCTGGAGAAATATCTCTTGAAGATAGTGTCTTAAAAGCAATTACTACCGATACAGGGGCAATAACTATGGCATCTCATGCTATATCAGTCCTTGGCGGTGAGGGAATGGATGTTACTCATTCGGGTACAGCTATAACCGTTGCTGGGGAAGATGCTAGTACTTCAAACAAGGGTGTTGCTTCTTTTGCATCAGCAGACTTTGATGTTTCAAGCGGCGCAGTATCAATTAACAGTCTTTCTAATTCTCAATTAGACAATAGTACAATTACCGTCGGTGATTCAACTATTGCTCTTGGCGGGTCCGATACTACTCTAACGGGATTGACTGATATTGATATGGTTGCTGGAGATGTTACTATCTTAGATACAATCGGTGCTAATACCTTAACTATTGGAGCTTCAGGCGGTACAGTTAATATTGCTGGAAATCTTACAGTTTCCGGGGCAGCTTCTACGATTGAATCAACCACTATAGTTGTTGAAGATCCTTTACTTAAATTGTCTAAGGATTCAACTACTGATACTGCTGATATTGGTTTTTATGGTAGATACTCAGATGATGCTGGAACTACTATTAAATATAAGGGTATTTTTTCTGATGTAGATAATACCGATACCTGGACATTTTTTAGACAGACTGAAGCTGAACCTACTACTACAGTTAATACTGGCGGAACGAACTATGCACTAGCGGGCATTAAATGCTATAGTGTTGATGCTGCTATAATTGATGGAGGAGCCTTTTAATGGCTAATGTTCTTAAAATAAAAAGAAGAACCTCTGATACTACTGCTCCAGTTGCTAATGATTTAGTGGCTGGCGAGCTAGCTATCAATACAGTTAGTAAAAAGCTGTATTTTAAAGATAGCAGTAATGCTGTTCAGGAGATCAAGGATAATACTTCAGCTCAGGCCGAGGCCCAAGCCGATGCTACCGCACTTGCTATAGCATTAGGTTAAAATAAATGGCCAATACGTTTAAGCTAAAAACCAAAACTGGTATTGGAACAACTCCCACTACCGTTTATACAGCAAGTACTGGTAGTTTAAGCGCCACTATCGTTGTTGGATTAGTATGTTCTAATATTACTGCTTCGGCAGTTGATACAGACGTTCAAATTGAAAATGATGATGGTGACAATATTTATATTGTAAAGGATGCTCCCATTCCTGCTAAGGGTTCTCTTGAAGCCTTGGGTGGGGGCAAGATAGTATTAGAGGCTAATGATCTAGTAAAGGTTACTTCAAGTGCTGCAAGTTCAGTTGATGTGGCTTTATCTATAATGGAAATTACAACATAGGAGAAGTAATACATGGCATATATTGGTAAAGCTCCCTCAGCGGAAGCTGTTGAAGTTACCACTTCTTCAATTACCGATCTTACTATTACCAGCTCAGACTTAGGTAATAGTATTGTTACTTCAGCAAAGATATCCGATGGCGCAATTGTCAACGCTGATATCAATGCATCCGCGGCTATTGCTACTACTAAATTAACGGGAGCCTTAACTTCAGTACCTTCCCACGGATTAGCTACTTCTGCTACTACGGATACTACTGTTGCGGATAATATAACTTCAGGAACATTAGCTGCTGCTAGGATAGATAATAATTCTCTTCCTAATGCAAAGGTAATCGGATTAGCTACTTCAGCTACTACTGATACAACTAATGCTTCTAATATATCCTCGGGAACATTAGCTGCTGCTAGGGTTGCAACACTTAATCAGAATACTACAGGTAGTGCAGCTACATTAACCACTGCTAGAACTATTGGGGGGGTATCATTTGATGGTAGTGCTAATATTGCAGTTACATTAGCTGCAACAGCCACAGCTTTAGAAACAGCGAGAACTATACATGGTGTATCATTTGATGGTTCAGCAAATATAGATTTAACTGAAGTAGTTCAAGATACAGTTGGTGGAATGTTTACAGGTAACACTGAAACAAATATTGCTGCAACATATGAAGATTCAGACGGCACAATAGATTTAGTAATAGGAACTCTTAATCAAAATACAACGGGAAATGCTGCTACAGTAACTACAAATGCTAATTTAACTGGGGATGTTACCTCAGTGGGCAATGCAACAGCTATAGCATCTGATGTGATTGTTAATGCAGATGTAAAATCTGATGCTGCTATTGCTTATTCTAAATTGGGCACTATTCCAACTTGGAATCAAAGTACTACAGGTAGTGCTGCAACTCTAACAACACCCAGAGCTATTAATGGAGTTAATTTTGATGGATCAGCTGCAATTACCGTAACAGCCGCGGCAGGAACTTTATCGGGAGCTACATTAACAAGCGGAGTTACCGCATCTTCATTAACCTCGGTAGGGACACTTACTAGTTTAGCGGTTACAGGTAATTTGGGAGTTGGTACTGCTTCTCCTTCTTGTGCTAGTGATCATATAGCAAAATTTATAGAAGTTTCAGATAATACTTCGGCGGGCATTGTTTTAGATGATGCAAATATAGCTAATGGGGAATTTTCAATTTATTCAATGGGGGCTAGTCTATATATTGCTAATGAAGGGGCTACTAAATTAACTATGCTTGCTTCCGGCAATTCTACATTTGCTGGTACTCTTGCAGCTAGCAATTTATCGGGCACAAATACAGGAGACCAAACTCTTCCCACAAGAGATTCATTAGGAATAGATACGGATGATGCTGTTACCTTTGCATCAGTTAATACTGGTCAAGGTGCTTACGACCTTTATGATATGGACCAGAATGTAAAAACAGATTCTGATGTAACTTTTAATGATTTAATAGTGAGCGGGGATCTTACGGTATCTGGGGATACTACTACTGTTAATACTGAAGAAATTTTATTAGCTGACAATACTATTATATTAAACTCTAATCTGGGTGGAAGTACTGCTCCATCTGAAAATGCGGGTATTGAAATTGAAAGAGGAAATGCTAACAATGTATCCTGGTTGTGGGATGAAACAAATGATAGATGGACAGCTGGTTCTAATAATATTGTGGGAGGCTCTTTTATAGGAAACGTAACTGGTAATGTTACTGGGAATGTAACTGGGGATGTTACGGGAGATCTGACTGGTGCTGTTACTGGGAATGTTACTGGGAATGTTACTGGTAATATAATAGGTAAGGATTCTACAGGTAATAATGAAAATATTATAGCTAATTCAATATATGTATCACCTACACCAACCACAGAAGCCTTAACATTAGAAAATACGGTTGATACCACTGCTTATAAAATTGTTATTAATGAAGTAACTGATATTGATTTTACTGGTGGTTCTGATGTCAATAGTACAGCAACAGCATTAGAAACTGCGACTAACGCAGTTACTAGTACTACTGGTATAACTGCTAATGCTGATAATGCTGTTGTTACATTAACCAAAGCTGATGGAACAAATATAGTATATAATGCTGATAGTAATACATATGGTATATTAAATGGTATTACTGATGAGTCTGTCCAAACTATAACCAATGGAACTGTATCATCACATACAAATGCAGTATATATAGGTGATGTTACTGGAGATCTGACTGGTGCTGTTACTGGGAATGTTACTGGGAATGTTACTGGTAATGTTACTGGTAATACAAGTGGAAGCTCTGGAAGCACAACAGGTAATGCAGCTACAGCAACAGCATTAGCCAATGCGAGAACAATAGGTGGAACATCTTTTGATGGTACTGCAAATATCGCAGTAGGATTAGCAGCTACTGCCACTACGCTAGCAACAGCAAGAGCTATTAATGGGGTAGACTTTGATGGTTCAGCAGCAATTACAGTAACGGCAGCTGCGGGTACATTATCAGGTACAGAACTTAAAAGCACAGTAGTCACAAGTTCACTTACTTCAGTAGGTACTCTTACTGCTCTTACTGGTGGCACAGGGGACTTTAACTGGGATAGTAATACTTTAGTAGTTGATTCATCTGAATCACGAGTCGGTATTGGGACAGCGAGTCCAGAGTCAGCTTTACACGTAGTTGGAACTATTGAACCTACCCCCACCATTGGTGGTGTTCATATAGGAACATCTGATGCTGGTGGTAGCAATTACCACGCTATGCTTCAGTTGGCAGCAAATAATGGTGCGGCATATATAGACTTTTCTAATATTCCAGAAGATGTTGATTTCAGAATAATAGAAACATCTGATGGGGCATCTCTTAATATTATTGCTGGAACAACAGCAACTGATGGGATTTCAGTTAAGTCTGACGGCAATGTCGGAATTGGAACTACTCCTGATTCTGATTGTAAATTGGATGTTGCTGGTGGTGATATAGGTGTAAATGCTAATCACCAAATAAAATTTTCTACTGCTGGTGATGTTGCTTGGGGAATGGGTGCAATGCATGCTGCGAATGGGCCATTTTCAAGTATTCCATTTTCAGATTATGTTATGGGGGTTTGGGGCAATGGGCCATCTTCTCATCCCACAAGAGGTTTCTTTGTAGGGAATGCAGCCGAAGAAAGTGTTGCAATGACTGTTCTGTTTTACTCAGGAAATGTCGGCATCGGGACAACGGCTCCTAGTTACCCTCTTGAAGCAAATGGTATGATTGTTTCTAAATCATCAGCAGTCAATGAAGCCTCCTGTTCGTCTCAAAATAGTGATGGTGATACTCTTTATTTAGGAATGTATCAAAGAAGCAATGCAGGAAATATTTTTGGAATGGCTAAAAATGGTCTGTGTCAGGTATTAGGTGTTGCGAATGTAGGAATGATAGTCGGTACTCATACTAACACTCCTTTATATTTAGGGGTAAATAACACTGTTGAAATGACAATAGCAACAAACGGGGTTATATCTGGAGATTTTAACGATACTTCTGATGAATCAAAAAAAGAAAATATCAAAACATTAACATCTGGATTAACAGGGATAAACGCTCTTAATCCTGTTACATTTGATTGGAAAGAAGAATACGTTTTATACGATGAACTCGATGAGCTCCCAGAAGGTAAAAATCTTGGTGATATAAAACGAGTAATCACTAGAAAAGGTCAAAGGTCGGGTTTTATTGCTCAGGAAGTAGAAACTATAGAATCACTTGCAAATAATGTAGTTGGCGAAGATGGTTCAAAAGCGATAAATACATCAGGTCTACTTGCTCATGCTGTAAAAGCAATCCAAGAACTCTCAGCTAAAGTAGAAGCACTGGAGAACGCATAATGGCTCTAACAAAAATCAAACTTGATTCAATGGTCACAGGCACTTTGCCTGATGCTAATATCCCTGATGATATTACAATAACTGGTTTAAGCGGGACAAACTCAGGCGACCAGACAACTGGTATTAGTGATGGAAATATACTTGAATGCAATGCCAATGTAGCAGATAATGATTTCCTTAGAATTGATGGGACTGAGGTTGAAGGAAGAACTGCTTCTGAGGTATTAAGCGATATTGGGGCACAGGCTTCTGGTAGTTATATCACAGGCTCGGGCTCTCTATCCGCACAAGACTTAACAGATATAGGGAATTTGTCAAATACAAACTCAGGCGACCAAACATTGCCTACTGATTTTGTTTCAGCGACAAGTGGTGGAACATTTGGTGGTGCAGTTACAATGGGTAGTCTTACTTCAACAGGTATAGATGACAACGCTGACCAAACTGTACTTACACTTGGAAGTGATGAATCAGCCACATTTGCTGGTGATGTATCAATAGAAACTACTGGTGGCAATCTATTGAATCTTGAAACATATAGCATTACTGAGGGCACAAATTCAATAATGGCTTTTAGAAAAAGTGGAAATGGAACAGTAGGTAACATGACTACTCCAACAGTGTCTGGAGAAACATTAGGTACTATTGAATTTCGTGGGGTTGGCACAGGTGCAAGTTTTGCTATAGGGGCTTCAATACAAGGAATACAAGATGATGATGGTGGTCAATATCGTGTACCAGTTGGTTTAGTTTTTACTACTGGTAATACAACAGACACATATACTGCATTAACTCTTGATTCATCCCAAAACGCTACATTTGCTGGTGATGTTGCAGTTGGTGGAGTTAACACAGTTGGAGATAATGTAAGTGCTTTAGTTGTAAATGATAATTCTTCAGGCTCCACGATTGGAGATTCAGTTGTTTTAACTGTTGTAGGACAAAATTCATCAGCGGGAGATTGCCAAGAAATAGGGTTTGTAGGTTGGACAGGAGAAGGCTATAAACCTTGGGCAACGATTGGGTCAAGGATTGAAGATAATGACAGTTATAAAAAATCAGCATTAACATTTTGCACAAGAGGTGCTACTACAAATACTACACCAACTGAAGCATTACGGCTTAATTCTGACCAATCAGCCACATTTGCTGGGCAAGTAACCGCTACTGGTATAAAATTTGATGCAAATGGTGAAGTTCTTGGTGATTATGAGGAAGGGACTTTTACGCCTGTTTTTGCAGGGACTGGAGATACTGCTGGGGATAGTGCTACAACTCAAAGTTTGACGGCTCATTACATCAAAATCGGTGCTCTTGTATATTGGAGTTTCGGGATTACTTGGACTGATAAGGGAGATTGGACTGGTAATGTTAAAGTTACGGGTTTTCCTTTCACTTGTGGTAGTGCTGGTTATCCTTCGGGTTCAATTGGATATTTAGGCGGTGGAGGTGATATTGATATGACTGGATTTGAATGGTTTGTGCCAAGACCCCAACCAAGCAATACATATTTGGCTTTAATAAAACATCAGAATGGTGGAGCAAGTCAGGATGTGACGTTGGATAATGTGACACTCCCCATTTTTATTATAGCAAGTGGGACATATCATACTTAGGAGAATAAAATGTTAAAAAAATTAATAATAATATTAATGTATAATTCTTAATTGGATAATTAAGTGGAACGAATAACAATAAGGAGTCAAATATGGCACTTTCTAAAGAAGTAAAATACGACAAGATTGAAGTTGTCGGTGATATGAAAGCGGTACAATGCCGTCAGGCAACAATCGTGAGTGAAGATGGTGTAGAACTTTCAAGAAGTTTTCATCGCCACGTATTACATCCAGATTCAGATATTTCAGGCGAACCACAAGAGGTTCAGGATGTCTGTAATGCAGTTTGGACAGATGAAGTGAAAGAAGCTTGGGCTGAAAAGCAAGCGGAAAGTCCGTATGAATAACCTACAAAACTACAATACTACGCAAGTGAGTAGTATACTACGCAATGCTTAAAGCAATAGGATACTTCGCCATTGGTCTATTCGCAGGGCTAACAGTCGCTGAATTGATGAAGGATGCAAAGCCCGTAGAAAA
>Ga0080013_1006180_pt1 | contig 10775 bp, 14 predicted proteins | sample ETNvirenome_6_85_FD_69236 | JGI IMG/M metagenome (GOLD analysis project Ga0080013, IMG submission 69236) | Marine viral communities from the Pacific Ocean - ETNP_6_85 (SPADES assembly) (version 2) | ecosystem: Environmental > Aquatic > Marine > Oceanic | place: Pacific Ocean | collected 2013-06-19
GTGCCGTTTCCTTTTTTTCAGTGTGATCTTATGTCCACGACCGAACCGGTTCGGATAACGCGAGGTTTCCATGGCTGCTAAGACAACGAAGACTCGAGCGACAACGCGACGCGGAGCGCAACGAAACGCGCAGAAGCAGAAGCAGCAGGACATCTCGAACGAGACCGGGCGCGCATGGAAGCGGCTTCGGTTGCGCTACACGAAGCGGGTCCGCGAGACGGTCGACGCAATCGAGCGCGACGGAAGCGTCTCGTTCCGCGACCTGATCGCGCTCGAGCTCGCGGAGCTGCTCAGTCTCCAGGAGATGTTCGCGAGCTTCGACGACCCGGGCGACCGCGTCATCGAGCGGATCCAATCGTTGATGTTGCAGTCGCGGAAGAACCTTCGGAGCTTGGTCGAATCGCTCGGAGACGGAGGCGGAGTCTCGGCGCAACCCGTGAGGGTTCCCGAAGGTCTGCGGATCCTTCCGCGGCCGGACGAAGGCGACGACCTTCTAGGCTAGCGGTTCATGCGTCGAGACTGGCGACGGATCCAATCGTCGGAATGACTCCCGGCTCCGTGAACACGCCCGACGACATAAGGGGCTTGCGTCTCGAAGAGGAAGGCGACAGCCGCGTAGCGGAGCGCGTCGATCCCGTGATCTGTCCGATTGTCTTTTTGCGGGCGGTCGCTGGTCGCGCCGCTTGCGAGCTTCGCCCATCGATAACCCTCGAAGCAGCGGACGATTCCTCGGGGCGGAGCGTTCTTCGCGAGATGGTCCGCGATGTAAAGACGAGGCGGAGCGTCGACAGGCTCGAGAGCGGCTTCGATGATCTGAAGACCCGTCCGGATGTCCTGGTCCTTGCGGGTTTGCATCGTGTGAACCCGCGACGACGGGAGAGCTCCGCGAAGCCATTGGTTCTCAGACTTGATCGCTCGGTCCGCTGCGATGTCTGTCGGAGGTCGACCGAGCCGCTTGACCTTCTGAAGAATGAAGTCGCGAAGGTGGTCTCGAGGGACGTTGTCCTCGCAGAACTCGTCGAAGATGACTTGAGCTCCGTCGGGCGTGCGTTGCATGAACAGAACGGACGGATGCGAATGTCCCCAATCGACCGCCATCGTGTAAGCGGAGACGGTCGGGTCGTATCGCCAGGGGCGCAGATGGATCGACCTGTCGAACATGGGGAAGACCGCGCCTTCTGGCCGGAGGATCTTCGCCTCGACCTCCTGCTCCCATTGTCGTTTGGAATACCCCGCTCGGAGGCTTTGAAGGTAACCGGGCGGTAGATGATGGTTCGCCGCTGTCGGAGCTCGACCAACCCACCATTGACGCTTGACCCTCGACGCCTCGTCGGGCGGGAGACCGTCGGCGAAGGTGCGCCGCTCGAGGAACTTCCCGACGACGCCTCCCATCCCTCGCGGGGTTGTCGTGACGTGCATTTGTAGATACGGCGCCGACGTGTCGCGGATACGTCCGAGCAGAGTGTCGAAGACGTATCCAGGTCGACGCATCGCTTCGCTCTCGTCGATGTGGACGAACGAGAACGAGAAGCCACGTAGGGAATCGATGCGATCTGCACTCCTTACGAATAAACGACCTCCGGACACACCCTCGAAGGTCGCGGTTGAGTGTTTCCAGCGTCGAAAGATGGGATATCCGTTCGCCGCCATCGCGTCGCCGAAGTGTCTTATAGCGGGCGCGACGGAGTGAATACACTGGTCGAAAGTCGGGGCGACGACCGCGGCCGACGCGCCTCGACCTATCTCCGCGACGATGAACAACATCACGGTCTCGGCTGCGGCGAAGTAGGTCTTGCCAGCGCCGATACCTCCGAGGAGCATCTTCGCCGTGATCTCTCCGCGCTCGCTGACTCCGGCGAGATGCGCTCGGATCTGATGAGGGAGCGGATCGTATCCGGAGACCGCGCAGAAGAAGCGCAGAAGCGCGGCTCGGTCCCTGCTCTCTCCGAGCTCGCGCCGGAGGTCTTCCCACGGCTTTACAGTGATGTCGTCCATGAATCCCCCGAACCTTATGCTATAACTTCTCCAGGTGATAAACCTTCGGCATCGAGAGAGGTAGCGAATGGCTGTCCCTTCAGGTCTCCAGACTGGTCCACAGATAACCGACGACGCAGGCGTCCCGGGCGGGTCGGATTGGCGAAAGAATTCGGAAATCCTCTTCAAGATGTATTCGCGATCGACCAAGGATCATCGCGACCAACAAAAGAAGATGTATCCGACGAACTACCAGAATCACGTCGCGAGAACGGTCCCTTGGGTCTGGAGGGTGGCTCGCGAGCTCGGAGGGTCGCTCTATCTCCGCGACCCGTCGCGGGACTTCACGTTTAAGCGTTCGGAGGGAGGAGGCGTCGCAGGTGAGCCGCTTCCCGACGCGACCTTCGCTCTCCTCGATCGGATCTACAAAGGCGCCGACGTCAACGCATGGTTGAAGCACTCGCACGAGCTGACCATCGCGACCGGCAACGCCGCGATCTTCGTCCTCCCGCTTCCGTCGGTCAAAGGTATCCGACTGGTCTGTCCGCCGATCCATAACGTCGACGTGGCTCTCGACGACCCGTTCTCGACCAGCGAGCTCGACGTGTCGGCGGCATGGTTCCGGATCCCGCTAGGCCGGGACCCAATCAGCAACATCACGACGTTTGGCGTCGCGGAGATCACGAGGGAGTCGGCGACCTGGGTCGACGGTCCGCTCGAGGGTCGCGGGCTCTTCATGGAAGACGGGTCGAACCCAATCGGAGAGGTCCCGTTGATTCAACTCCGGAGGTCTCCGGCGCAACCCGGCCGATGGTTCTCCGCGGAGCCTCTCGACCTGCTCGACGCGCAACGTGCATTGAATCACGACTATACCGACCTCGGAACGATCTCGAGGCTCCAGGGCTTCGCGCAAGGCTTCATCAAGGGGATGGATCACGAGAGCGTGGCGAACCTGCAAGGTCTCGGTCCGAATAGCTTCGTGGGCTTATGGGAGGAGGCGGAACTAGGCTTCGCGTCTCCGTCGCCAGACCTGAAGGGATATCTCGACCAGGTCGAGTCCTACGTGAAGACGGTTACGAGCGTGAACAGCCTCAACCCGTCGTCGCTTATGAACAAGTCCGCGGGGGCGACCGCTCTGTCGAAGCTAGTCGAGCTCCAGGACAGAGAGGCGGAACGCGCTCGGAACGAATCACAGTTCCGCCGAGCTGAACAACGCCTTCTGCGCTTGACCGGGAAATGGCTAAACCATCTCCGCGGTCAAGAGGACTTGATCCCCCCGGCTAACGTTCGTGTGACATACCGTTTCAGCGAGCCACCCACGGACCCGCTTCATAGTGCGCAGAGCAGCGCTCTCCGCATAGAATTGGGGCTCTCGAGCGCGCCTCGCGAGCTGATGAAACAAGAGGGATTGACCTTCGACGAGGCGAGGCGTCGCGTCGAGAACAACCTCGCGGACACGCGAGCACTCACGCCGACCGCGCCGGAGCCTTCGTCGTGATCATGCCTGCGATTGAGTTGGAATGGACGGCGCAGAGCAACATCCGAACGGAAGCGATCCAATTGGCGCGACCCATCCTCGAGGCGGCTGCGCTGCAAGCCATAAAGACCCGCGATCGTATAGGGAAGACAGGGAGAGGGGGATCCGGAGTAAGGTTCCGGCCATACGCTAAAAGTTCGAGGAAGACTCGAGCGCGTCTCGGTCTACAGACGCGATATAAAGACTTCAAGCGCACGGGGACATTCTGGCGAAGCATGAAAGCGAAGCTCCAGTCCCCGACGAAGGCGGCCGTCGTCTTCACTGGTCGCGCCGCGCAAGGCAAAAAGAAGACGAAGAAGGGGAAGGTCGTCCGCGTCACAAACGCGGCGCTGGCCCGAATAGTCAACGCAAAAGAGGCGGAGTCGCTCTTCGAGCCGACGGACATGGAAGTGACGGTGTTATCCCAGTACCTCGCCGGACGCTTGACACTTGAGATATTCACGGCGCAAAGTCTCGAAGAAACCGCCTTCCAGATCGCGAGACAAGCACGATCCGCGAAGCGAAGGGCAGATAAGGCGCTGCGGGAATTGAGGGGGGGAGCATGACCGAGAAGAAGAAGAAGACGAAGAAGAAGGCGGAGCTCCCCGCGAACGCAGACCGCGACTTCGGTCCGGTCGTGATGCGTCTCCGTGTCGAGGACGAAGCGAAGGCGACCAGTCTCGTCGAGGCGGGTGCGCGTTGCGTTCGTCAAGACCTGGACGGATACCATCTCGAGCTCGACGACGAAGCTCGGAAAGCCTGCGGGGTTTAGGATGCCGGTCAAGAAGAAGGCGAAGAAGACTCCGGCGAAGCCGAAGGCGGCGACCATCCCTCCGAACCCTACCCGGGTCTATGGCGCGACGGTCTTCTCGGTCGTGACCGATGACCGCTCGAAGGTCGCCGACCTCGTCGGCTCTCACGGGTTCCGCGTCTCCGGCGAAGACGCCGACGGGTTCCATCTATACGCGGACGCTATCGCCTATGCGTCCTACAAGGCCTGACCATGGCGACCGATACACCAGCCGCACCGGTTGAAGCCGCGACCGCGGAAGATACCGCGCAAGCCGTCGAGGCGCAGAAGCAAGCCGCGATCGTCGATGCGCTCCGGACAGCCGAAGAGCAATCCGCGAAGGACAAGGCGCAAGCCGCGAGACGCGAGGTCGAGCAAGCTCGGCAAGCTCGCGAGCGCGCCATCGCCGAGCAGGCGCAAGCCAAGCCCGAAGCGGTCACGTCGCAGACTCGCGGAGTGATGACCGAAGCAGCGGAGCTCCGCGCGCAAGCCGAAGCGGAGCGCGACCGGTTGCAAGCGCTCGGTAACGAGTACGACCTCCGGCTTCGCCGCGAACGCGAGCGAGACCGGATCTCCGCGCTTCGCGGGATGGGCGCGGTCGGCTCGCTCACAGACGAGCAATTGCTCGCAATCACACCCGACGTCGATCCGCACGCACCAGGCGGGAAGGCTCAACTCGACGACTGGCGCGAAAAGAACGCGGGTCTGTTCATTGTCGAGGAAGGTCCTCGCATACCAACGCCGGCGGAGATGATTGGACACTTGACCGTCAAGCGGTCGGCGTCGGGTCTATATGACGAGGCCTATCTCGCGAAGCTTCTGAAAGACAACCTAGGGGGCCCGTGATGGCAGGGAAGAAGAAGACGACGATCGACGCAGCGTCGAGAGGACAGGCGACGCCGAGCGGCGAGGCTTTCGACTTCGAGGCGGCTCGAGCGAAGAGCGTCCTCGCGTCCAGCCGGATGATCGAGCTCGTCGAGACGTCCGAGCGAATGTCGATCGGCTCCTGGTATTTCCCGAACGGGTGGCCGGACGACCGGCTGAAAAAATGGCATTTCGTCCGATGCGGACTGGCTCGCGCCGACGCCGCTCTCGCTCTCGCTTCGCGCCTTCGTCAGTTCGGCTACCAACCCGCTCCGAAGGGGATCCGCTGCGTCGGCTTCGAAGGCGACGGCGATAACATCCTCGTGATGTGCGCGCCGCAAGAGACGCGCATGAACATGCGCCGAATCAAAGCCATCGAGAAGCAGAAGATCGGCAAGTCCTTGAAGGACTCGTTCGGCGAGGTTGCCGCAGCGGTCGGGACTCACGGCGAGGTCAAGGTCGTCGGAGGCTCCGGACGCGGGACCGATGGCGATATGCGCGAGGCTATGCGGAGCGCGAACATCGTCCGATAGGCTCTGATCACTCGCGGACGCATTAAACCGCGTCGCGTGAAGTAGTATCGGAAACACCTAGCGCGAATCAATCCACGTCGCGCACCCCCCGAACTCGAAAAAGCGTAGGAATTTCATATGGCTATGTCTACGGACAACGTGAAGGCGATTGCTGTACGCAATTTTTTCGCCGGGATGTTGCAGGCGGACGATTCGGTCATCACTAAGGTGATGACCTACCACAACGAGGACGTGGCGAGCCTGCGAATCGCAGCTCTCACCGGCATCCCCGACCCGGGGACCTGGGCATCCGGCGCGGACTTGACCGTCGCGACCATCGACTCGACCGGCGCGAACACGATGGCCTATGACGCCTACGGCGTTTCCGTCGAGATCAACCCTTACGATCTGCGCGACGTGCCGAACATCTTGATGCTCGCCGCGATGAAGCTCGGCCGCTCTGTGACCTCGAAGCGTGCGAACCTCGCTTTCGCGTCGATCGCTTCGGTCTTCACGGACGCGACCGCGGACGGCGCTTCGGTCTGCGCGACCGATCACACGACCGCGACCGTCGCGGAGCGCTCAAATCGAGGGTCCAGCGCGCTCGACATCAGCAGCTTCCAGGTGGCCATTACCGCGATCCGCGGCTGGCAGAACTATCAGACGCAAATTATGGATTGGGCGGATCAGCCGAAGTTCTTGATCGTCCCCCCAGCTCTCGAGCAGACCGCCAGGCAGATCCTCGGGTCTCCGTTCACGCTGACGACCATGAGCGGATCCGGCGATGGAGCTCCCTCGCAGGGATTGATCAACACTTCGGGTTTGTACAATACGACCCTGGTAATTAATCCATATGCGAGCGACGCATCGGACTGGATCCTCGCTGCGGATCCCTCCTTCGGAAACCCGCTGAACTTCTGGGACCGAGCCGCGGTCGACTTCAAGGTCATCGTCGAGGACCAGGACAGCTTGAAGACCAAGCTTCGGGTCACGTGGGCTTCCAAGGCGCAGAGCGGCCCGCAGCCGGATGGCATCTGGGGCGCGGCTGTCAGTTAGGGAGGGTCGACCATGCCGGCTCTCGAACTCATCGAGGACCGAGCGGCGCCGGTTAGCTTCTATCCGACGTCGCTCGCGTCTCGCCCGACATCGGCGACGCTAGCCTTCAAAGCTCCCGACGGGACGACGAAGGAGTCGCCGACCGTCACGGTCGCGTCTGTAGGCGCGGCCGGGTCCGCGGGCGTCTCTTCGGTGACGTCTCAGGTCGTCGTCGTCGTCGACAACGCGACCGGGTTCACACCCGGCTCGCCGGTCTGGCTCGAGACCGCGGACGGGTGGGCGGGTCCTGTCCTGGTCGACGAGGTCGAGTCGACGACCATCACGCTCGAGAGCGCTCCCCCCGGGACGCTCACGGACGCCGCGACCTTCTACGGTCTCGGCTTGTCCGCGAGCGTGTCCGCCGCTAGCACGGGGACGCGGGAAAAATGGTATCGGCTCGAATGGACGATCACCAGTAGCGACTCGACGGTCGCTGTCATCCGCGAGATCGCTCACGTCGTCCGGACTCAGTTCGCCGACCCGGTCAACGCGACAGAGGTCAAGCGATACGTCGCCGCGAATTGGCCGGGACTCGCCGCGGGCAAGACCGCGGGATGGTTCCGCGTCATCGCGACGCGAGCGAATAACCGGGTCCGAACGCTCATCCAGGCAAGCGGGGACTTCCCCGACCTCGTCGGCGCGCCGAGCGTCTTCGTCGACTCCGGAGCAGGTCTCGCCGCGGTTCGAATCGAGCTCGCTCACCAGAACCTTGTACCCGGTGACTATGAGGTAGCGAGCTACGTCGAGCTCACGACCGGCGAGCTCCTGCGCGCCGTGAGGGAAGCGCTCGCGAATACCTACGTCGATCGCGGCGATACCGACTCGGTCGTCTCCGGCGACGTTCGTCAACTCGTGATCATCCCAGCCGGCCGGACGTGAGAGCGAGCGCGGTCAAGACGGCGATCGTGACAGCGATCGAAGCGATCACGCTCGACAGCAACGTGGGAGGCGAGGCGTTCAATCACGTCGACCTCGGAGGTCGCGAGCCGGGAGCCATCTCGGAGAGATGCTTCGAGGTCGAGCTGATCGGAGTGACCCCCTCGATTCTGATCACAGAGACCGCGCAGATCGTGACGTTCGCTGTTACCGTCTACTATGCCGCCTACCCGCTAGTAGAAGACCGGATAGCGGATGACGCGGAGCGAGTCATCAAAGCGATGACGAGGCTATACCAGCAAGAGGGAGACATATTTAGAGCCGGTTTTGACGGAGTTGACGTCGCCGCCTCTGGATTCATGGAAGGGATGCTTGAGGCGAGCCTCCCGATCGCAGTCACGTATAGAAGGACCGGAGTCTAACTAATGGGAATCCCGACAACGACCGGCCGCTTCGCGGTTAAAGAGCAGTCTTCGGGCTGGGGAACCGCGGAGACCTCCTTCGCTAACGCGAACTTCGTCGAGGCACAGATCGTCGTACCGACTCCGACGCAGTCGACGGTACAGGCCGAGGTCATGCGCGCGAGCTACTTCGCGCCGACCCGCCTCGCGGGCGGCAAGGGACCGACGGAGATCTCGCTTACGATGCCCTTGCACGGCTTCTCGACCGATGCGCCGACGACCTACCCCTCCGAGCACCCGGACTCGCTCTTGCTGCGCTCCGCTCTCGGTGGGAGCGTGCTGTTCGGATACGCGACCGACGTCACCGGAGGGACGAACCAGACGCTTACCGTGACGTCCGGCGAAGCGGCGATCGGCGGATTGGCTGTTATGGCCCCAATGGGCTCGACGTCTCCGACTGAATACTCGGTCGGATGGGTCAAGACGAAGTCTTCAAACACTTACACGATGCAACGCAAGTGGGCTCTGACATCCGCCGGAGCCGACCAGACGCCCAACTCGAGCGGGACGGTCTACGGGTCGAATTCGATCGCCCTGACCGCGACGCAGCCGACGCCGTTCACCCTGGAATGGTTGGGCTCTACCGCTAACGTGTCCTTCCGCTTCTTCGACTGCGTCGTGACGTCCGCGACGATCACGCTCAACGCTCGCGAGCAACCGACGCTTGCGGTCACGGTCCGCGCGGCGAACTGGACAAACGTCGGATCGGGCGGTGCACCGTCCGCCGCTGCGATGACCAACCGTCCGCAAATGCCGGTGGTCATGAGCGACAACGGGGCGCGAGTCGTTGACGCAGCAGCCGAGCAGAAGGCTGGCTCGGTCTCGATCGCGATGACCTCGACCGTCACGGACGAACTGAACTACGACGCGCCGCAGGGGATCGCGCGGTTCGTCGTGACGAAGCGGCTCGTCGAGACGACCATCGTCGCGCCGGCCGCGGCTTCGTCCGCTTCCAACCTGGACAACCCGGCGAGCCTCATCGCCCCGGGGACGTCGGCCGGAGCTCTTCAGATCGACGCCGGGACGACCCCCGGTCGTGCCTTCTCCGCTCTCATCCCTTCCGGTCAACTGAAAGAGATCCAAGCGCTCGGCGATTCGAACTCGCTCGTTAGTGTTACGACCATCCTCGAGTGTGGTATTTACGCCGGAGACACGACGGACGGGTCCGCGGGTGTCGTGATGAACACGCCCTTCCGTCTCGCTTTCCTGTAGGCCGACGGATGGGGATTCATGGCGTTAGGACTGATCAAGACAACGGAACGGGCGGATCTCGTTTGCAATAGCGACCCGGCCATCGGCAAGGATAGCGACGAATGGGTCGAGGTCGACAAAGCGAAAGGGGCGAAGAAGAAGGGAGCGACGGTGATCACCGTTCGGGTCCTGAACGATCGCGAGGTCCTGCGATGCTCTTCCGCCTTTCAAGCGATCGACTTCGACAAGCAAGACGCAGGGTCGACCCTTCAACTTGCCGAAGCGATGGAGACGATCCTCTCGACCGCGTTCATCCGATGCGCGGAGAATGGAACGACGACCGACGACGTCGACGTCGTCCTCCATTCCATCAAGACGGGCCCGCTTATCGCGCTCGGTTCGTGGATCCTGTCCGCGTCGGGCATGGGCGCCGACCCTACCTAGGCGAGCGCGTCAGAGTCGCGGCATGGCTCGACGTTCTCGCGGATGCACACGGGCTCAAATGCGCAGCGGGTGACGCGAGCGGATGCGAGGGGCGATGTGAACATCGCGCCGGCTTCTATCTCGGTCGACCCTGGGACCGATGTCCCGTCGCTGAGCTCAACGACGACGAGCGGCTTCGCTATGTGCTGACGCTCGAGCATCATTCGAAGCTATCCCCTCTCTGCGGGTGGCCTGACGAGTTCGCCGCTTGGGTTCCGTCTGTCTGGTCTCTGCTTGTCCAGGCTCGCGCGAAACGTACATCACACTCGACGTCGCAGGGGTAAACGATGGCTGTCGCGGGTGCGGTTAAACTCGAGGTCGTTGCTAGGGCGCAGGAGAATATTCGCGCCGTCTTGAAGCAGGCGAACCAATCGATCCGCCAGACTCGGAACCAGCTAGACAACGCTCGAGCGAGCCAAGCGAAGATGGGAGGCGTGACGAACAAGCTCGTCGGCTCCGTCAATAAGTTGCGCGCAGGCTTCGTCGCGATGGGACTCGCAGCCGCGACCGCGGTAGGTAAACAACTATTTGACACGGCGAAACAGGGGGCGGCGCTCGCGGATCAACTCGACGCCGTGAAAGGACGCGTCGTCAATGCCGACGAGATCATCCGGGCGACGCAAGAGGCCACGACCGGCATCGTGGACGAAGCGTCGATCACGAAGGGGATCGCCCTCTTCGACGCGTTCGGTCTTGAGATAGCGCAGCTACCCGGCTTGATGGAGCAGGCGTCGAAGACGTCCCTTCGGACAGGCGAGAGCGTCGACTTCCTGATCGAGAGCGCGATCAAGGGTGTCGCTCGGATGAGTCCGCCGATCCTCGACAACCTCGGTTTGCAGGTCCGTCTAGCCGATGCGACCCAAGCCGCCGCGGACAAGTTCGGGGTTGAGGCGTCCGCGCTCGATGAGACGCAGAAGAAAGCCGGGATGCTGTCGATCGTCCTGAAGAAGCTCGGAGAGCAGAACAAGGATATCGACCTCAACAACTCCCGCGTCGCTTCATTGCAACGCCTC
>Ga0080013_1006183_pt1 | contig 10772 bp, 15 predicted proteins | sample ETNvirenome_6_85_FD_69236 | JGI IMG/M metagenome (GOLD analysis project Ga0080013, IMG submission 69236) | Marine viral communities from the Pacific Ocean - ETNP_6_85 (SPADES assembly) (version 2) | ecosystem: Environmental > Aquatic > Marine > Oceanic | place: Pacific Ocean | collected 2013-06-19
AATTGATAAGGATGAAGCAATTAGTCTATGGAACAGATTCGAATACTTCTCAGGCTATGGCTTTAACAAGTCGCATGCTGTTTCTTATAGTATGATTTCTTATCAATGTGCTTGGCTCTGGACATATTATCCTGCTGAATGGATGGCTGCTTTTTTGGATAAAGAGCCCGAGATCAGAAAGGAAAAGGCTATCAATATTGCCAAACGTTATAACTTTAAGATCGAACCACTTGATATTAACAAATCGGGCGTTGTATGGGAAATTAGCGAAGACGGGAAGACTCTTATTCAGCCTCTAACATCAATTAAGGGGCTTGGTATCGCAGCCATGGAACAGATTCTAAATAATCGTCCGTTTACAAATGCAGAAGATTTGCTTTTTCGCGAAGAAGTAGTTTATGGCAAACTTAATAAGAAATCTCTTGATGCTTTATGCCGCGCCGGCGCGCTTGATAAACTTGTAGATAATCGTTTTACTGGTCGTAAACATTTCTGGTCTGCCTGTGTTGTAGACCGACCAAAGAGCCTTAAGAAGTTGGGTGAGAATATTGAACTTTTCGAACCAGAAGGTGATTTTACCGAAGAAGAGATTATTCAGTTTAAGACAGATTTAACTGGTGTATTTCCAATTAATCTAGTGGTTAATGCTGAACTGGCCGAGAGACTACGAGAAAAATACATTCCGCCAATTTCTGAGTTTGATCCGCTATTAACTATTTGTTGGTTTATTCCTCGCAAAATTAACGAGAGAAAAACTAAAAATGGTAAATTGTATTGGGTGGTAGAGGTTATTGACAATAACAACCAACTTACCAAAATTAGATGCTGGGGTGTAAAGCCAGAGAAGGATCGTATTCTCCTAAACAGACCTTACATGGCACGTTTGAAATATGACGAACAGTGGGGTTTTTCAACTTATGCGATTGGTAGAACATTTAAACTATTGGGATAAGTTATGAAAAAATTTAAACACATTAAAACAAGAGAACAGTTTATTAAGCGCGCCAACGAAAAACATAATAACTTTTATGATTATTCGCTTGTTGAGTTTGAAGATAGGGGCTATGCAAAATCTTGGAATGGAGCCATGACTCGCAAGTTGCCCGAATATCACTCCGAGGCTCACGTTACAATAATCTGTCCGAAACACGGTAAATGGTCACAGAGAACTAGAAAGCACTTAGAAGGCAGTGGCTGTCATAGTTGTGCTCGCGAAGCTATAACTAAAGCCATAGCTAATCGAAATGGAGAGTTTGATTTTACAACTGCTCATGAGTTTGAAGAAACCGAAAACTACATTGTTATTAAATCTACGCCATCCGACCAGATAGAAAGAGAGGTTTTAATCAACATAGAAGATAAAGAGATCTTACAATACTGTAAGTGGTACATCACTGGCCACCAAGCTTCGCGCAATAGTAGAACTACTTACAGTGTTGGTGGGAGGTCGAATAGGCTGATTAGTGAGGGCTTGGACTGGCTTGGTACCAAGCCCAAGATGCATCGGCTGATATTATCGCGCACTTTAGGAAGAAGGCTTCAGATAACCGAGTACGCGGATCACATTAACCATAACGGATTAGATAATAGACGTGGCAATTTGCGATTATCAACAAATGCACAGAATCTGGTAAACCAGAAGAAGTTCCGCGGAAATTTCTCTAGTCAATATAAAGGCGTCTGTTATGACAAAAAAGGCCCCAATTGGATGTCTTACATCGGTTCTAACAAGAGCGGCTCTATTGTGAGACGCATATATCTCGGCCGATGGTCCCCCACACCGGAGGGGGAAGAAGAAGCTGCAAAAGCTTATGACAAGGCCGCTATAAAATATTATGGTGAAAGGGCAGTGTTAAACTTTCCTATAGAGGATTATCAATGAATATTATTAAGTATTTTAGCCCGCTTTTAAAAGAGAAAGAATTTATAGATGGGCTACCTGTTGTTATTAGAGTGAGAAAGTTTGACGAGGCTGCAGCTAAAGAATTTAGCGAACAAATGAGTAAAGCACAGAACACAGGACAACCTATTGTTCCCGTCGTCATCGATAGTTATGGCGGCCAAGTTTATAGTCTTATGTCAATGATCTCAGACATTAAGCACTCAAAAATTCCTGTGGCCACTATGATTCAGGGCAAGGCAATGTCCTGCGGAGCTATTCTCTTTAGTTTTGGAACCGAAGGACAACGTTACATGGATTCTGATGCAACACTCATGATTCACGATGTTAGCAGTTCTGGCTGGGGAAAGATTGAAGAGATTAAGGCAGACGTTAAAGAAGCCGAGAGATTAAATAAAAAGATTTTTAGAATGATGGCTAAAAATTGTGGACAAGAAGAGGATTACTTTTTGGATATAATTCACGATAAGGGGCATGCCGATTGGTATCTTGATTATAAAGAGGCTAAGCGCCACAAGATAGCAAATTATGACCATATTCCTACGATGAAAATAACTGCAAATGTTAAATTCGAGATAGAGTAAATTACTAGAGGTGAAAATTGATTACTGATATCGTTATTGGACTACAACACGGAGATGAGGGAAAGGGAAAAGTAACCCATCATCTTTTAAAGAACGGAGAATACACACATTGTATTAGATTTAATGGCGGCTGCAACGCTGGACATACAATTTATCACAAAGGACAGAAATTTGTAACTCACCATATACCGGCCGGAGTATTTTTTGGGGTAAAATCAATCATTGGTCCTGGCTGTGTGTTAAACGTTAGCAAACTTCTTAAGGAAATGTATGAACTTACAGAAGCTGGCATAAACATTGCAAGAGTACTTAAGATTGCTCACAATACACACATTATTACCAATGAACATGTTAATGAAGATAGTAAAGATGAAACCATTGGTACAACAAAATCTGGCAACGGGCCCGCTTATCGCGACAAATATGCGCGCTGCGGAGTTAGAGCTTCCGATATAAGCTTTCTCAGGCCATTTTTGGTAGATATGTATGAAGAATTACATAGCCAGAAAGAAGAGCCGGTGATTTTGATGGAAGGAGCACAAGGTTTTTGGCTTGATCCGGATTGGGGAGACTACCCCTATGTTACCTCAAGTCACTGTGGCGCTGCCGCGGCCCTTTTGAATGGCATAGACCCTCGTTCACTTCGGAACATTTGGGGAGTTGCCAAGATTTATGAAACTTATGTTGGAAAGAAAGCTTTTCAGCCGCCCAATGAAATATTTAACAAGATTCAAGAAGTTGGCGATGAATATGGTGCCACCACAGGACGAGTTCGGCAATGCAATTGGCTTGATTTTAAGAAACTAGAACAATCGATTAAGATGAATGGCGTTAATAAGCTTATTTTTAACAAGATGGATATTTTGCGCGATATTAAGCGCTGGGCCATTATTAATCCATCTTTAAATTTCTTACACGAAGAAGAAATAGTAAACTTCCTAACAGAAAATCTGCCAACCTCGATTGAAAACTTTTATTTTTCAGATTCACCAGAATTTATTTGACAGGTGGCCTAAAATTTGTTATATTATTAATACAAGGAGTGCCTAATGGCCAATACATATGAAGAGAAGAAGCGTTACGTGAAGGAATATATCCGCTCACTTAATGCAATTGAAGACGCAATGGAACCTTTTAAGGAACAGAAGCGCGATCTGCGAAAGGAATTTCGTGATAACGGGTGGCTGAACACCGACGAGATTAGAGCCGCAGTAAAAGCTTACCGACTTTTTAAGGGTAAGTTTAACATTGATGAAGTTGTAGAAAATTACCATCTATTGACAGGCAAAGAGGAAGCCGAGTGATTTTAGAATACTCAAAGGTGCGTTACAACGCACGAACTCCGGAGCGAGCAAATCCTTCGGATGCTGGGCTAGATGTTTTCTTTTGTCCACCAGAAGATCAGGTTGCTGGTACTAGTATTAGTCCGGGCCAATCTGTAATTCTTAGCACTGGACTTAAGTTTGGTGTTCCGCATGGCTACATGCTGGAAGTAAAGAACCGTTCTGGTAACGCAGCTAAAATGCATTTGCTTGTAGGAGCATGCGTGATTGATTCAGGATACGATGGAGAGGTTTTTGTAAACCTTCATAACATTGGTAAGGAGCCGCAATTCATTCCGGCTGGAATGAAGATTGCTCAAGTAGTTTTAATTCCGGTGGTGCATTTCCGTGCATCCGAAACAACAGAGAACTCATTATATAACTATCCGATGACGATTAGTAATCGTGGCGATGGAGCTTTAGGGAGTACAGATGGACGCTAATACAAAGGTAATAATGTTCGCTAGCAGAACAAGTGAATGGGAAACACCACAAGATTTTTTTGACAAGTTGAATTGGAGATTTGGACCTTTTACTTTAGATCCTTGCGCTAGTCCCTTCAATAATAAATGTAAACATTTCTTTACTGAAGACGATGATGGCTTGTTGGAAGATTGGAAAGGACATACAGTATTTGCAAATCCGCCGTATGGCAGAGGAATTGGCGAATGGCTCAAAAAAGGCTACGAAGAAGCTCAAGATCCGGACACAACAGTTGTAATGTTAATTCCTGCAAGAACAGATACGAGATATTGGCATGATTACGTGATGAAAGCTGAAATGGTCTTTTTTGTAAAAGGTCGCCTTAAGTTTGGCGATAGCGAGAATAGCGCTCCGTTCCCGTCAGCAGTTGTAGTGTTTAGAAAGGTCGCAGATCGCGCCGCCAATCCTAAAATGGACACCTTAAGCCGATGAATAGAAAGCAACGACGAACAGCCGAGAAAAAACGGCAAAAAAACGATCCAGAGCAATTAATGGCTGATAAAGTTCATCTTTTCGGAAGCTTGCCGAATGAATGCAATGCATGTCAAAAACCGTTTGATAGAAAAGATAAGGAAATGGCGTTTTCATGGAGTGTCGTTGTTAACGGAGAAAAGGTAAGATTATTTTGTCCCGAATGCATTAACAAGACTAAAAAAGCAATCGAGATTATGGAATCCAATAGAAGAGAACTAACGCCTACGCAAACTCATGATCTGTTCGATAATCAAGCAGATAATTCAGAAGAGAATATAGGTGATTGAAAAAGATATGGAGGAAACATTGGTTAGTAGATTAAGTAAAAGGGCTTTGCAAAAGCTTCTATCTGGAAAGGTCAAGCAACCGGCTAACGTAATTGTTAAATTTTACAGTAATGGCTGTCATTATTGTGTTAAGCTTAAGGACGATTTTGAACAAATTGCCGGCGCCGACGAAAGCGGCCGATTATTTTTTGCTTTTAATGTGGCAGATTATCCTCCTGTACAGGATATTTTAAATTTTCGAGGTGTTCCTACAATTTGCGCTATGAAGATTGGTAATTCGGAACCTAGAATTAAAATAATGCCTGAGCCTAACAAGCCAAATAAAGAGACGTGGTATGATTTGCCAGAGATTAAATCATTTATAGAAGCGGAAGGATAAAATGTTTCAGAAATGTTTATCATACGATGATGTTTTATTGGTTCCGCAATATTCTGAGATAGCATCTAGAAGCGATATCGACATATCAACAGATTTAGGTAATGGATTTAAGCTTTCTCTTCCGGTTATAGCGTCTCCAATGGATACGATTTCAGAAGCCTCAATGGCCATTGCAATGCATCGCGGCGGCGGCTGTGCGATTATCCATCGTTATAATACAATCGAAGAACAAGTTCATGAAATTAAGATGATTCGGTCTCTGCATGATCACAGCCTTAGTGATCTTGTGATTGGGGGCGCCGTAGGCGTATCGGGAGATTTTCTTGATAGGGCCACAGCGCTGCACGAAGTAGGCGTTTCTTTTATTTGCGTAGATATCGCACATGGCCACCACATTTTAATGAAGAATGCCTTATACGAACTTCGAAAGGCTTTAGGTGAAAATTTTCACATAATGGCTGGAAATATAGCGACCTTGCAAGGCATTAATGATCTGGCTGACTGGGGCGCCGACTCCGTAAGATGCAATATAGGAGGCGGATCTATTTGTTCTACCAGGATCCAAACGGGCCATGGGATCCCCGGGCTACAAACAATTCTAGATTGCGCATTGACTGATCGCAATGTAAAGATTATTGCCGATGGCGGCATTAAGAATTCTGGCGATGTTGTGAAGGCTCTTGCAGCCGGCGCCGATGCCGTATTGTGCGGATCATTGCTATCTGGAACTGATGAAACCCCAGGCAATATTTTTGAAGAATCCGATGGTACTCGATGGAAATCTTATCGTGGAATGGCGAGCAAGGAAGCGCAAGTACGCTGGCATGGCCGCTATAGCTCTATAGAGGGCGTATCCACCAGGGTTCCATATCGAGGTGCTGTACAATATATTTTGAAAGATCTAGAACGAGGAATTAGATCTGGCTTTAGTTATTCTGGCGCCAAAAATCTAGATATATTGCATGCAGTTGCGAAGTTTACCGTTCAAACTTCTTCTGGACTTAGCGAAAGCAATACACATATTATGAATAGGAAGTGGTAGATGACAAATGATATTGATTATGGAAATTTAACCAAGCGAATAGTTTTTACTGAGAATGATCATAGACACGCACAACTCGTATTAAAATTAAAATACTTGAGAATTACACAGTCTAGCTTCTTTCGACATATTATCACTGGACTTATAAATGATGATCCTCGCATACTTGAATATACAAACGAGATATCTTTTAAATCTAAGGCGCGCAAAACAAAATCTAAAAAGTTAGCAGAAGAAGGCAAACAAAAACTAAAAGATTTTGCCTTATCAGAAGGAGAAGTAGAAAATATATTTGATGTACTAGAACAGGAGTTTCCAGACTTATGAAAAATGAAGATGGCCTATTGGCATGCTCTCGATTATGCATGCAAAAAAAAATTCCCTGTATGCAGAAAGAATGTCGGCTTTGGATAGAACACAAAGACGAACAAAATTGCACTTTGATATCTATATATAGAAATGGTCGAATGACTTTAAGAGAAATCGCTGATCGTCTAGGAATATCATTTGCGAGAGTAAAACAGATAGAAACGCAAGCATTGAAAAAGCTGAAAAAACGCTGCGCTAATAATAGTTTACTTTTTTGAGGTATTTATCAATTATCTTTACTAATTACTGATGAGTTGATCTAAAGGAGATTTACATAATGGCTCGTAAGAAAGAAATTTTAACTGAATCTGAGATCCGTCGTTTCATGAAACTCGCTAGCATGGCTCCTGTTGGCGAAAATAGATTACATGAGATGTATGGTGATCCGGTTTATGAACAAGAAGAAGAAGAGATCGGAGGCGAATTGGACGTTGGTGTCCCCGGCGGCGACGTTGATGTCCCCGGCGAAGAAGAAGTTGATTTGGGAGCCGAAGATGAATTGGGCGTCGAAGATGAATTAGATGTTGAAGAGGCCGGCGCAGGCGTAGACGAAGAGGTTGCTGCTGAATTGGCACAAGGTTTTGCTGACGTTATGCAGGATGTTCTCGGAGTCGAAGTGAGCGTTGAAGGTGGGGAAGAAGAAGTCGGATTAGAACCCGAGGCCGAATTAGAGCCCGAAGCTGAATTAGAGCCGCCACCGGGAGGTGAGGAACTTGGCGGCCTAGAACCAGAAGAAGAAGAATTGCCCACCGACCGAGACCTATATGAAAATGAAGATGCTCTTGTTAAGGAAGTAGCCAAAAGAGTTGCCGCTCGTTTAACGAAAGAAAATAAGAAAGCCAAAACAATAGATGATCTTACCGAAAGAATTTTTGCGAGATTAACAAAAAAATAGTTGACATAAATCTTACGAGCGATTATAATAACCACTAGAGAGTAATTTTCTAGTGGTTATTTACTTTAAGGTCAAATTGGATAAGTAAATGGAACATCCTTATTTATTTTACGTGCTATTTTTTGTATTTGGATATGTGACATGCAAAGCATTCTATTTTTTAAATGCAACAAAAAAAAGCATTATTATTTTACGATCAAGTCAATTGATTGGCTTATTCGTTCTTAGTAGAGCATTGGAAGATTTTTATTATGCAAAGGAATTTCGTCTAGGCGTAATGAACGAAGATGGCGACAGTAAACAAAATATAACCGCAGTTGGCTATAGATTTGATGAAGAGGTATCTACTTTCAAAAGAAAATCAATTAAAAAAATCATAGAAGCACATGGAAATTTTTTTGACCAGTTAGTTGATTTTAATGATTGGAAAAGCGCCATGGTCTTTTTGGAAGACAATAGAAAATATATCATAGATTTTGTAACAAGAGAGTAATATGATTAAGCGTATTAAGGAAAAGTTGAATAATATTTTTGAGGAAAAAAACATCATTGTTCTTGATGCCGGCACCACAAAACAGGCGCCCGAGCCAGATTTACGAGTCATAGGACTCGTTGGAGATATACAAGAAGAAAAACTTGCAGAGATAATTCATGCATTTTTGTACATGAACGAAATGAATAAAGAATCGCCAGATGAAGACAAGAAAGATATTGAATTTTATCTCTCAACCTATGGTGGCTCTGCTGATGATATGTTTGCACTTTACGACGTTATGAAATTAGTACAAAAAACTACAGACATTAGCACCATCGGAATGGGCAAAGTTATGTCTGCCGGCGTTTTGCTTCTTGCCAGTGGAACCCCCGGCAAAAGAAAGATGGGCAAAAATTGCCGCGTGATGATACATTCAGTTATGGGCGGCAATCACGGATCGCTTCACAATCTTGTTAATGAAATGGAAGCTATTCAAGATTTACAAGAAATGTATATAAATTGTTTAGTGGAAGAAACAAAAATGACGAAATCTCAATTGAAAAATATGTTAGAACGCAAAGTTAACGTCTATTTATCTGCAGAGGAAGCAATTGAGTATGGTATTGCTGACGAAATTATTTGAGGTTTTATAATGTCTGACTTAAAAAACATTTTGCAAGAAGAATATAGAAAGAAGAAACTATTCATTACGCCTCAATCATTAATGGTAATGATTGAAGAAATTTTAGAGATAGAAGCTTCCCCCGCTTCACAGATAGTTAAGGAGATCGCCGGCGATACTCAATTAATGACCTTGAGCATGATTCCGGAGATTGCCGTCTCTGAAATTGGCTGGTCCGATGTTACAACAAGTGAAACTGGTGAAAAAGTTCTTGGTCCTCAACGTCAATTATTAGAGGATTATCTTAGTAATATTGAAGGGGTGACTCTCGCAGAACAAATTAATTCTTTGGAGGGTTTTTATAAAAATGGCGCCCAAGAATTGAGCGCTACGACTGACAATCGTACTGCAGTAATACAAAAAGTTCTTTCTTATCTTGTCTTTTATAAAACACTTACAAAAGTTATTACAAACTTTAACGCCGCTTCTGCTGGTTTTAGTTTTGAGTCCTTTTTGGCGACTTTAATGAAGGGAAAACAAATCCCGGCCAATACCGGTACTATTGCCGACTTTTTAACTGGCGAAGGAATACCGATTAGTTTGAAATTATATGCCGAAAAGACTTTAGAAGTAGGAGGTAGTTTTACGGATTTAGTTAATGATCTTGTGGACCCTCAATATTCGCATCCCCTTGGTGCCGCTATGAGATATATCATCTGCACTAAGAATCTCGAAGGAGAAGGACTAGAGCAAGAAGGTTCGATTAAATTCTATCAGTTTGATTTTACTGTGGACAATGTTGTTGACATTCTTAAAGATACAAAACCTAAATCACAAGAATGCATCAGAATTCCTGCAACTTTTAGAGAAGCTATGGTAGCAGGAGATTTAGATTATGATTTGGAAAGAGAGCTACCTTCTGCTGAAAAGCTTCCGCCTCCCGAAGAATTAGAAGCTATTTTTATAGATAACTTAAAATCAAGGCTCGCCAATAAAAATATACCAATTACGCCTGAGCAGTTTGATGCGCTAACTAAAACATTAAAGTGGGCTAAAAACGATACACTTTTTCAAACTGCTGATCCAAAAAGATTTGGCGGTAGAGATGTAGGTATTGTGCGGGGAATTTCCAAACTTAATTTGGGCACTGTAAAGCAAATTGTCACGGATCTGGAACTTAAACCTGCTGGTGCTATTAAAAACGCAATCAACGCGTCGAATACTGAATTAATCGGAACTTTAAGCGCTACAAAACTAGCTGGCCAAAGAGCAAAGATTCTCACCCAAATGAAAGGTGGCGATGGATTCTTGTCGGTACAGGATTCAATGGCATTGTACGATTCTATCAACAATGAAGAAATGAAAAAAATTGCACTTAAGAACACACTTGGGTATCTTAATACCTACCAGTTTTCGCTAAACAAAACTGAAGCAAGAAATGAATCGGAACCAATTAACACAGAATATCTCGGAGAAATTCAAGTAGGTGCTGCCAGAGTGCAAGAATCTTTAAATTTAGTACGCGATATTTTAAATGAACAAGTAGGCGCTATTTTTAATTCATTAAAGTTAGTAAGCGATAGTCTTAATACATATTTTGCAACAGGATTAGCTGATGATTCAAAAGCAACTAATGCCATTGAAGAATCAGAAAATATTCAAACCAAGACCGAAGAAATAAGAGGCGCAGGAAAACCTACCCCTTGACAGATGGTCTAAAATAGGTTATAATATATATATTAGAGGTGCAAATGAAGAGAGCATATGAAAGTAACGATGCTTTGCAGCAAAAAATTATTAAAGGCGTTAATGTCTTGGCAGACAATGTAGCATCTACATTGGGTCCAAAAGGAAGAAACGTTCTTTTGCAAGAAAAAGGAAAGGTTCCGTTTATCACAAAGGATGGAGTTACAGTAGCACACTTTGTTGCTTTTGACGAT